>Ga0115007_10002505_pt1 | contig 11285 bp, 7 predicted proteins | sample ArcOceMetagenome_2_FD_87166 | JGI IMG/M metagenome (GOLD analysis project Ga0115007, IMG submission 87166) | Marine eukaryotic phytoplankton communities from Arctic Ocean - Arctic Ocean ARC135M Metagenome | ecosystem: Environmental > Aquatic > Marine > Oceanic | place: Arctic Ocean | collected... | reverse complement strand
TTCCATCGTCCTATTTTTGGTGGATTATTGCGTTGTAACATCTGTATTGGATCATTGCAATCGACCTTCCAATCTTTATCGTCGATGTTAAGTGATTTGCGAGTCGCCAAGGCCTTCATTGCCAGGACGCTAGCTTCGGAATTTTCTTCTAACGGAATTTGGTCAATGGTAAATTCTTGCAGCTTTTGTTGGCTTGTTTTTATGACATCTAACAAAACTTTCAAGGATGATTTAGTAACGGTGAATACCCCCCTAATTTGATTGACGATAACATCATTGGTGGACGATACAATTAACCTTCGTGTCTTTAAAACATTGATTGCGTAATCGATACCGAGGATTATAGCCGAATATTCCGCCTCGAATACAGTTCTATCCCCCGAGACGTACATCCGTGCTGACCATAGTTTTCTTTTTAAAATTGAATCTTCTAAGACAATTCCTATACCCGCTCCACCGCTGTTGGATGTAGTATGTCCCTTCACTCGCAAACAGTACGTCTTTTCAGGAGATAATCTTAATTTTGACACGATACTTTCGTTATGCAATGAATAAGTAAAAGTTGAGGAAGAATTTGTTGCGTTGTTATTGTGGTGGGTTTTCTTATGGTGTGTTGATGTTTTAATCTCTTTTGAAGTATAAGGTGATGTAGAAGATACTGTAGCCCAAGGCTGGCCCTCCATTATCGCGACACAATGTCCATCTGTCAAAAATTCTGCTGCCGATGAAAACGGCAATAGCTTTGATGAGAATATTTGTATCCTTGCTCTTCGAGGGTAATTATTTCTGAGGAAAGATATTTTTAATAGATCTGCTTTCCCGCGAATACACGTACTAGCCATCATTGCATTAGATCACTACTAAAAGCATGAACGAATGGAGCTGTATAAATATCAGTAGTTATCAAATGCCACAGCTTAACAATTGCAGTAGTACAAAGCTCTTGGGTATCTCCTCAAAATTCATCCATTCCAACAGCAACAACATAACACAACAACTACAATGACAACGACGACGACGACGACGACGACAGAATATCTTTCCTTTTCGATCATCGAGCATCTAGAATAGATCTTGACGTTTCGAACGAGACATGCATGACTTGATTCAATCACGAAACTTTGACGTTTCCACGCGTTATTTCATATTCAATATTATGGCCCATCACTTTTTTATTGATTATTTCACAGTAAATTTGTGTGTTTGTGCGTTTGCGTGCCAAGGTGAAAAGAAAGAAGAACACAAACATCAAACATTCATTCTATTACTACTACTACTACTACTATTACCCAAGCCTCCAACTTTCCTAGAATTCCAGCATGATTAAGCCAATAACTTTGCTATCATTTACAGCATTTATATGTTTTGCCACGGCGTTTTCACCCCCTTCGGGTTTTTCTACTATCGGTACAAGTAGAACATCATGTCCATTATTTATGGGAAGGGCAGCTGCCGTACGTGAAAAAACCAAGGGAAAGACGGATCTGAAAAAGGCAAAGTGTAACGCAACCTTCGGAAAGAAAATCATTATGGCTGTCAAGCAGGGAGGATCACCATCCACCGACGCTAATAGAGCTCTCGCGGATGTAATTAAGCAAGCGAAAGCCAACAATGTACCTGCAGATGTAAGTGTTTTTTTTTAGAGACTGACATGTATGTAATTGTGGATCACATTATTGTGTTAACTTGCATTTATCACGATAATTAATTAACTATTTAAACAATGATCCACCACTAACCACGTACCGTATTTTCGAATTTGCTATCACAGAACATTGCTCGCGCAATCAAACGAGCTAGTGAAGCTAATGTTGGAGATTTTTCCGAATCAACTTATGAGGCATATGGTTTCGGTGGAGTCTCCTTTGTCATTAATATCTTGAGTGACAACGCAAATAGAGTCAGCCAAGACGTTAAAATGACTGTCGGTAAAAGAGATGGAAAAATTGCTGAGTCAGGGTCTGTTTTATTTATGTATGATCGGAAGGGAAAGATTGAAGTCCCAGATGCAGTAGTTGATGAAGAGGCCTTATTAGATTCTGCAATTGAAGCAGACATAGACGATTTTGTGTTGGAAGAGGGAGATGAAGAAGGAAGTTCTGTGATACTCGTTGAGCCTTCAGATTGTGCCGCTATGTTTGATGTTGTTAAATCAATGGGACATGAAAAATCATCCATGTCATTATCATGGATTACGAAAGCTCCAGTTGAATGTAACGACGAGGATTTTGAAAAGAATATGGAAATCATTGATGCCCTTGAGGAACTTGACGATGTCGATAGCGTCGAGCATAACATGTCCAACTAGAGAGAGAGAGAGAAATAGACTGACCACATATTTAATATTTACAGTACAAGTGTATATAAATTATTGCATAATAGGTTTGCTATTCAATACCTAATTACTTTTTAAAAATATTTCCTTACAAAAAATCACAATAGTATGACCATTAAGCATCAATTATGCATATTGGTCCTCTGTAGCTCTGACATGCGTAATAAGAACTTTACCACTACTTTCGGCAGGAGCCAACAGTGGTCCCTTGTGCGCTGGTTTGCCTTGGAATCCAAACATTTTAAACATGTTCTGATCATCGTCAAAATCAGGATTGTCCGTTGTTAACAACTTGTCACCATTGAAAATAGAATTGGCACCAGCTTGGAACATCAAAAACTGCTCTGCGTTACTAAAGGACAGCCGTCCCGCAGACAATCGGACCAAGGTTCGGGGCATAACGATACGAGCCGTGGCGATCATCCGGGCCATATCAAATGCATCAACATTACCAATGTCTGAGTCATCGCTGTCTCCCAGGGGTGTACCTTCGACTGCTACCAGAGCATTAATAGGGACAGATTCTGGATGGTGAGGGAGGGTCGCCAAAACGTGAAGGAGACCAACACGATCCGTCTCTTCTTCACCCAAACCTAAGATACCACCACAGCAAACTTGAATACCAGCGTCGCGGACGTTGGAAATTGTTTGCAAACGATCCTCGTAACTACGCGTCGTAATAACTTTAGGATAATGTTCTGGAGATGTATCCAAATTGTGGTTGTAGGCTGATAGGCCGGCATCAGCGAGTTGACGAGCCTGGTCGGCAGTCAACATACCCAACGTACAACAAACCTCCAGTCCCATACCATTGACCCCACGAACCATATCCAAAATATGATTAAATGCGTTTTTCTTGTTACCCAATTCTCGCCAGGCGGCACCCATGCAGAATCGCGTCGATCCAGCCTCCTTGGCCCTTTGAGCCGCCTCTAAGACCTCTTGAACTTTCATGGTTGGGGTGGGCTTCACAAAAGTCTTGTGGCGAGTGGATTGCGAACAATAGGAACAATCTTCGGTACAACCTCCCGTTTTGATACTCAAAAGTGTACATTGTTGTACCTCCGATGGATCCCAGTACATACGATGGACGGTACTTGCTCGGTACATGAGTTCGTGAAAGGGTGAGCTATAAATATCAGCAATCTCCTGTTTGGTCCAATCAGTACGTACAGATGCGGTAATTCCTCCCATTTCTCGACGATCTTCGTCATCGTAGAGAGCATTGCGGTCGTTGGCATCGTTTGGTAGCCGATTGATGGCGTCGTCAGAAATTGCGGATGTTGAACTCCCTGTCATGCTATTTGTGCTAGAGTTGTAACGGTCAATGACAACCTGTTGTTTATGGGTGAAGTTTTCCTGGGTAGATGTTGATAGGCATCGATGAGCAAGGGTAAGTATACTAGATGATGTACCGAAAGGCTTGAAACGGCGAGAAATGGTAGTTGCAACTACCGATAAGCGATTGGTAGACATCATTATACTGTATGGATTTCTATTTCCTCCTTTTTTCGGTTATAGTATCTATTATGATCTGATGTTCCTCTGCTGAACGTGTTGATTAGCTCCTTCTTGACTCCCTTGACGATTGCTGAAGTTGTTACTCCCTTGATGATGGCTGAAGGCTGAAGTATTTTTGAACAAAGATATGCGTGATGAGGCTTCGGCTTCATTGCATGATGTATGCAAATTCTATCCGTACGTGTAGTGACACGTACAAAATTAAAATATCATCCCGCGCGACGCACGGTAAAACAAAGTATGTTGTGAGTTGTGAGATAGATATGTTATTGATAACCTGATCCCTATTTACAATAACTAACTGTAATCATCATCTACTGTGTATTCAATACAACACTGTATATCTTCTTGTTCTGAGTGAGGTAATAGTGATTTGATATTTGATGACATTACAATGATGGTGTGACCTATTATTAGCAACACTATATTAAATTCTCATTAAGCTTCCTGTTCACATATGTGGTGGTATTGGTTCATCCATCCACCCACATCCCTCTGTTTTTCCATGGATGGAGGGGAACTAATAGGGAACTTCTTCTAGTAGTATCATGTTGTATGTATAAACATCTAGTTCAATAAACAGAGACTTGGACATGGATCAACCATGATAATTAGAAAATTAGGATGTGGCGGGTTGACCATTTTCTTGTTAGCTATTTTTGAATGCACCATTGGAGCAACTCAGCAGCAGGTAATAATAATAGTTGTTAATATTTAAAAAATAGGATGAATGCCTCCAACTATTGCTTTCAATGATGGTGGGAGACAATAATTATTTGTAATCACGAAATGAGCTCAGAGGGCAGAACTAAACTAAATGACTCATACGATACGAATCTAAGGTATTATATCGACCGATATCTTGAATATAATGTGGCCAACATGGCAATGAATACAAAATAATTCCGCCGGATACGAAACAAATTCAGTAGAAGAATTATTATAAGCATATTCTTCTTAGCATAAGATTACGAAAGTTGATTTGTGCGATAATGCAGTGTATATGATGGAAAAGAAAGTGTATTCTAGAGTAAATATATAACAAAAATATATATACGTTTAATCGCTTCCTTCGGCACGCTTTGCCTTGTGTCTGGCAATACTTGCTCCTGTACCTCGGATCTTCTTTCCCTTATTCTTGGCTTCCTTCATTGCCTTACGGGATGTTTCCTTCTTCGTTGCTACACCCTTACGGACCATTCTGTGTTTTGGTTCAAATTTGATCATAGATTCTTGGTTATCATAAATTAAACAAAATCCTGTACTTTTTCCACCACCAAATTTAGTTCGGAATCCGAATAGGATAGTTAATTTAGAATCACCCTTGTACATACCGGCCAAAAGTTCCGAAAGTTCATCTTTTGATACATTTGCTCGTCCAGGATGAATAACATCCACAATCATCTAAAAAGAATAAATTAAAAGAATAAATAGAATAGAAAAGATAAGTTTTCGTGAGAAAAATGGATTGTGGAGGGAAATTTAAATGCATATCATTTTTATCGTTTAGAATAAAAAGACAGGATTTTCCAGCATGGGACATGCAATGTATCTCCAACGCCTATTGCGAGGATCATTCATTCGTCATCCAAATAATCAATCAAACTAAAAAAGGAACGGAAATGTACTGTATCTCTCCAGCACACATAAACATTAAAAAATGAGGTGACACTGCCTAATGACAATGGGACAACCAAAATTAAACACACCTGTTTTCTAGACAGAAGAGGATTGCGCTTGAATTTACGGGTCTTGATGATAACTGCGTCGCTCATGGTGATGTTATTGTTTTGTCTTTTATTATTGACAATATAAAGTAAAACCAACGTCCTCTTCCAATTCAGGCTACCGTACCGTTGCTAGTTTGATGAGATGAACTAGGAGCTTATTGTTAAGGCGTAATTAAAAGGTATGCTTTTCGTGCGCTTTCCTGACGAAGAGCGCACAAATCTGTAATTTAGTAGATGGGGTAGAAGGTATTTAACAGTCGATCGAGTCGTATATAAATCGAAAACTCCGCGAAGGTCAGACGGCGCGCCATTTTTTCGTGTCTAGATTGAAAGTCCTCTCTTTTCTCTTATTTATTTTCATTCAAACTGAAATCAGTCTACTATTAGAGCTACAGTAGGAAAAATAAAAATATTTATAGTAAAGATTCCCACTTCAACGTCGTAGTATCATGATCTATTCTTACGATCGTTTCTAGTAGCACCATCATCGTACAAAAGTACAAAAGTAGTGATGTATTTAGTATCTAGATGACAATGATGCCGACTTATGATGATAGAAGAAGAAATGACAGGAATACGTGTATTAATAATGCTTACCATAAGAAAATAGATTCTTCCGGGTTCTACGGTCAATACCACGGACATCCTATTAGGGAAGGCTTAGATGATCTTTTACCAGTGTTAAGAGAGTCTTGTGATTCATTGATTTGGACCGCTGGTGATAGTTCTCTAGATAACAAATATTGGTTCGATGACAAAAAGCCTGCTGTTGGAGCATACCGAACTTCTTTAGAACCTCCAATTTCGAATGCTGATGTTACGTATTGGTTGAATTACTTAGCCGATGAGCGAGCTACTGCTGCCAATATCAATACCAATAATGGTAGAGAGGGAGGACGATGTTCAAGAATGGCTGCTATTAATACTGCCGTTGAAGCTTCGACCGTGAATGAAAGAACACGACGGTTACGCGAACAAGATATATTCGTTCGTGATAATATACAACCCGAGGATATCTTGGTGGTTAGTGTTGGTGGTAATGATGTTGCAATGTTACCGTCAATATGCACTATACTTTCAATGCTTTCCCTTGTCAACCTTCCGTACTCGTGTTTAGAGAATGCATGTGTTTGTGGGACAATGCCATGTGATGAACATTGTTGGGGATGCGGACCGGTGGCGGTGCTTTCATGTTCGTGTGCATTTCCACCGTGTCTTGGATATATGAATCACTTATTTGGTACAAGAGTACAAAAATATATCGAGAAATTAGTAATCAAATCGAAACCAAAAAAGATTCTAGTTTGTATGATATACTACTTAGATGAAAATCCCACACCGTCATGGGCGGGTAATGCCTTAAAATGTCTTGGATATGATAGCAATCCTAAAAAACTACAATGTTTGATTCGACGAATGTTTGTCGAAGCAACATCAAAGATAAATATAAATGGGACGGATGTAATTCCTGTTCCACTATTTAACGTATTGGACGGTAAGATCGCTGAAGATTATGTTGCCAGAGTTGAACCAAGCAGTCAGGGAGGGAGGAAAATGGCCGAATTTATATTGGATATAATTGAAAAATCATCCCATCATGTTACAAACGGTTCTTCCCTACTGCCAGTGGAATCAACATATATGGCTGATCGAAGCTAGAATAGTTTCCAAAATTTTGGAAATAAATGAAACATTTTTATTGTATATTGTATTTGAAAGACAACAAACAATTAACTGCACGCATGGTTGTGAATAAGGAAAGAATATATCGTATTTATTGAATATATAACATTATTTATGTGTTAACACTATTAATCAAACTTCGAGAAACTATTCCCCAAGTCTGAAAAGCGCATGTTATTTCCATTCTTCATCTTTTCCCATTCATCCATCAGAACTTTATTTTTCTGATCACTTGCTACCGATGATGTAACACAATCACCACTCTTAGAACGCCCTGGTGCTGACCTTCGAAAAGTCGTTGTATGTTTCCTACCACCAACGATATCATTGCTTTTGGTCCGCTGAGGAGTAATTCGCATCATAGATGATCCTTTTTCTTTGTGAGTGTTTACATCGTTGTCCTCAAGGTCTGCCCGATTCAAACTGGCAAATATATCGTTCTTCCGATACTGACGCTGAGTGCCTTTTCTTTCCATCGCTTCACGACTAGAACGTCGTCGATTCTTGGCCATAGCATCCGCTCCTTTCTTATTGACATATGGTCTAGAGAAAGACTCATTAGTATCCCACGAAAAGTCAGAACTCTTGCTACCTCTACTATGATTAAAAGATGAAAGCGCAACGACCTGGAAGTCGCCCTCTCCACTATTATCGGTATTCTGCTTCGGGTCGTCGTGTCTGGAACTTCTACTAGTACAATCCTTCAAGGGCTCCATTCTGATAACGTCCTTTTCGGTATTGCTGGACTTAATGTTTGACGGAGGATGCATATTTATTAGTGATGAATGTGAATCGACAAGTGGAGCGTTGATATTCAATTTTCTCGTACTTCTACTCCTACTCCTGTTCCGACTTCTATCTCTTTCTGTTGCATGTACTTCAAAAGTCGTTTCCTGTGGCGAATCTTCTTCAAGGGGTAACTTCGCATTCAATTTTCTTGCACTCAAACTCCTCTTTCTATCATTATTTGGGCTTTCGTTGCTCCGTACCCTTAGTAGACTTCTACTTACACTTCTTCGTCCAACTGGGGATATTGCGATGTTATTATTACTCTTATTGAGGGACCTTGAGCTTCCTCGACCCCTGCTCACGGGGGATGCTAATTCTCCTCTCTTTTTACTTCTACTAACATCCCGTACTGGAGTTTTTAATAGATCTGAAGAGCTATGTCTAACCTTACCGCAAATTTCACTTTTACTTCGTACTCGCGATTTATTATGCCCATCCAGATCGTCAATATTCAGTGATTCCATTGAAAGATTTGTAGAATATGATGTATTCATTCTACCGATACTTTTCCCTCGAGGACGCCGCGAACCTCCTCGACGTTGTCTGGCGTTCCGTCTCTTCGGCACGTCCTCACTGTTAGATTCGAGCGTTATAGTGTCTTCGTCGTCAAACACTAAAATCATACCACACAATGCGTCATCTTTACTTGTAGGTACTTGATTTCCCGTACCATGATCTTTCGACGATTGAGGGTGGTTCTCTTCATCAGGAATCAAAGTAGCATGATAAATCCCATCTTTTCTTGCTCCTCCTCTAGAAAGATTAGACCTACCAAGAGAATCCCCCCGCGGATTTTTAGATCTTGAGCGACGAAGTGTTGCGCTATTTTTACCCTTTTCACGAATATCCAAAGTTTTCCCACTTGGTTTCTTCGAGGAGGATCTTATCCTAGACGATGATCTTATCCTAGACGAACTTCGGTCTCGACTTTTGGTACTTGTTGGTGTACCCACCACACCCGTTGTTATATTGTCTTGATCTTTTTTAAGAGCCGACCTACTTCTTCCCCGTCTTTCACGGGATTTGTTACTAATCTCAGTTCTGACACGAGAAGTACTTCGATTCCGCTGTTGTTTGTTATTATTATTATCATCATCATCTATGTCACTACCTTCCCTGAGATTACTTTTACACCTTCCCCGCGATGATGATCTTCGTTGAGAATACATTTTTAGTGTTGTGCTATGTGGTGATTCTTTTGTAGAAGGATCTGACAGGAGTAATGTACTCTTTTTTGTCGAGTTATCTCCTCGGGACGTAAAACTATTATTGAACATATTATTATTGTTGTCAACGGTATTATCATTATCACTGTTAATATGTGTTGTACCATTCGATACAAACGAACCAGTTTCAAAGCTACTACGTGTAGTACGTTTAATTGGCGCAGAATGAACAGATTTTGTTGTATCACTTCTTGGTGTACTTGTTGTATTTCCCACGGTTGTTGAACAACCCGAAGCGGACTTCGATCCTTTAAGAAGTTCTTCTTCAGAATTTCCACTTTTAAGAAAGATACTTAATTTCTTTCGAATAGCCTTACTGGGTGATTGCGGTGGTTTTAGACAAATTTGTGCTTTCTTTTTTGCCACGGCATCGGAAATGTGCTTATAGTGAGAACTTTTGCTATAAAAGTACAAATCAACATACTTTTGTCGTATAAATCGTTCCCGACTTGCAACATGTGCTCCCTGTAAAGGTTTGATATTGATAGCATCCGCTACATCGGGATTATTAGATAAGGACTTTTGCAGATGCCCCTCAAAGATTTCATTAACAACCTCGTTACCAGTATATTCTGCTGCATCTACATCATCTATCTCCCATTCATCGATATTGACTGATCGAACAAAGCAAATATGCGTCCCAAGTTTTCGGTGAAGACCTGCACATTCCAAACAAACGAAGCTAGCTAAAATAGTGCTACCGAGAGCAAAATTCTGTTGTGGTTGGATCAATGAAACACATGTCGGTCGCTTTTCTGGACAATCTGCACAAGTCTTGTTTGTTTTTGCTATTCGTACCAGTCGAAGTTTTAGATCCTCTTGGTCTTGGTCTTTGGGTTTCATTTTTTACTTCTATATATTATTATCGTTATTGTATGGGTAGTGTGATGTGTGATATTGATAATAGGTCCTAGTAATATTCTTTCTCGTTCATTCCACTATATATATATATATATGTATATATACACATCATCGTTTTTATCTGCCTCTACTAGTACCATTCAATGGGCATTTGCTTTAAATGTGTTGATTGCGTAGAAAATTTCTCCCAATAATATAATACACTGTATAAGATTGTTTTTCGGTTCGTGTTCGCGGTATCGGTAGCTGTGAACGGGTTGAATTTTGCATTACCCGAAGGCGATGGAATATATTAAAAACAATTCAATCTTGGGCAGGGACATTGAGGGCTTATAAACTATATATTAAGTGTCTAAGCCTAAAATTCACGAACTAAGCATTGATATATGCACGTAGTGATATAGTCGTACAAAACAATGTTAATGTGTTAACAAATGACCCCCCCTCGGAGAAGAATCGTCTATGCATCAATCAATATCTACTAGTAGCTGATTAGATTCAATCAATGTCTGCTTTTTAAGTAGCGCACGCACATCGCCGCAGAACGTGACATAATAGATATAGGCAGAGCTGTGTGAATTTATTCTTATGACAGAAAACAAATCGACAAAGTGAAGAGAAGGAAACAACAACAACAGAAATGCCACCAATTACCTGTATCCTACTGTACTAATAAACTGTGCATACTGCCTGGGTAGGTGGCGTTCAGTATGTGAACATGAACCAAAGATGATATTATATTTTTATTGCTTTGTATTTATTGTTGGCGAGTAGTTATAGTGGGGCCACACTATATTTCATGTAAATGTGTGTTGTTTGTTTTGAGACAATTTGATCCTTACAAAACACAACACACAAAGACTGAATTCCATGTAAAACAAAATAATAATTCTATCACCATGCATATGATGGGGGAAATTTATATAATAGATCGCATATCCATTATATTATTATTACTCTACTAACTATGTACAGCACTACCTACTGATGATCTATCTAATAAAAGAAATACAGACAGCATTGTAGGAGTAGGACGCAAGTAACTAGGGAATGACTGACTAAGGACAGACCATACGAGTAGACATAGCCGCACATAGAGAGCAACTAAGCTCACTCTTCTAATAAACACTATTTACATAC
>Ga0115007_10002503_pt1 | contig 11288 bp, 9 predicted proteins | sample ArcOceMetagenome_2_FD_87166 | JGI IMG/M metagenome (GOLD analysis project Ga0115007, IMG submission 87166) | Marine eukaryotic phytoplankton communities from Arctic Ocean - Arctic Ocean ARC135M Metagenome | ecosystem: Environmental > Aquatic > Marine > Oceanic | place: Arctic Ocean | collected... | reverse complement strand
TTTTTTCTTCTTCCTATTCTTCTTCTTTTTTCTTTTCTATTATTACCTCAAATTAAGAGTTTGTTTTTGAAGCTCTGAGGTTTTACTGTTGTCATCGTCGAAAGAATTTTGAAAACGAGAATGATGTGTGGAGCCGATCGACTGATGAGTGTCGTATGGGAAAAAAGAAAAAAAGTTAATTCACGGCGGGACTAAACAGCCTAAACCTTAATCCTACTTTTCTTACCGAATATCTCTTTACTCACAATATTTTATTTTAACGCACCCAACAACAACATCATCGCGGCGTCCATCCCAAGCAGCCAAACTAATTAATAATGCTACAGTATTACAATTGATCACTTTTTTGAGAAGGAGATATTATATATCACCGCCCACTACAAACACTCGTATAAAAGAGTCAATTAAATTAAATTAATTAGCCAAATATGTCAAAACTTAACTCTGCTCTTCTAGACAAGGCCGTCAAGGATATCCTTGCTTACGCCGCTGGTGAAGATGTTCGTGTCAACGGACAAGACAAATCCGGAAAGAAACGTAACTTCGTTGAAACTGTCGAAGCACAAATTTCTTTGAAGAATTATGATCCTGTCCGTGATAAGCGTTTCTCCGGAACCTTCAAACTTCCAACTGTCCCACGCCCAAACTTGAAGTGTTGTGTACTTGGAAATGCTGCCCATTGTGAACAAGCCGATCGTATCGGTGTTGAACACATGAGTGTTGAAGATTTAAAGAAGTTGAACAAGAACAAGAAGCTGGTTAAGAAACTTGCCAAGCGTTATGATTTCTTCATGGCATCTGACAATATGATTAAGCAAATTCCTCGTCTTTTAGGTCCTGGTCTTACCAAGGCTGGTAAATTCCCTACCCTACTTGCTGGTGGAGATGATATGCAAGAAAAGATCGATGAGGTCAAGGCAACCATCAAGTTCCAAATGAAGAAGGTTATGTGTCTTAATGTTGCTGTTGGAAACGTCTCCATGGAACAACAAGAGATCATTGTCAACACTCAGTTAGCTGCCAATTTCCTTGCTTCTCTTTTAAAGAAGCAATGGCAAAATATTGGATCCATCTACATTAAGTCGACTATGGGTCCTTCCATCCAAATCTACTTCTAAACTTATAGTTCTACTACCAGTACTAGCAATAAGCACGATGTATTCATTAGCATTATATTTTTAAGCTATTTGAAACTTCTTTTCCTTTTCTTAGTTCGTATTATCTACTTGTTAGTACATTTTTTTCTATTAGTACTGTACGCTTAGTAAGTCACTGTAACCAAATTAACTGAAACCATTCAGAAACAATAGAGGATACTGTACATGTATTGTACAATTGTATTGTGCCCCAAAGCACATTCTAGCTAGAGTTTATTCTTAACAACATGACAGTAAGACTAAATTACCATAATCTGTATCTCCAACTAACAATACGAAATATCTTCTGTATGTGTTAGGAATAATACTACTACCTGGTAGTCGTATCTCGAAATATATAGTTTATGGCCCTAGTTTTTTCGCGCATTGTTTATCGCGCGACAGATTTTTTTGCGAATAGATGAGGCAAATTTTGATTGGTGAAGATCTATGGATATATCGAAACAGCAGCGCAGATGCTCAAATTTCGCCAAAGACATGAATGAAAATCCGAAAAAAAGAATAAGAATAACAACGACGACGACGACGACGACGACAACTACACCGTACGACTAACCACCATATTATGTTCCTGGTTGCATAATAAAGTAAATTATAAATTAACATTTCTATCATGACGATATCTAAACAACGTACTGCTCCAATTATTTTTCTGGCACTACCAGCATTAGCTGCTGCCTTTTCACAACCTATTCGAAGACAGCAGCAGCAGCAACAGCAGCGGCGTTCTGCGCTTGATATGGCTAACGTTGGAATTTTCTTTGGCACATCCACCGGAACAACAGCAGATGTTGCAGATCTTATTAAGGAGGCATTTGGTGATGATGCGGACGGGCCATTTGATATCGATGAATTGGAAGCTGTTAAAGAAGATTTTGAAAAGTACGATGGCTTTATTGTTGGTACTCCAACATGGAATACAGGTGCGGATACAGAACGCTCAGGAACTGGATGGGATGAGGTATATTACACAAAAATGCCCGAACTGAAAATTGAAGGAAAACACGTCGCGGTTTTTGGATGCGGTGATCAAATATCGTACGCTGAAAACTTCGCCGATGCCACTGGTGAGCTTCACGATGTATTCGAAGATTTGGGTGCTAAAATGGGCTTTGGATACACGAGTCAGGAAGGGTACGAACATGAAACGTCGAAATCTATACGCGGAGACAAATTCTGTGGTTTGTTGTGTGATGGAGTTAACCAAGAAGATCTAACAGATGAACGAGTCGTTAATTGGGTGTCTCAACTAAAGAATGAAGGTTTCATGGAAGTTTCGTCTTCTTCTTCCACGCCAGTTACTGTTACTACTATTACGCCTGAAGAAGATGATGAAGTAGAACTCGTTATCGAAAAAGAAGAAGAAATCGTATTTCAAGCTATTGACGAAAATTCTAATATCCTCGACGAGACTATCAAACAACAAGGAGGCGTTACGAACACAGGCTTCAAATCGTACTACAACGAAAAGACAAAATCAACTATGTTTGTCTCAGCTGATGGGAGATCAGCTTACTACACATCTGATCCTGAAACCTCATTTTCACCGTAGCTTGGAAGGAAGATTCGACTAGTTGTTACTTTAGATAATCTTTTAGTACAAGTTAAGTATTGAATTACGCACATCCTACTGTACATCGAAACTGACGAATGAATCGCTCAATAATTGAAAAAATAAAAATTTGAAATACTACTCATACTGATGTATGAATATTTCGCTAAACTATCCATGCGTCAATTAAGTGAATTATTTTCTAGTTATCCCTTATACTGAATACTGGACGATTTCGACTGAATCTTTTTCATCTTCATCAGATCCTTGAATGTCCGTCGTTCGTTGTAGTACTTTTAATACTTTCTGGTTTAATTCTTCAGGTTCCAATTCGACATTTGAATCGAAATTTGGCTGGTATGATACTTGACCTTGAGTTTCTTGCAACGGTTGTTTTGTATCAGATGCTTTCATAATATGACCCCTATCATTCTGCAATAAACTAGTTTCCATGGTTTCTTCTATCTCGTGATATTCTTCGTCAAACTCAATCGCGCCAGTATTATTTTTTGTCAATGCACGTACCCATGTCCTGCCGTCTTGTTTTCCTCTTTCTAATTCTTCTACAACATCACGTTCCCATGCTGCGCTGAAGGCTACTTGCATAGTCTGATTTAGTATACTGCTCACAGTTGTCCGAATCATGACACTAACATTATAGCCATAAATTGCAACTATCCTCCAACGATCGTTCCACTCGTAGTCAGTTTCCGCTGAATTTCGGTGCAATCGACATACTCGAGCAACGAAGCTACAAAGAAAGGCAGCTTCGTTAGGAAAATAAACAGCCTGCAGGCAATCAGCTCTACCAAGGATTATCAAAGCCTCTCTAGGAGTGCATTGTGTCAACTCTGGAAGCCTTCGACGATAGACAGTGTCACTGTTACCGGATTTCGTAGCCTGACTTGCAAACGACGCGGCCTGCTGTAGGCAATTGAAGGGATCATGACAAGTTGGAACTGCCGCCAGCTCAAGAAGTGCAATAGATAGATTCAAACATGCTTTCTCTGCTGCAGCATGCGTGTAACACGCTCGTAAACCAGCCGTAGCCTTATGGACTCTTTGCATTTGCTCCTTTGCTATAGCGATTTGCGTCTCTGTTTGCATTTCCTGTAAAAAATCGGTCTGCTTCCATACCATTTTTAGTTCTATGTTTGGGATTGGGATGAAGGTCGGACTCCTTGACCCCTCAATCCAAATTTTAATTTTTTCGTCAAACGACTTTTTAGATGTTTTCCGTACCCGTTTTGGAGCGTTTTCCCCAATGGGCTGGTATTTTGCATCGCCATTTACAAGTTGCCATTCATCATGCGCTGCTATTGTTGTAGCGGCTTCACCGATGTCAGAGTCCCATAGAGTTTCATCCAAACAGAATTGTGACTTTTCAGAACAAAATGGAATGAAGTATTTGAATATGAGAGAACAGGTTGATAAAGTTTAAAAGAAACACAGTATTCGAATTATAGAGAAAAAGAATTGAGGAAGGTTACTTACGAGTGGTAGCAACACACTCAAGGCTAATTGCTGAGACGTATTCGAGACTCTTTTGTCTGCCTCAGATCTTGACAGGTGCATACACAATGCCGCATAGCCCAGGAACAAATCTAAAGCGTCTTCTTCCGCATATCTTGCAATTGGCGATTGACTCGAAGCATCCTCTCGGCTTTTGATTTCTGTTTTAAACCATTCCGATTGCTGCACAAGACTTAATTTTCCAGAGAAATCTAATTTTGGAATTGGATGTTGCATTTCGGCTACTAGTTCCCATTGGCGTTTTAATTCATCTTCCACTGTCCTAGGAAGGCAACCAGCGAGCCTTCTACCTCTAATGTGAACTCCAAAATGTTTGTCCCGTCCATATCTTCGATTTAGCAATTTCAAAGTAAATTCTTCACTCTCCCAACCCGAAAAAAGAGAAACATTACACGCAACAGCAAAATTGTAAACGCAAATAGAAAGCACCCGGAATTCTGTTGGCTGCCACGATGACGTAAGTGGAAAAGATTTTGATTCCTGGAAACTCATCATACTTGTTTCATTAATATCATTTAATTCTGGAATTGAGCTACCGCAGAGGAAGGAAATGATAGTCGTACATTGACTGACTAAAGTCTTGAGGACTGAATACGAAAGTTCTTTTAATACCCTTGTCGAGAGCCACCGAATACATTTAGCAACTACCTTGATAATCTGAAAAGAAAAGAATAGAAAAAGGAGAGCGTAAGAATCTGCGGTACTACAACTGGGCAAGATACTCCTAGCCTAAACCTTACTAGACACATACCTCTATGCAAACAGGGGGTAATCTCCCGTTTTCTATGGACCACACCGACGGAACGATACTTTCCACACAAGATAAAACAGTCTGTGCGATCTCCAGCTGTGCAACTCTATCAAGACAAGGGCTTTTTTGCAAAGCGCGCTTCCTCTCTTTGGATTCACCAATACTCTCGATATCAAATTTACAACCTGCTAGAATCACCTTCAAAAGCTGATTCTTTCTGAAGTTTATATTCGGTGTGATTTCATCTCTTGAACGTAGGAGCTCATTGATCAAACCCACACGTTTTAAAGTTTCAATATGACGGCGGAAACACGGCGAAAAATGGAGAGCCCATTCGTGTTCTTTATTGGTCTTTCTGAGAACATCTGCAAGGAACGCGTAGGCCCCTGTACGACTAAGCTGTTCCGTCATCGCTCTTCGGAATAAAAACCAGTATGGTTCCGAGGAAATGCTAGTTTCACTATCTCCCTCTGAGAACCATTCTCTATGTTCTTGTTCCAAATCGTCAATTGCTTCCAGACACTTTGCTGCAATAAAATTACGACCACCCTCACCAATGAGAGCAAGCCCATAAAGTACACGTAGTTCCGGCGTAAGAGCTCCTTTGCGGAGAGATTCTACAAGCGGTGACTCTTCATCATCGTCGAGGAGCATTTCTTCGTCAGACAAGTAAGGGGAATCGCCTTCGTTGTCCGAATCAATGCCATCGTCGTACGCGTCTAAGAAGAACGGAGAATCTATAATTTTTTGTTGCCATTCGTCGGCTTTCTTTCTTACTTCAATTGCTACGTTATGACGCTGGGCTCTATCTTTCATGTAACAAGACACAGCATCTCCTACAAGCCTTGCACCTTCATACAGCTCTAGTCCATGGAGATGTTTCATGAGCTCCGAGGCTATGGAACATACTTGTCTTATCGACCCTGAAAGAGGCAAAGGATTTGCATTCATCCCTACAATTCTTTCCTCTTGTTCTTCGGTGTTTGAAGAAACCCCTGTTTCCTTTTGACTATATTCCTTCACTAATGTAAGTATTGCTGCATCATGTGACTTCAAAAGCTGAGTTCGAACAACCTCTCTAGCTTTCGCCGCTTCAGACTCCGGTAAGATAGCCATTTCGCTCGTTGTTTTGTCAAAAGCCTCAAGTTCCCGTGATTGATTCGAAATGATTATTTTCTTCTCTCTCTCTAGCTGTGATTCTATTCTATTTATCACGTCGTCATTCTCACTGTCTGACGGCTTTGTTTTTATGCCATCATTGTCAGTTTTTTCTCCATTTTTAGTTTCTTCGACTTCTTCCAGTGTATTCACAGCTTCCTGCTTTGACCCGTCCACTTCCAAGGACCGTCGCTCGAGATTTAGCTCGGATCCATTTTGAATATGATTATTGGTTGTTTCATTTATTTTCGAACGACATTCCCCGGTACGCTTTGTCTTATCCATAATTCTATTTCGAATCCAGGTAAGAAAATCCTTCGTATTTGCTGTCCCAGCTGCTGCCTCAAGTGCAAGTGATAAAGCCTGAAGCCGCCGTTCCTGCCAATCGAATACCTTTGAAAACTTTCGTAGCCACCTTCTCAACATATAGTTCTCGTTTTTTTGGATTCCATTGTTCCACTGAATGCATTCATGTCCAAGACGTAGCATGAGATCAGAATATAGCATCCAAGCTTTGTAGCTACCCTGGAAATCGCTGCCAGCGTTATTTTTCAAATCTGTCAGGATGGACAGGGCATTTGACAAGTTCCCAAGCTCCATATGCATCATGGCTAATTTTGCTGGCACGTCGATTCCTGGAGGCTTCTGATTGTCGGCAACACCATAATCTCTAAGCGCTTCATTTTGCCATCGTCGTCTTTCTGAAATATGATACTCGTAAAGTTCCTTAGAAAGCTTCGGCAAGTTTGCGACGTCGTGATGAACATCGGCAATATCAATCGCAGAATCTCCAGCCCGGACCCAAAGGGTAAAGTCTTTCTTACAAAGGATGGCTGCAACATGATGAGATCCATACGCCTTAGTCGCAAGAATACGCTGATCAGCTAAAGCATGGTCAGGAATTGAGTCTTTCTTCATTGTTCCGAGATCTACATTATTATTGTTACTTGCTTCTCCCGCTTCTTTCGTATCTTCTTCGTTTTGAGTTGCTAGTATATCATCCGATTTCCCTTTCATCTCTTGATACCGTTTACGACTTTCTTTTAGCATATCTTCATATACCATTCCAAGCGAAGAATACACTTGTGGAGCAGAAGGCGCAGCAAGAGCGACTGCTTTTAATTTTTCAATTGCTAATCTCGGTTGGCCTCTTGCGTGTGCTGCGAGTGCATCACCGTGTTTCTGAGCCATCTTAAAGGACTGAAAGTTCCGTAGTCGGTACATTTTACGTCTTTTTTTTCCACTTAGCCCAGTTGCTTTGTTTGGTGGTTTTTTGACTTTTCGCTGCTTTTGGGAACTATTAGGAGGAGGTTTTCGCGATGCACCTTCCCCTCGCTCTTCAGCATCATTGTCGCTTCTTGTTTTGTTTATCACTGTTTCATCAATTTCGTCGGTGTCAGAGTATTCCTCGTCTTCGTCATCTCCGTCAACACCGTCTTCGACTTCTTCAACGCATTCTCCATCATCCCCGATGTTTCCGTTATTATCGTTTGGAATATTTTGAAATACTACACTTCCTTGGATAACTTTATCTCCCATAGCTGTTTTTGATCCTCGAAGTCGTTTCCTTTTTTTACCAGGGTCATCGCCGTTATGATTGTCATCGTCGTACTCTAATTCGTCTTCCTCTCCCAAAATGGCTCGATCTTGGGCATCTACCTTCTCCAGTAATCTTCGTTTCTGAGTTCGGACTTTTGATATATCTCGTGGGACTATCCGTCGACGATGTCCTGTTTTTCCTTTAGCAAAACCAGTTACTTCCATTTCCTGGTGCAAGGATTCAATCTCGCGATCGCGTCTGAGTCGTTTCTTCTTCTTCTCATCATTGCCGCCATTATCGGCACTATTCGATGAGCCATTATCATCACCAACTATTGGAACTTCGCTGTCTTCATTTTTGGCGTTATCATTACTGATATCATCCATCTTCTCTTTTTTTGGGAGCGTGGAAGCAATGATCGTCGTTCCGTTAAATTTTTTTTTTTACGAAGCAACAACTTCTTTATATTTGTACATTTAATACAATGGCGAAAACCGACATTTGAGATTTTTGTTGAGATCGGAAGTAGAGAGGACAATATTTGGTTTTTGTATGTACTCGCTTTGTCCCTTCCTTTTCTTGTCGAGTTGAGTTGTTTGTCGTTACAGGCCTCTTGTGATAGATTGTAAATGAACGAAGATAGGATGTTTGTGTTTTGCTGTTTTGCTGGATCTATTTTGTTAGTAGTTTTGCTTTGTGAGAGCTGGTATGATTCATGTGTACTGTATGTATGTATTTATGGTACTTATACACATCACAAATCTTTGGATTTTTTTGGTTTGGCGTTTGGCGTATCTTATTTTTTAATCACACATAAAATGATGAAGAAGGAAGAGGAAAGATGAGAAGTAACGGTACCGGTATTCAATATTCAATCATATATGGGTATTGAGTAATAAATGTGAAATTGATACTGAATATATATAGCTAAGAGTTGATAAAGTGCTCGCAATTCTAAAATAATGCCGATGGTGGGATACAAAAATCCGTTCGTTTATCTCTTCCTGATCAATCTTTTGCCTATAAAAATAATATTATCTCTGTCGCTGGGATCAAGTAATACTCATGACATCGCGTCTCTTTTAGAAAACGCAAAAAATATTGATGATAATCTAGCAAATGGTGAAAAACTAGGGAAATATTCCGAGAGTTCCTGGTCTAATCGGTGAGTGTCAATCTCGTTGGTTATACTTCGAAGTATTTTTGTTGTTGTGCTATCGGTTATGGCACGTCAATTAGGCCTATTACTACCTTTCCTAATTAATATACAAAATCATTTTCTTTGATAATCTTGTTGCAATTCTTATACCAAAATTTATGACATAGACTAGGAACTGTATTGACTCCGGCAGCAAATGGAGTCTATACAGGTGATCGTGCATTTTATTGGAACAAAATTGATGTAGGTGGACGGATGTGTGTAATTCAACTTGACGATGGAGATTTGTGGGTGCACTCTCCTGTTGACTTAGATCAAGAAACAAAAACTGCAGTCGACAAATTAGGAACTGTGAAGTATGTTGTTTCTCCAAACTATGAACATTTAAAATATGCAAAAAAATGGAGTGAGGAATATCCAGACGCATTCATGTGGGGTTGTCCTGGACTTACAGAGAGACTTCCTGACATCGAATGGGAAGGGGAGATCCCTTTTGGTCTACTGAGAACATCTGATTCGGATGATAAATTAAACAATTGTTGGGATTTTGATGTTATCACTCCTTTACATCTGAAAATGGAGGTACGTTCAATCTAATATCGAAAAAATCGCAGCAATTTAAAATTCTGTTCTTATATCTTTGAGCACAACACCACACCAATTTACGATTAACAACGTACGTTTTATTTTTATTTTTGTGACAACCGTGCGATTTATACAAGTAGAACAATCCGTTCACTAAGACGCCTTTCTTCAATGAAGTGATTTTCTATCACAAACCATCCAAATCGTTATTGACAACTGATATTTATTGGAATTATCCCCAAGAAGATGGGGTGCCCAATTCTCATTTATCGGGTAGTAATGGTGATGGTGGTTTGGCCCCTTCAGTTAGTTCTATTCCTTTCGGCTCGCTTCTATGGAAATTTGGTATGGATAAAATATATCTTCCATTCTACAAAAAACTCATGATCAACGATAGACAATATTATGACGAAACTATCAAAGTTGTACTCGAAGAATGGGATGTCGAAACCTTGATTCCTTGTCATGGAGATATAATTCGAGGAAAAGAAAAAATCCAACAGGTATTATCTAGTCATTTAAAGATCAATTAATAGTTTAAAGCGTTTCGAAATTAAACTAATAATTCTGTAACGATCATAATCACTATCACAAAAAGAAGGCTATAAGTGCTTTCCTCAAATAAACAATCTGTACTAGCTTTTTTGTAAAGTATGCGTTTAGTCTTAAAATCTAAAAGACCTCCTCCTTATAATACATTTTTTTTCATTATTTACCAATCAGCTGTACCCTCAAATTGATTAGAATTTGCTGGACTAATTCCATTCTTCGCTAATAGCTCAGCAAGGGGAGAATCATGCTTGATTTTTCCACTCATGAAAGGGTAGAATTTTCCTGGTGGGCCCGGATTGTTAATCAATTCTTCTTTAATAATACCTTCGATAACCTCTCTACCGTGAGCAATATTGTAAACCTTTTCAGCGGCCTTTGCAGGAACAACAACTACACCATCTTGATCACCGACAATAGCGTCCCCAGGTCGTACTACCGTACCACTTACACTAATGACACCATTACACTCCCATGGTTGCATAGCGGCAGGTCCCTGACGAGCAGTTGTAGAATGAGAAAAGCACTGTGTGACGCGAATAAAAAAATTTAATATCATATTTAATTGACAACAAGTGTGTGAGCAGAAGCGAGAATATTTTCTTAACCGTGTATAATACAAACATACATCGGTCGTTATATTCAAAAAGGAGATTGCAAGTAAATTACAGATAAACTGAAGAAGAAGAAAAAATCATGTTGCGTTGTTTCAACAATATATCTTATATATGTATATTGAATATATAAGGTACTTACCGGAAAACCATAATTAATAATCTCATCGGTATCACGGACACTTCCATCTGTTACGAGACCACCGATTTCTCTTTGTTTCAATCTTAGAAATTTAATATCTCCTCCAACACTCTCATCAGGACCACAACTGGACATAACCAAAACCTGGAAGTATATTCAAATATTAAAGGTGAGATATATGAGCGTATTACTATATTATGTTAATATTATAAAACTCTCTGGTTAAGACACATACCTCATTAGGGCCACACAATTCAAAGGCCTCGTATTCTGGAGAATTACCACCAGGAGGTTTGTCCTGTGCAATATCAGGTCGGGCAGGAACAAAATTGAGTGTTACTGCACGTCCACAACATTTCATTCCACTTGTTAATGGTCGAGAATTGTCAATTTGAGCCGATGGCCATCCCATCACCCACAAACCATCAACGAGTGCCTGCGTCGAAAGTGATCCAAGCTTTGAAAGCATCTCATCGGAGATCTCACCACCAGAGGCAGGTCCCATTGCGAAAGACCTCGAAATAACATTTCGTGATGAAAATAACGTA
>Ga0115007_10002502_pt1 | contig 11289 bp, 5 predicted proteins | sample ArcOceMetagenome_2_FD_87166 | JGI IMG/M metagenome (GOLD analysis project Ga0115007, IMG submission 87166) | Marine eukaryotic phytoplankton communities from Arctic Ocean - Arctic Ocean ARC135M Metagenome | ecosystem: Environmental > Aquatic > Marine > Oceanic | place: Arctic Ocean | collected... | reverse complement strand
GTGGATGAATCAATTGAGAGGTTTGTTGCGACCGGTTCGAATGCTAAAGCGGAATCGAATAATCCACCAGACGAATCCGACCACGATATTGAAAAGCGCGGGGATGACGGTGTGTTACCAGGTATGTATTCAATAGGAAACGTGCTATTCTTCTAATTATACGCAACACATGCTAACCAAATATTTTTTCTTCTCCTTTCTACTTCATATTCCACCAACAAAACACAAAAATTGCAGATAAATCAATTGACAATGCAAAGAAAACAGATGAAGAAAAGTTGGACGATGATGCCGCCCGCCATGACGATAGCGGCTCGGGTGATGGCTCTGATACCACCACGTCGGAATGTTCTGGCGATTCTTTACTGGCGGTAGGTCAACCCAAAAGAATGATTAAACGCATCAAAAGGGGTAAAGTCTTGACTCAACTATTTCCAGGGGATATTATTACTTACTATAACAAAGTGTACGTAAAAGGTAGTACATATTCAGAAGAAACTGCAAGAATTAAGTCTATAAAGGGACGTGTTGTCACACTACACAATGGGTTCCATCTTGAACCGGATATGCTCGTACGCTGCACACCAACAAAATGCATTCCAAAAAGATTGAAGTACAACAATATACCTTTAAAAGATTTGATATTAAACGAAGGGATCCATGAAGTTAAGGCTGGACACGATCACGATCCGTTGCGTGCTACAATAAAAAAAGTCATGAAACAAGTGGCAGCTATTTCCGAAGAAAAAATTGGAGAAATATTTGGTGAATTGGGTGATAACAAAAGTGTACCCAAACCTCATGCTTGTCCGCAGCGGCGATCAAAAAGGATCACTAAAAAACCCAGGAGATTAATAGCAAGCAATGACAAGAGTTCGAACACCAATGTTGGACAAAAGAGAAAGCATGGTTATCAAAGTTTGACACAATTGGGTGATGATGCAACGACTAGTTCACCAAGTAAACGAAAAACTGCGTGACTCCGATTTCACACCTTACAAATAACAATAACTTATATTCGCCAATAGTGTGTTCACCTAATCTGAAATTACTATAATATACCGTATTGTATGTACATAAACTTCTGTCAAAAATAAGCAAACTAAACTATTGTGTAGCAAGTATTATAATAGGTTGCTGAATGGAATATCGAAAATGCAGTGATTTTGCTTCATCTAATTTTGGTAAAATTTGACTGATAATTTACTTAGCGATTATGCGCGTTAAATCAAGGTTCACCGTCAAACTTGACGGAGCTCATTTAAAATTACGCGCAAATAGGCTTGGTTTAATTTTGGTAAAAAGGTACCTATAATTTGCAAAGGCTTTTCTTCGTAAAAATAATGCATATCCCCAACCGCGTGTACGCGTGAATTTGCTTCATCTAATTTTGGTAAAATTTTACTTATAATTTACTTAGCGATTGTGCGTATTAGCAACAGCAATTGTGTTATTCTCAACTAACTACAGATCAAAACAGATGTTAGTAGCAGCAATTGTATGCAACTATTGTGTTATTCTATCGGTTTTGATAACTAACTGGAAATCCAAATAGATGTTGAACAGTATGATTTTTTAACAACTTTTTCTAATATTTCATATTTCTTTTTCTATATATTATATAACTTAATGGGTACTGTATTCATTTTGTAGTATAGTGTTTGCTTTTTTAGGTGATTGGGTATTCGCTATTTACCCATCAAACTATCAGCATGCACGTGTTCAATTTGTACCTGTATGCGATGTATTCACAGAAATGTATGTTTAATTCAACTTCATAATTTCAACTTCATAATTTCGACAATACGACAATACATTTTCAATACATTTGCTACTCAGAGTGGACCCTTTTGGACAATGAATGCTTGCATGAAACGCATCTTTCTTTCGAGATTATACGAACGCTCGTCGTTTCTAACAACTGGGCAGATTTTCTTGTGTACATTTCTTTCCATGTATTTATCGAACCCATCTTCTTTTTTTGTGTTTACAATTTTTCCCATTTTGTAGTTCCGATTCAATTGGTTGAACGTTAAGAACACACCATTCTTTTGAAAGAATAAGCAAAAATGAATCCAAGTTTCTGGAAAATTGTCAGCTGACTCCTTTGACTTCTGGTATCTAGAAGCTTCGTATACCATGACAATGAGGTCTCCGCTGTGATCACCACCGGTTATGATATCTTCGTACGAAGTATTGATTCTCTGGTACACAACATTGTACCGATCCCAAAGTTTTGTCATTGTTCCCATGGTAATTTTCTTGAGGTCATTTTCCACTTCTGAGGCCAAGTTTGCTAGTTCATACCCCGTTTGCGCCCAATTGAAAATACTGACTAAACAGTAACTCATGTTGAACCCCATATTCGTATCCTTTTCGTTCACACGGACAATAAAAGACGAATCAGCAAATTCATTGGCTGTTTCATTTTCTGTGTGAAGTGTCAAAGCTCCATGGTTTAATGATGCGTGCTTTTTACCGTTATCATTCAATTCATAATCATCATCATCATCATCATCCTCATCCTTGTTTGGTTTAATACTTTCACTGAAACTAAATTCCTCAGATTTACGTTTCTTGGGTGGGCTAATCAATACAGATAAAGTAGAAGCTGATTTTATCATTTCCGTGGAAGTAGCAACAGCTTTTTCCTTCTGCCCATGACATTCCGCTGCATCGTGGATTTTAAAAAGAATATCAGATAGAGATTCTGCAGCTTCGATGAACTTTTCTGCACATTTAACATAGTTTGCAACAGGTTCTACACTTAAAATGTAACTGGCAACGCCCATTTTGAAGACATTACTCCCGACTGCAATTGCCTCATTCAACATACCATTCTGCGTATTCAGCGGTGTTGCAGCGTGCATCTCACGTAACAGTGGAAGTTGGTTACCGGGTGACATCCTTTTGAATACAACCATCGCCCTCTGAATTTTAATTTTATCAATATTAGAGTCCATGGTTTGTATTTGTTTTACGTATGAAAGTTAAAAAGTTTTTAGTTGCTTTCTTTTGATGTAACTAAAAATAATTTTATGAGGATTATTTGTACACAAAACTTAAATTAAAAAATTGCGTAAGACAAATTTTTGCACGTTATGAACGTGTCGTAACCACTTCACCAAACTAATTTTTTTTTAACCACTTCACCTAACCAAAAAAATGTACATTTTTTTGATCTATCGTGCCAGAACCACTCCCACGTTCTTAATATTAATGTTGAAATCTGGTTAAAATTCGGTCGTGTTGGATAGCACATATAAGAATACGTTGCGTATGCTACTGGATATCAACTTCAGTAACATACCGTGGATGTCTCTCAACAGTAGCACATAATAGAACACGCTGCGATTCTGGTTTTGGTAGAGTTTTGTAGCTACCCTACCCAATATACCTCCATCAATAATATTATTACACTTTTTTTTTTTTTCTTATTACTACTAATTTCTACCATGTGTAATAACGTACCATTAGCGTGATGCCCAAGTAGCCGTTGCATATTTTGTTAAATTTTGAACAAAAAACGAAAAAGGCATATATAATTAAAAAAACCCACACCCGATTTTAGTAAATTAGATTTAGGGCATCTGACCGGAAAGAAATTTGCAAAAACGACACCCAATTATTTAGGTAATTTAGATTTAGGGCATCTGGCCGGAAAGAAAAATATCAGGCGGTATTGAATTTTAGAGTAATTCCCCTTTTGGCTCACAATATAGATTATTTATTATTTATTGTAACACACCAACTTTACACACCAACTTTGCGATTGTTACTGTCCGATTATGCTTCATTCTTCTTTTTCCTGTTCTCTTATTACTGCAAAACCACTACCCAAATCAAAATCTCAGGGAGTGCCGCAACATCCAAGCATGGATCCAGCATCATTCAAGACGATCATCGAACAATCGAAAGATGACATGGTGGAGTACAGAAAGCATAAACCACTCGACTTGATACAAAACCAAAACAAGAAAGTTTGGAAGGATTTTCTGGATCGCAATGCAAAAAAGAAGAGAAAACGGAACAAACGTCCTAAATTTGTATGGGAAAGAAAGTTGCGCGATGCCCAAAAGGCTAATAATAAATACATTGAATCAATCAACGACCTGACACGTGTTATGCAAATTGATGATTATCTACAAAAATAAGTATTCTATTCATCCCAGCCATACAATTATGTGTTTATTGCGATGGACGTGTTTGTGTAGCTTTAACTCTTTATAAAAAAACATTAATTCTTAATTTAGACCCCATAATACAAAACTGAATTACCTATTAGTCTACTAGAAGCACGCCGTCCTGTTGCAACATCAACAGTCTGTGTTTTTGATTTTCGTTTATTACCTGTCCGCGTAGCGTCTCTTTTTCCACGTTTCCCCGCCTGTGCTGTGCCAGCATCGACATCGTTATCATCGACATCGTTATCGTTACCATCCACGTAATTGGTCCACTTAAAGGTTTCCTCCCGGAACTTATATCTCTCGTTTATATCCATTGATTCGAATGTTTCGCTTGTGGAAAACGTGTGTACTGCATTCGCTGCAATATCGGCAAGAATCGTCGTCAACGAACCAAACTCAATCTTCTGCGGCCATTCGTACACCTGATAGAGATTTGGAGACATCGATATAAGCCTGGACCCATTAGTGCGTTCGTCGGTTGCAACTAGTTTACATGAAATGCACTCAACATCTATCAAACAGATTCGTCTGCGATTGATTTTCACAACTACCAAATCGTTCACTCTCTCTAGCCCCCACACTTCCAATTCCTCCGTGCACGCTGACTCTATTATATCTAGGATAAATTTGGCAAATACGTTCCACCTGTCATGGTTGTTTTTTGTTTCCTCTCCACAATCAATCAGATATGGTCCGTGGGCACCATTGTATCCTAGCTCTATATCCATATCTTCATGGGAAGTGTTTATAAAAATTTCATCAATGTGGCTAACAACAATATGAGATATGAAATGTGGTCTTCCATTTTTGGCAGTACCATTTGAACCAACCGACTCGAAAATATCTCCTATTTTGCATTTGTAATAGTTGTAAGAATGCTCCGAACTAACCCATTTGTTGAATTCATCGAGGTCAAACAATGCTATTAGCTTTTCTCGACAATCCTTCATAAATGTAATGTACTCTTTAACTGTTCCCGTACATTTATTCATTAACGACCGTGAGTACAATACACCAATATAATCACACATCCTTCCGTTATCACCAGATTTCAATTTCATAAATTCGATAAAATCGTCTAATTTACTGTGTGTGTCCGGTACACAGGCTACCGTTTCTGCTACCAGGAATTTAGCGTAGTTTTGGAAAACAGCTAGCCTACCAGTTGTTGTTACAACAATTATTGCCATTAATACATCCACCAATTCCTCTTTTGTAGCAACTGTACTTCTTTTGCGTACTGGATAGCAATTGCCAACCTGTTTCGAAAGCGTCGAAATTAGCAGGGCCGTAGTGACGTTGTAAGATCGAATGGGGTTTGGTATAGCATACATTCCGTGTACCCACCCAATACGGAGCTCTTTCACGTAACCAACCTTATTGTTTTTGTGCACGTTGTTTCGCAGCAACCGATGCCACGATGCCGCCGTCAAACGCGAAATCTCATTTTTTATTTGCATCTTAGAGCAATTGTAGAAACGTGTGTTTCTGCCACACCCGATCGCCACTTCCATTCCTCCCTCCTTTCTACCGATTTGACTCAAACGATCCTCTACAAAATCGCACAACACTCGACGACAAGTTACCGTATCCATTGTTGGGTTCTTCAATATATCTCTGTCAATGCCCACACTAACTATATCATTTTCCCAGTCCAAAACCACCGGCTGGTCGCATGTTTCCATTGATTTGGTTAGGTCGAAATATCTGTCTGGCATGGGATGGTCTTTGCTGAAGACAGGTCTTAAAACGTATATAGGGTTTTGTTCAAACGTCCACGTTCCTTCTTCGCCATAATACTCCGAAAACGTTTCGCCGTCATCAGTAGCTTTCAGGTCGTCGTGAGTTCTAATCACGCAACTGTGGAAATAATACAACCCTAAATTGACAACGTTGCGAGAACGGGACTTCGATTTGATGTCGTGTAGCCACCTTTCTGGAGCGTGCAGAACCACGACCGCACGGTATCTAACGGCGTCGATAAAACGTTGCTCTGCGGCGTTTGGATTCATGCAGGACGGAGTTTTGGCAATGGCATCGGTATCCTCCTTTTGATTCATCCCCAACGGTGTCGATCCCGCCTTAACTAACGATCCTCCGGATGGTCCAACCCAAATCTCTTGCTCCGATTCCGACTTGCTGTTGTAATAGGATCGTATTTCGTCACACGTTTTACCGACTACAGCTTTCAGTATTGACTGGATCTCCTTTCCACTATTCTTGTAAGCCTGTTCCGGAATGAGATCCCTTAACAAACGAAAGTCGTTTGATGCAATATTGACATGGTGTGAAGAAGATTTGATATCTGCGTAATTTCTCAATTCTGACGACATAATTGACATCCCAATAGTACCAATTTCGTTGTAGTGTGGTACATTCCCTATAGTTTCGTCCTTGTATACAATCTCCATCGAAGTACCAGATTCAACCAATACACGACAAACCTCTGGACAACGGGCATAATGAGCAACATCTTTGGGTGTAGTCAATGTTCCACAGGCTCGCTTCAATCTTGTCGGCGATGGATGTATTTGTTTGAAGTCATCACAAGCATTCTCAAATTTGGTTTTGGTTCCAGGCTTGTGGGAAGCATTACTTTTTTTGGTAGCAGAAGCTAAACTAGGGGACAATGCAGCAACCTTTTGAAACATAACCCTCCTTTCAGATTTACTTGTAGTCGAATGCAAAACGTTGCTGTAACGAATGTAATCGTCCCCGATATGCGTTGCAGAAAGCGTGTACCTAAAACTGAGAACTACCCTGACATAATTATTGGCTGATTTATATAGTTTAGGCTTAACATAGTGCTCACACCTAGACTGAATATTATGCATCTGCAAATGTAGAAAAATCTGACCGGTGACAATTTTGGATAGCTCCTTCCATTTGTCTTCTTTGTCTTTGATCGACCATACAACCTCACAACAACCAGCATTGACATTCCTCGCTATTTTCCCGTTTTTGTCAAAAACAAAACCAATCGTAACTACTTGCATCTCATTAACATGAGGGAATCTTGGATCACATGAATGATTGTTGTCTGGATCAGGGTAACAGGTATCAGGACTTCTATCCGAATGGCTACCGAAGCCAGGCCCAACTTGGACTTGTACACCATTAAAAACCGTGCGATATATGTTCTCCTCGCATTCCGATCGTCCTTTCATGTATTCAAATTGCGCGTCCATAATCTCTTCTTGAACAAGATTCATCAACGTTTTAACAATCGGGGGTAAAGTAACGGCTGGTATTTTCGTCCTTCCGTTTGAATAGGAAAAAACGGTTTCCTCCAGGGTGGATACATACGATATGTAACCGTGCTTCGCATTGGCAAACACTTGCTCTCGATGTATCATGCCGTGATTATTAACAAATTCGTAGATATCCTCTATCATTGCATCTCCTATGAAATTGCCATTTATACATAAAACGTGTCCTATAGGTTCTTTATGATTTGCACTAATAAGTTGTTTCTGTTCGATTATTATATGCGATGCATCTATGGTATCACCATTTCTTTTAGACAAACCGTGTGGTTTTGCCGATCCTCTCTTTTTCGTTACCACTTTTTTAAAACCAACCAATCCCCATTTCTGTTTTCCTTCCATTTTCATCTGTAAATGATCACCGTATCCTACACACATATGGTAGTAACGTTTTTCATCGTCTCTGCTACGGATACTAGAAACGAATTTGTTGACGTTGCTATATTTAATCCCATCACAGTTGCTCTCCGCATCACTGTTATCAATATCATTATCATCTTCTTTAGCGGGGTTGTCTGCATCATCATCGACGATGCTGCTATCTGAGTCGTCTTCGTAGATATGTTTGTCCGAACCATCATCTGTATCCTCGCCACATATAACAGCATCGTCAGCATCGTCCTTCCTTTTTCCGTTATCTAGTTTGGTCGCTGTATTTAACACGAATTCATTGAAATTGCCATGATTTTTTTTCCAATTGCGTATACAATCGGATTTGTTTTTGCAGAGTACCTTATACATATAAAATGTCATTGTACTATACCAACAACAGAGATCTTTGAACGATACTTTGTCATATTTTTGTAGATGTACAACCCTTCCGGATTCATTACTGTTGCATTCGACAACAAACATACATTTGTTTGACTTGGACTCAACGTTGTTGATATACCAACAAAATACTTCAATAAAAAAGACAATGCGTCTTCGACATGTGTCCCAAATCATCTCCATTTTGATGGCACCATTTTGTTTTTGGCTGTTTATATGATGTCGCAATTCTCCGAAATGTTTTTTGAGGGCAAGCGTCGAAAAAGTATCTAATGGGAATTCTAGACAGTTTGGTTTCACACCTTTTCGAAAAAATATATGAAATGGATGGGGTAGCGTTCGATTTGGATAACTTTTTGCCGAATGTTCATCCAATACTGATAAAAAGAAAATAGTATCAAAAACCTTTTGAATTTCACTTTTACCAACGGAGTACAAACAAGCGGCAAAGGGATCGAGAATGGAGTTGTTATGTAATGCACTGTATTTCACCAGTAATATTTGTTTTAAAATAGAATATGGTTGAGATCGGCATTCATTTCCTTGCAATGTTTTGCCCACCATGTTAATTAAATAGATAAAAACCAATTGCTGTTCATTGATAATTTGCTGAAACGCTGAGATAGTGAGTTACTACTGCAGGTCTATTACAGCTCTATTGTGCTACTATAGTATATGACTATATGATTTGTAAAACAATCACAATCGCTCACAATCACATCCACAAATTGATGAGTAATCCAGAAGACAAACGTTGTTCAGCGACGATTGGCAACTTGTCTAATGAACAATCGTGCTATAATAGCTAGACGAAACCAATTTAGACAGGAACCGCGTGAATTCGCTTCATCTAATTTTGGTAAAATTTGACGTATAATTTACTTACCGACAATGTGCGTTAAAACAAGATCCATCGTCAAGCTTGACGGAGGAAACCAAAAAATACGCGCAAATGTGCTGGCTTTTATTTTTGTAAAAATGAGCCTATAATTGACAATGGATTTTCATTTGACGGTTTTTTTAACAAAAAAGCTGGCAAGCCAGTCCTTAACGCGCGAATTCGCTTTAATTTTGTTTGGTAATATTTGACGTATAATTTACTTACCGACAATGCGCGTTAAAACAAGATCCACCACCATCAGGCTTGATGGAGTAAACCAAAAAATAAGCACAAATGTGCTGGCTTTTATTTTGGTAAAATCCAACGTATAATTTACTTGGCGATTTTGGTTGTTAAAAAAAAGAAAATCAAACAAACCAACAAAATAAAAAACAAACAAACAAACTTTCGTTTTTTTTATGTTAGAAGAAATCAAATCCATAAGTTTCAAATTTCCCCAGTTATTTGCATACAAAAAGAGAGAAACAAACACCCATGACATACCGGAAATAATGGATGCCGATGAAAGTAATCGAGACGATTCCCTAAATATTATGAACTCGCTACCGGATAAAACCGACGATCCAAATAATTCGGATCTGCTAATGAAATCGTACTTCGAGCATCAGTCAGAACAACAAAACGGTATGGAACACGAGATTGACATTGTAAAACCACCCGAAAAAAAACCTAAGGGTTGTTCGCATGCTTGTTCACATAGAGTCGAACCTATTACAGATTCAAATAAAATTTTACAATTGTACACTAAAAATGGCAATAGTGATGCCTTTTTTACGCGTGTTGGGTGCAAACCAAGACCAAACGGAGATCAAAGTATGATAGTACCGTATTGCACACCTACCATGTACTATGTATGTCACGAATGCGGAATGGCAGATCAAAATGGTTCTAAAATAGAACACCATTTAAACAATGATGCACATGAGGGCAAAAAGAAATTTAAAAATTACATTAAGTTGCAAGAAAAGCCGTCAAAAATACAACCACGATTCGGTTGGTACAAAGGTGAACGTTACTTGGTAATTGAAGAATGTCGCAATGCGTTTGCTTGCATTTGCGGAGTGACCTTTGAAAAGTATCGCGGGTTGAAGAAACACTTCGAGGAATGTACACATACAGAATTAGTATTGGCAACTGTAAGTTCGGGTTGTGTGGACTTGGATGGAATCGTACCAATACATTTGGTAAATGATAAGAAGCATTGTGTAAAATTCGATACCTACTCTTGCGGATTCGGTAGTAGGGACAGAAACGGTGGCGTAGACGATTTGGAATTTTGCTACAACGTTCCAAGCAAAAAGATGCTTACTGGACAATGCAAAAGCACTCATCCAGAACGCAAACAATACAAGATCATCAACTGTCTTAGACAGATTGACGCAATATTGAACCAAAATTGGATCGAAATATCAACCCTAGTTAGATCAAAAGAAGATAAGGAGTTCTACACCGAGGAAGATAGAAATGAATGGGGTGCTGGTGGCATACAATGTGAGAGAATTGAGATTGGTGTTACAAGTGAAGCAGTTCTTGGTATTCAAGGGGAGGTACTAAAAACAAGAGGCAACGAGTGCTGGAAGGCGATCGAGGAAAAATACAATATCGAAGCATCTTGGATGAAAGACATTGTTATATATGCTAAAGCCATGGCACAAGCTGACACTACCAAAAATGGGTATACGAGTTATGATTCTTTCTCGTTGATACTAACTGATAGCGACACAACTCAGCAAGAACACATTGATCTTCTCCATCCGCTTTCCCAATATGCGCTTACTATTTCGAATGATGTTGATACAACGATCGCATACAGGGTCAAGAAGGAGATTACACCGGTTAATTCCATGATCTCTTTTTGCACTCAGTTGTCATCGGAACTATCAGCCAATGGTACCAATGCGGAAAAATTCAAAAAGGTATTTAAAAAAATTGGAGATATAAGTACGGATTCCCACGTGAGACAAATGATTGAGAAAGATGGTTTTGGGAAACTATTCCAGATAAGGACTACAAACAAAGAAAAGAGAAATTCGAAATTTGAACGTGCTTACATTCAACATGCTCCAACAGGAACCTATACAAGAATCAGGGGTAGTGAGGTTCATAGCGGTTCGGGTGTCGTAGGATGGCGTGTGCGTGGTATCCTGTTCTGGAGTGGTAAACC
>Ga0115007_10002501_pt1 | contig 11291 bp, 12 predicted proteins | sample ArcOceMetagenome_2_FD_87166 | JGI IMG/M metagenome (GOLD analysis project Ga0115007, IMG submission 87166) | Marine eukaryotic phytoplankton communities from Arctic Ocean - Arctic Ocean ARC135M Metagenome | ecosystem: Environmental > Aquatic > Marine > Oceanic | place: Arctic Ocean | collected... | reverse complement strand
CTCATCACGGATCCACTCATGGCTAGATACATATTTCAGTTCGTTACGAATATCACTCATCTTCCCGGTTCCTGTCTAAGGAGGTTAAGAAAAAACTTTTTTGCCATGACGGACAAAAGGTGGGCGAACCACTTTGACCGGCACTTGCTTGCCACGCATATCAACCATCGCTTCAGCGCCCGTTCCTGCAGGAACACGCGCTAAGGCAACCGATATATTAAGTGTAGGCGAAAAACTACCACTGGTAATTTCACCTTCACCCACACCTTCCACTATCACTTTCTGGTGACCGCGCAATATTCCGCGCTGCTCTAATACTAGCCCGACTAACTTGTCAGGTACACCCGCCGCTTTTTGGGCTTCGAGTGCTTCACGGCCAATAAACTTTCTGCTTTCGGGCTCCCAAGCCACTGTCCAGCCCATTGCAGATTGTAACGGCGTCACCGTTTCATCCATATCAGAGCCGTACAAGTTCATCCCCGCTTCTAAACGCAAAGTATCACGGGCACCCAACCCACAGGGTGACACACCTGCATCGGCTAGCGCTTGCCAAAAAGCGACAATTTCATCTTCAGGAACCATAATTTCTAAGCCGTCTTCACCAGTATAACCGGTGCGGGCAATAAACCAGCCTTCCGATTCGCTGCCTTGAAAGACGTCTAAGCCATCGATCAAACGCTGGCGAAATTCGTTCAGTACTGTTTTAGTGAGAGCGATTGCCTCAGGACCTTGTACAGCAACCATAGATAATTCTGGACGCTCCGTTAATGCAACGTCAAAACGTGCGGCTTGTTCGGCCATCCAACGTAAGTCTTTATCTCGGGTTGCGCAGTTTACAACAACGCGGAACCATTCGCCGGAGACTCGAGGCTCACTCATCAGATAGACAATTAGATCATCAATCACGTGACCGTTGTCGTTCAACATACCGCTATACATGGCTTTACCTTTAACAGTAAGCCGCTCAACATCGTTAGCTAATAGGTGGCGCAAATAATCGGCGGCATCAGCGCCAGTTACGTCAACGATTGTCATGTGGGAAACGTCAAACATACCCGATGCTTGACGCACTTTATTATGCTCTTCAATCTGGGAGCCATAGTTGATCGGCATATCCCACCCACCAAAATCAACCATTTTAGCACCCATGGATTGGTGCAGATCGTACAACGCAGTCTTCTTTGCCATTCGTCAGAAACTCGCTGGTTTGTGTTGCGTGTAGAGCTTATAAAGCCATGAATCAGCGCTTACAAAAGCCCAAAAATAAAAAGGGAGGACAATTTATAGGGAATTGCGTAACAGATCAATGCTTGTACCTGCCACGCACCGCTTCTTTAGTCCAGCGTTTATAGATTATATACCTACTTTACGTCGAGCCATCGTAGGCAGATCACCTTTCAAACCCATGGCTTGCATCGCTATATGCTGCTTCACAGGTGATAATGTGTTCAGTGTATTCATACCCGTATTACGGATAAACTTTAACCAAGGGTGTTGATGCCCAAAGAGTTGCTTGAAAAACTCCATGCCCGCTGACATTTGCACATTGGCGGATTGCCTCTGTCGTTGATAGCGCAATAATACCGATTCACTTGCGAATTGGTCACCACGATCACGCGCATGTACAACGGCATCGACTAAAGCGGCTGCGTCCATCAAACCTAAGTTGACGCCTTGTCCCGCGAGCGGATGAATCGTATGAGCCGCATCCCCTATCATGGCTAACCCGGCTTTCACATAATATTTAGCATGGCGCTGACGTAACGGAAACACCGAGCGCTCAGCCACAGTCAATATAGCGCCTAATCGGTGCTCAAAATTTTGTGCAAGTGCAGTACAAAAAGCCTTATCGTCCAGCGCCATTAGATCTCGCGCATGATCCGGTGACGTGGACCACACAATGGAGCACTGGTACGGATCATTTAAAGGCAAGAACGCTAAAGGACCATCATCGGTAAACCGTTGCCAAGCGGTATATTGATGAGCCTGTTCGGTCGTGACTGTTGTCACAATCGCATGATGCCCGTAATCCCATTCCCACATAGGGATAGAAGCCATTTGGCGTACCTTCGATAAGGCGCCATCCGCTGCAACCACTAAGCTAGCGAGCCATTGTTGTCCATCACTGCAGGACAATTGCCTTGTTAAATCAGTTGCTGGCTCACTCATCGCTTCAACACTGACACCGCTTACCCAAATTAGATTCTCAAGACTCGCGGCTACTTTCATCAGTGCCGCAACAGTAACGCGGTTCTCTACGATGTGACCTAAATGAGGCTCATGTAAGTCTCGACTCGAGAAGTGGATATGTCCGCTGCCTTCTCCATCCCATACATCCATATCGGTGTAAGGATTAACTCTCAGGGTCTGCATAGTTGGCCATGCACCCAACGTGTCGAGAAACTGCTGAGACGCACACGTTAACGCACTAACACGCGGATCATAGCTCTCCAATTGCAGCGCCCGAACATCTTCCACGGCATCCACTAACTCACTAGGCTTATGCTCTAACACGGCGACAGTAAAGCCCTGTTGCGCAAAAGCCACAGCGGCTGACAACCCAACCATACCGGCGCCAATTACTATTACATCTGCCGTTTGCATTGACATTTTTGTATCCAATCCTGTGACCATAGAGCGTTGTACTAAACCTTCAAATCGGGTGCAGGGACATCCAATCCCATTGCCCCGCGAGCGAAGACTGTTTTGGCAACCGGACAAATATCCATCAATTGCAGGCCAACGTCTCGACCGATCGCTAGTAGTGGGTTCGTGTTTGAAAACAAACGCATCGTTTTATCGCTCAAACCAATGGTGCGCTCCTGATCATCAATACGCGCCTGATAGTAGGCCTGGAGCATCGTAAGGTTACCTAACGAAATGCCTTGCTGGCGCGCATCAATTAAATGCTGAGCAAGAGCAACCACGCCACGTAACGCTAAATTGTAACCTTGACCCGCTATAGGATGTAGCGCATGCGCAGCATTACCTAACACCGCCAAACCGGCTCTCACTTGCTCATCGGCGACGACTTTTTTCAAGGGGTAACGGAACCGCTCACCCACGTTAATAAATCGGCCGGCTCGATAACCAAAGCGCTCCTGCACTTTACTCAAGAAAGCCTCATCGGACATGGCTAGCGTGTCTTCTAACTCAGTGGTCGGCACTGTCCATACCAAGCCGCAACGGTGGCTTTGCTTGTATGTAGATAACGGCAGAAGAGCGACAGGACCGTCGGCCGTAAAGCGCTCATAGGCGACACTCTCATGCGGGCGATCAGGGCTGATCACAGCAACAACCGCATGCTGATCATAATGTGTTTGTTGATAACCAATACCCAGCTGCTCGCGCAGGTCAGATCGCCCACCATCAGCCATGACAACCAGCTGTGATGTAATCGTGCGCGCATCACCCCCTATCTCAACATCAACCTGCATATGCTCACCAACACGGGTAACTCGGGTCACATTAGCGGGGCATAACTGTGTTAAACGCTCGCGGTTTTCATGTGTCTGCAAGTGGTTAAGCAAAACGCGACCCAGCCAATGGTTCTCAACAACGTAGCCTAACGCGGGAACCTTCTCTTCGGATGCGTTTAATCGCGTAGCGCCAAAGTGGCCTTTGTCCGAAACATGTATTTGCGTGATCGGAGTCGCGTGTTCGGCAATCGACGGCCACACACCTACACTCTCGTAAAGCGAGCGCGTGCCATAGGAAAGTGCTGTCGCGCGCGCATCATAACTGGGCTGGTAAACCGTTAAATCGTCATCCGGCATAGGTTGAGACTCAACCATCGCCATGCGCAGATTAAGTGCCGCGGCTACCGGTAGCAAGGCGGCAGCTAAACTTGCTCCGACCATCCCTCCACCGATAATAACGATATCGTATGCTTGGTTAAGTCCTTTATCCGTCACCTTATCGCCTTCCGGTTTCATGCCGCCGCCATTAATGCTTCTATTTCATCGATTGTTTTAGGGACTGAAGCCGTTAATACTTCGTGTCCAGCTTCCGTTATTAGTACATCATCTTCGATGCGGATACCGATACCACGCCAGCGCTCTTCCACCGACTCGTTTGTGGGCGACACATAAATGCCCGGCTCTACCGTCATAACCATACCCGGCTGCAGAGTACGCCACTCGCCATCCACTTTGTAAGTGCCCACATCATGCACATCCATGCCCAGCCAGTGACCTAGTTTATGCATATAAAAATCGCGATGTGCGCCGTCCTGAATTAACGTATCCACATCGCCGCTTAACAAACCTAACTCGACCAGCCCTTCTGTTATAATGCGCACCGAGCACTCATGAATTGCCTCCCACGGCACTCCGGGTTTGATCATATCCAAACACGCATACTGAGCCTTCAACGTTAGCTCATACAGTGCTTTTTGTTCATCACTGAAACGGCCGTTGACCGGAAAAGTCCGTGTAATGTCACCGGCATAATAGTCATGCTCGCAACCGGCATCAATCAGCACGAGATCTCCCGATTTTAAGGTGTCACGGTTACTCACATAGTGAAGCACACAGGCATTATCGCCACCACCAACAATGCTGGAGTACGCCGGCAAACGACAACCTTCATGCATGAAGTGATGCGTAATAACCGCCTCAAGTTGATATTCTTTCATACCCGGTTTGCAAGCTTGCATGGCACGTACATGTGCCGCTGCCGATATTTCACCTGCCGCACGCATTACTGCCGCTTCGCCATCTGATTTAATCAAGCGCATATCATGCAAACTAGGGGCGAGATCAGTTAATTGCGTTGGCGCTTGCACGCCTTGGCGCACTTGCTGACGCATCGCGGACAACCACATATCGATACGCGCTTCGGTCTCTAGCGGACTACCCATGCAGAAGTAAAGCTGAGCAATGTCATCTAACAGTGACGGCATTTGCTCGTCTAACTCATCAATGGAGCCCGCCTTATCAGCCCCAAATACTGCTTTAGCACCTTCAGGCCCATAACGAAACCCATGCCAGATTTCCATCTGTGGATCTCGCGGTAAACAGAATAGATGATACGTGATGACACCCGCTCTTTTAGTCAGCAACATCAGCGCATCAGGCTCATCAAAGCCGGTTAAGTAATAAAAATCGCTGTCTTGCCTAAACGGAAATTCAACATCGTTATTACGGGGCAGTAAACTCGCAGCAGGAACAATCACAGCACTACGGTCATCCATTTGCTCAGCCAATCGTTGGCGGCGCAAAGCAAACTCAGCGGGTTCTATACGCGGGTATTCCATTTACATCCATCCTGTTGCCATGTCAGTGCATTGCTTGTGGCGCGGGTTCAACCGTTTCATCTGATTTATTACATTCTGCAAATAGCATCAAGGCTGCCATGCGAACATACTCTTCCAATTGCATCAGATCAGATTCTGCTTCTTCGGTTTCTTCAATGTCTTCGCTGGATACTTGCCCAATCTGCGCGAGATCATTGAGCGATTCTTTCGCTTCATCGGACAGTGATTGGTCCGTTTGTTTCCCTTGATAGCCGAAGCCCGTCATAAAACCCTGGCTCCATTGGCCTAACGCTTCAATCCGTTGATGCAAAGGCGCTTCGTCATCAGGCATCAACATAGACAGCCCCATATCAAAGCTTTCTAATTGTCCTAACGTCTGCTGGTACAAGCCAACTAGGCCGATCTTACTGGTTTCTTGGGTTAGCGAAGCCAACTCTAGCAGTTCACACACCGTCTTCAGCCACATATCAGGCATAAGGCGAGCGCCAGACGCTAACTGGCCAGCGAGCAAACCATGTAGCTCAGCTGGGGAAACAACAAACACCTCTTCACTGACCAGTACATTGGCGATTTGGTCAAAGGTAATGAGTTCATCATTTTGCGCAAGGGTCATTAATACACTCTCGAATTATCAATCGTCATATAGAATTACACTAAGTGTAACGCATACATGGAGCTTAGGCCGAATTGACCCTACAATAGAGCCTGATTATAGTCAGCTTAATAAAGCCCTGAGCTAGGAACGCCGGACCTCAAGATGACAGAGCACTATTTTAACGCACTCGAACAAAAAATTGATCAATTACTGCAACGCTGCGCCCGCTTAGAATATGAAAACCAACAACTGCGCGACGCTGAGCAAAACATCCGCCATGATAAAGCGCGCTTACTTCAGGTAAACGACCAAACTCGCGCCCAAGTTGAGAAAATGATTCAGCGCCTTAAATCATTGGAGCAAAACACATGACCCAAGGAAAGGACCACAAGGTCTCTATACGTATTATGGATAAAGAGTATGTGGTCGGCTGCCCGGATGGCGCAGAAGCTGAACTCTTTGCCTCAGCCGAATATCTCGATTCTAAGATGCGCGAAATACGCGATACAGGAAAATTGCTGGGTCTAGACCGCATTGCTGTTATGGCGGCATTGAACATGTCCCATGAACTCTTAAAAAACAAAGCACAGCAAACAGAAATGATCGAATCACGTATTCAGCGGCTGGGCAGCAAGATTGATCAATCTTTAGCCAAATTAGAAAAAGAACAGCCTGAAGATCTTTCATCTTAAAAGTTTTTTAAGATAATCATTAGGTTATCCTTTTTACATAGCACTAAGATAAAAAATTACAAGACCTGACATCTCAATTTATAGCGTTATAATGCAATGGCTTCCTGGGGCAACTGACCACTGGTTACGTCCCTCGAGCCGATAATCACCAGATTGGATTTTCCTAGCAGGTGTTGTGAGCATGTCCGTTCTTCGGAAAGCCTAATACATCTCGGGGATTTCCTCCTTGAACCTTCGGGTTCAGGGCCACAACCAGTATCGGTGCCTCGGGAAGTCCTTCATACCCGTTACATTCAGTGTGAGAACCTACCATGGACACACGCAAAGAACTGCGATTGCAGCTCCGCCATCGCCGCCGTGCACTGACCCTGCTCCAACAAAAGAACGCCAGCAATCGTCTACTTAGACAAATCATTAAAATACCCGGCATTCAGCGTGTGCAGCATATTGCCATTTACCTAGCATCTGATGGCGAAATAGAGACGCAAGCAATTATCAGTTGGTGCCGTATGCACAAAAAACGGCTATATCTACCTGTATTACATCCGCTCAGTCACAACCGGCTATGGTTTGCACGCTACACCGCGCAAACGCCCATGAAGCGAAATAAGTACGGGATCTGGGAGCCACGTAAGCCCTATCGTTTTATGCTAAGCGCGAAGCAACTCGATCTAGTGTTACTACCATTAGTAGGCTTTGACGAAGAGGGTGGCAGGCTAGGCATGGGCGGAGGCTATTACGATCGCACATTTAACTATCTTGGGCATGCCGGTATTAACAAACCGCGTCTAGTCGGACTGGCTCATGAACTGCAGAAAGTAGAAACCCTTCCGGTTGAATCGTGGGATGTGCCATTAAGCGGAGTAGCTACAGATCAAACGCTATACCTAAGCAAGTAAAAGCCCCTACTACGAGATGACCCTAACTTTACCTTTGGTCTAGTTATCCACAGCTTATGATAGCTTTTAAAACGCCGCGTGATTGCCTATTTTGCAGTAAAACAAAATGAGGGGAAATTTTAGCCCTGACGACTAAAAACCTGAGAAACAATAGACGCCAGCTCAAAATCAGTTTGTGAGAACACACCTGTAATTACAGAACCAACCACAAAGGCGGTAATCACTAGCATGACAAGGTCTGGACCTTTTCGCATATCTACACTCTAATTTTTTTTAAAAAATAAACTTGAAAAAATAGCAGTTTTAAACTTATTTGCAAAAAACTGTAATGAGTCTTTCACATTCTGCAAAAAAATCAAGCTATACGTACAAGTTATCTGTAAGTTACGCCATTTTGTTAGTTTTATTTATAAGTTTTAGCGCAAAACAGCTGAAAAACAAGATTTTTTCCCAGTTATCCACTTCAACTCAACAAATAGCTCTCTGGCTAACACCCGAAAACTGCCCGTACGTAGCCTTAGAAATCACGCGTTACAGAACAAGCAACATCACTAACGGCATAAACAGAAAAGAGAGCAAAGTTTGCCCTGTGATAATGGCGGCCATCAACTCTGTATCCCCACCCAGCTGTCGCGCTAAGATATAACCCGAAGGAGCCGTAGGTACAGCAGCGAACACCACCATAAGTGCTGTCATTTCTTGTGAGAAGCCAAGTAACCAGCAAACGGACCACATGATTAAGGGGAAAACGATCAGTTTAATTGCTGCTGATACCCAGATGATCAATTTACCCGTGCGCAACGTCTGCAAGTTCAGACCAGCACCAACAGCCAAAAGCCCTAAGGGCAGAGCCATACCCCCGAGAAGACCAGCGACGGAACTAAACCCTGCATGAATACCCAACCCCGAAAGGTTAAGGGAGATCCCAATCAAACAACTGAGGATAAGTGGGTTCTTAATCAGGTTTTTAGCTACGTTAACCACACTAGGTGATACGGTTGTGTGAAGCGAAAACACCATAATGCACAGCACATTGATGAGTGGAATCATGATACCGATAATAACGGCAGAAATAGCAATGGCGTTATTGTGAAAAAGCGCAGCAGCAGCGGCAAGCGCCACATAGGTATTAAAGCGAATACCACCTTGGTAAAAAGACGTAAAACTGGCCGCTGTTAAACCCAACCAAGGCCTTAATACATAACAGACCCCCGTACCGATTAGTAGCATTGTGATGATAGCCACCGCGATCGAAAAAACAGGCACTCCACTCATATCAGCAGAAGCAAGCCTATCGACCAACATCACAGGGAAAAGAACAAAATAGGTCAGTTTTTCAGCAGGCAGCCAAAAGGCATCGCCGGGGAATTGATATCGACGGCCTAACTGCCCTAATACTAACAACGCGAAAATGGGCCATAAAGCACTTAGCACGGTTTGCATACTTGTGTAGTATCCTTCGAGTACAAAAACATAATAACTCAGGGAGCCAACTTTATGACATCTCTTGTATTAACCGTCATTGGCCCAGATAAACCAGGTCTGGTCGAACAACTATCCCACACCATTGTGGCGCATGAAGGCAACTGGCTAGAGTCCGGACTGTCACGCCTTGGCGGTAAGTTTGCCGGTATTGTATTGGTTGACTTACCGGAGGTACAAGTAAGTTCACTACAAGCAGCGCTGCAAGCCCTACAGTCAAGTGGCCTGAAGGTTTCTAGCGAAGTTAGCGAAGACCAAACTCGCGAAGTTTCCTTAAAACCAATAACCCTAGATCTTATCGGTCACGACAAACCGGGTATCGTTCGCGATATCTCTCAAGCATTAGCCGCTCGTCAGATTAACGTTGAACACTTAGACACCAGCCTAGTTTCAGGTTCTATGTCTGCAGAATTACTCTTTAAAGCCGAAGCACAACTCTTAGCACCCGAGTCATTAGATATTGATGAATTACAAACGGCATTAGAGTCCATCGCCAGCGATTTGATGGTCGATATTTCAATCAATTAGGTATAGGATTTTTGGGCAGTGCTCTGTCAGAAATCCCGTTTTACACGATCTGATACTATGAGTGGACAAGCATCTAATAAAAAGCCAAACATGATGCGGCGCCTTTAAAAGCGCCGCATTTCAACTGACACATTATCGACTTTATTAGTCAGCATTAGCAGAACACACCTGATTCCGGCCATAATGTTTAGCTCGATATAGCGCATCATCAGCCCTACGCATCCAATCTCGGCTATCCTCTTTTTCGCAAAGCTGAGCAACACCCACTGACACAGTAACTTCTAAACCGGGTAGCAACCGCGTTTTTTCAAGTAAGTGACGAATTTGGTCCGCTAGGTTTTGCGCCTCTTGCACATCGCCTTCAACCAATACAACAAACTCTTCGCCGCCCAAGCGAAAGAGTTTTTCATTTCGACGCAACAGCACCTGCAAAAACTCAACGAAACGCTGTAAAAACTGATCACCGACGCCATGACCGTGGTTGTCGTTTATACGTTTAAAGTGATCGATATCGAACAGTACTAACGAAATCGGTGTAGGACGACGGGCAAACGATGAAACAACACTCTCGATTTCATCATCCATAGCGCGCCGATTACCCGCCCCCGTTAACGAATCAATGGTTGCTGCGACTGAAAGCCTCGCTCTATCGTAGTGAACACGACGAGCGAAGATAAACGCAAATGTCGCCACCAAGAGATAAGTAACGAGAAAACGAAGCATTTCTGAAGGCTCTACCAAGTCCTGAATTAACCAAACCACCAAGGCCAAGCTCATAAGCGAAATAGCAGTAGCCTCGTTAAGGCGTACCGTAAAATAACAAGCAAGCGTCACAGGATAGGCCCAAAACAATAGTTCGGTACCTCTGACATAGATAGACAGCACCATGCCCATTGAATAAGTCATAGTAAAAATCAAACCGGCCAAGCGATAGCGACCCGTTGCAAATACATAACCGCCAATGGTCACCATAAAGACGACTATGAGCAAGTCTACTAATCCTTGCTCAACGTTGCCCGCCCAAAAGCGCCATATGGCGAATGGCAAAATAGCCACTACGCCCATCAGCCCTTGAAAAAGAATAAACTCTTCTACCGGCTCTAAATTTTTATGCTCTCTTCCCAGCCGGGATATGACACGATTGAGCAAAGCAAATCCCTTTATTTAAGCCCAACTATAGGCATTTATTATTATGCAGGCTATTCATCAGTCGTTAGCCGCCAACAAATGAGAAAGGCTAATTATAGCCAATCAATTCAGACTATGCTCTTTAGTCCTCAGGAGTAAGACAAACCAGCCCAATCAACCCCGCAGCGCTAGCATCGTCTTAGCACGCTCCGCCGCCGCACGTACTTGGTTTGGGGCCGTGCCACCGATGTGATCACGCGCGGCCACTGAGCCTTCCAGCGTGAGCACTTCGAATACATCATCACCAATCGTGTCAGAGTACTGCTGCAGTTCTACCAGCGTCATTTCACCCAAGTCTTTACCTGATTCAATACCATAAGCAACTGACTTACCCACCACTTCATGTGCATCACGGAACGGCATGCCCTTACGGACTAAATAGTCAGCAAGGTCAGTTGCGGTAGAGAAACCGCGTAAAGCCGCTTCACGCATATATTCTTTGCGGGATTCTAATGCAGGTACCATATCAGCAAAGGCACGCAAACAACCTTTTATCGTATCTATCGTATCAAAAAGTGGCTCTTTGTCTTCCTGATTGTCTTTGTTATATGCCAACGGTTGAGATTTCATCAAGGTTAATAAACTAAATAAATGGCCATAAACACGACCGCTTTTACCTCGAACCAGCTCTGGCACATCGGGGTTTTTCT
>Ga0115007_10002496_pt1 | contig 11303 bp, 12 predicted proteins | sample ArcOceMetagenome_2_FD_87166 | JGI IMG/M metagenome (GOLD analysis project Ga0115007, IMG submission 87166) | Marine eukaryotic phytoplankton communities from Arctic Ocean - Arctic Ocean ARC135M Metagenome | ecosystem: Environmental > Aquatic > Marine > Oceanic | place: Arctic Ocean | collected... | reverse complement strand
TCAACAAAAAGAATATTATATAATATTTTTTTATATAATATTAATTATTACAAATTATTACACTTATCACTTTACACTTATTTATATCACTTATAGGAAACTTCATAACAATGGGATTGCATCGTCATTATATCTTATTAGATATTTTATCTTCTCTTCTTCATTTATCTTTCCAATATATACACTATCATAATTATTATATTCCAATTGTCTTTTTATATCATAAACTTCACGAGGATAAATTACTGATAATTTTTTTCTTAAAAATACAGCAAAGCGTATCATAACTAATGTTTCATCATTTTTTATTCTCTCTTTCGCATCTTTAAAGGATATCATCTCACTAACTATAATACCATATTGTTCACTATAAGTGAATTGAAGTCCTAGTGTTTTTACATAATCCATTTTTTCTTTATTAACAACACTATACATTACTATTGGTATTTCATTTCGTGAATCAAAATTCTTAATAACATAGCTCATCTCTATATTTTTAAAAAATACATTCCTAACAGTACTACTAATTTTATATGATTCTAATTCACCATTATTTACAATCTCATCAACACAACACCATTTAAGATTTTTACCAGTATAATTGTAAATATTTTCATGACTAATATAACAAAATAAATAAACTATTTTATCGTTTAATCCAATTGGCAAATATCCCTTTATTTCAACATTATCACTAAAATTAGTATCTAAATATTCATTAGCAAATGAAATAATTTTATCATCATTGCTATCATGAAATAACCATATTAATTCATCTTTATTATCATACTTATATAACAAATATTGTAAAAACCCTGGTTCGCTTATTGTAAAAAAACACATGACAATCCTACCAGTAAAATTTATATCGTCTTTATTCAATTTACTAATTACACCATTATCACAACCTTTTTTTACCAATACTGTTTTTTTTTCAATAACCTTTGGAGAATCTATAATATTCGCTTCTTTTATTTCAACAGATTTAACTAAATTAAGATTAGATTTTTTTAATAAGTGTTTCTTATTAAGACTAAACGGGTTCATATTATAATACAAAATTATTTTTTTTCTATTTTCTACGGATTTTCTCTTTTATCTTAACTTCACGACTATCTAAAATATGATTACCAATTAACTCTATTTTCTCTGGTTCATTTTGAAACAATAAACTAAGACTGTTCAATAAATGCTTCTTTGATAATGGGGCAGTATATTTATATTGTGAATAGATAAGTTTTCCATTATTAATATTAAAAACATCAATATCCTTATCTTTCATAACATTTACCAATTTGTCTGTTAGTTCGTTTTTTCTTTTACGGAGTCCCCTAATATCTGTTTGGTATTCCTTAATTGTATTGTCTAGTTGTATCCATTCTTTAATACTATATACAATGTCATCTTTATTATCCATATATTATATACAACTATATATTATCTCTAATTATTTTCAATATACTTTTTTATATGAATACCGCAATAATCCCCATTTTTCTTTTTTCTACTGCATTGTTGTCCTTTACTCTTTCCAGATGTTAATATTGATTTACATTTTAGATGTTCAATTACAATATTATTTTCAATATTATTTGATAAATTAGGTTTTGGTATATGTCGGTTACAGTAGTTACCCTTACAAGGAGCACCACAAGGTTGTCCCTTTCTTTTTCCTGTTTTAAACTCTCGATTACATGTATTATAAGTAAAACAATCTATATAAGGATAATTAACGCCTTTAATATTATCAAAACCCTCTCGGGGAGGTAAGAACCCATCAGTAACTTTCCTACAATATGGACATTTAATTTCTTTATACTTTAATCTCTGTGTCTCTTTTGAATTAAATACCTTTTTTTGCCGAATAACCTCACTTAATATTTCAGGATAATTGAACGAGTGATTACATGTTAACGTTACTGCGTTATCATGTAATTGTTCATGTGAAATTAAACATAGTTCACTATCATCATGTGGTTCGTCAACATCCATTTGTTTCATTAACTCTTCAAAGAAAATAGCACTATTCATGAATGTTCATATTTTTTAATCTTTATATTTATTATATTTATTATTTATATGACTAAACGATGGGGACCAATTACATGGTTTCTTCTTCATACATTTGCTGAAAAAATTCATAATTCAGCATTTTTAGCAAACCGAGCAAATTATTTAAATTTAATTTTTAATTTATGTTGTAACTTACCTTGCCCGGATTGTTCTAATCATGCAAAAATTTATTTAACAAGAGCTAGATTTAAATATATAATTAAAACAAAAAATGAACTAAGACTTTTTTTATGGAAATTTCATAATAATACAAACACACGTTTAAAAAAAGAACAACAAAATATTTCTATACTTAAAATGTATTTTAATGGAAATTTTGAAAAAATTATTACACTTTTCTCAAAGGAAATATTTAAACAAGTTGGTTCAACAAATATATTAAATTTAATGTATAAGAATATTCATGCACAAAAAATTATTGATACGATTAACGCAAACAAATCTCATTTTTTTAAATAATAATTTATTTTTTTGTCAACGTTGTCTTTATTAACTTACCATTTTTATATACCTTACATCGGAAAGTTTGTTTAGAAGGGCGATTACATACTACATTATTGCTTGTTTCTGGTTGAAAAAACAACAATTCTTCAGAATTAGTATAATACAACATAGCCCAATATATTATACCAAACAATACTCCTATTATACCTCCTAAAAATATTCCCATAGCATTACTACATTTATTATAATACTTAGCAAAAGCATCTATGAAAAACAAAACAATAAGACTTACTAATACATAATAATTAAAAGTACTATTCGTAATCATAGGCATCATCAAGTAAGAAAATGTAAATGCTATAAAAACACTATAAAATGCTGGTGAATTGAAATTTGTGTATCCAATATCAAACAAATTACATGTTACAGATGCATCAGGACTTATTTTACTGCCAATTAAAGGTTTCAAAAGTATACTTAAAAAAGAAAACATAAGAACACCTCCCAAATAAACAATGCCTTTAGCGTTTTTATTAAAAGCAGATGTCATTACCAAAAAAAAACCCAATAATACTGGAGATATATATGAAAAACTTTGTATAACATTTACTAAATTAAATTCCATACCCATTACTTATATATATTCATACTATTTTTTATCACGATCAAATACTATTTTTATAATATCTTTTATATTACTTACTTCAAAAAATTCAATTTTATCTAATTTTTCAATATATTCATATCTCTCTTTAAACTTGATAAAGTCTTTATGATTTTCCTCAGGATAAATAAATGTAGTTACACCACCACGAATACCACCTTTTATTTTTAGTTCAAGACCACCAATTGCAGTTATATTGCCTTGCATATTTATTTCACCAGTCATAGCAATTTTTCTATTTATCTTTTTATCATTAAACAAACTGTAAAGTGCACTTGTAATAGCACCACCAGCAGAAGGTCCGTCTTTTGGTGTAGCACCTTCAGGACAATGAATGTGAATGCCCTGCATTCTTGTCTTTTCGAATATCTTGATTAAATTTTCTCTTCTTGAACTAGTCGTTAATTTCCAAGCGATAGTTTTTGCTACATTCATACTTTCTTTCATTACATCACCTTGCATACCGGTCAATTTCAAATCTAAAAAGGATGTTGTTGGAAAAAAAGAAATTTCAATTGGGATAATCCCACCCATTCCATAATAATTCGCCCACAAACCATTTATTATACCAATCTGATTATCTTTTGGAATAGTAATATATCTTACTTCATTGCGTTCTTTAAGATAATTATACTTTAACATATCCTCTGTTACTATAATTGGTAACTCTATTTCATCATCATTATTCAATAATGTAAGATTAATTTCACTAACGACCTCAAAAAGTATTTCTTTTAATTTTCTAACACCAGACTCATTTGTATATGTATCAATTATAAACTTCAAAATTTCATCAGTAAATTTAATAGATTCTCCTAATCTCATTTTTTTGTAAACATCTTTTAATAAAAACTTTTTACAAATAGTTAATTTTTCTTCTGTTGTTAATGGGTCAAATTTAATTCTATGAATACGGTCTAAAAGAATTCTATCAATAGCGGCAACATCATTATAAGAAAAAATAAATAATATCTTAGACAAATCCAAATCCACACCACTAAAGTATTTATCTTGAAATGCACTATTTTGTGTTGTATCAACTAGATGGGTTAATATTCCTATAATTTCCTTTCCATGTTCTGTTCTACTAACTTTATCTAGTTCATCAATAAAAATAATAGGGTTCATACATTTTGTTTCAATTAATGTATCTACAATCTTACCCCATGTTGACCCAACATAAGTATAATTATGTCCATCTAATACGCTTCCATTACTAGAACCTCCAATAGCAATAAATGTAAATGGACGTTGATTACCATCTTTATCCTTTAAACAATTCGCTATACCACGTTTTGCCAAACTAGTTTTTCCCAATCCAGGAGGGCCTTCAAACCCAAAACAATATCCAGTCTGTTCGCCTGTAACCCATTGACCAATTATTCTTTCTATTTGTCGTTTAGCATTTTTATGTCCATAAACAGAATCATCCAAAATATCTGTAATACCATTAAACTTATTTTTTAATATTTTACCATTCTCACGTATATTCTTAAAATCATTTTTTAATGTGAATGGTATTATTTCTAAATTATGATTTTTAAAACATTCTAATAACTTAATAATTATGAACTCATCTTCTTTATGAAACATAATAAACTTCTTTATGTGACTCTTAATATAATCTGTTTTCTTTCCTGAATGTAACAATCGCTGATATGCCAATTTATTTGTTTTTATAATTATATTAATATTATGAATATTTATAATTAAACTTTCTCTCTTTCCATTTGTAAACAATGTACATAATTCACTAATAAACTCGTCTTCTATTTGTCTCAAATAACTCTTTTCAATAACTTTAACCTTATTATTTATTTCATTTAATGTATATGATTTTTTCAAATTAATTACATCAGGTAATAATTTAGATATATTTGAAAAAATATTTTTAAAGTCATCATGAAGGGTTTTGAACAATGTTAAAATTTCTTCGTTTTTATATATTCCAAAAGGTATTTTTAACAATCCTTCTAAAAACTGACGTGCCTTAGAACCTGAATCATCTGATTTTGCATTTACCTCTTTTAATTTAATCATTGCCTTTTCTTTTACATTTTCACTTGCTTTCATTAAACAAATTTGTTGTTCTAAAGGTATTTTGTTATTATCAAAGTTAGAAAGAGTATTTGTATATTGTATAGTTGTTTTCATAGCATCTTTAAAATATTTTTTAATATTCCAAGGTAAACTATCATATAATATTGTTTGTTCAATAGTATCAATAGAACCATTATTATCACTAGAAAGTAAATCATAAAGTAAATATGCTAAATATTGAAATTCAGGGTCTGAATATTTTAATAGTAATTGAATTAAAATTATTCTTTGATAAAATAAATCACCATTTAAAAATTCTTTTACAACTTGTGAAATTGGTTTTTGTTTTATAAGATTGGTTTGATTATTATAACCAATAAATTTTGAGTATAGCTCATCGTTAGAATAAATAAGAATTTCTTTCATCATTAAACTTTTTATAAAACGGTTAAACTCCTCTGTTAAAAACAATGGGTCATTTGGAACATTTTCTTTGATATGTTTTATTTTTGTGTTTAAATATTCATGTTCAAAACAATCCAAATATAAATCATCTACGACACCACTTACAATTAATGTTTGTTTTAATAATACGTTTTGAAATGATATTTTGATTCCATATACTTTAGTTTGAAAGTTTTGACTTGTTCTTGCTAAATCAAAACAGTCAAATGTCTTTGATATTTCTAATATTGTAAAATCTTCTACAATCTTATTTTTTGATAAAATAGCAGTTTCTTTATTTTGTGTTTTATTACTAGAATATTCATTATCAGTTTTCCAATTTAAAATTTTATAACTAATTGGATGAACATATTTTGATAGCAATTCCCATTTTTGTAAATTTACATCATTTATTTGACTTTTAATATAAGTTACTCCAAAACAAACATTTAATAAATCCAATAAATTCAATGTTCCATAAATTCTAAATATTGAAGACAATTCATTATTTATATTTTGTAATTTTGAAATAATATCATCTAAATTACTCGTATTTTCAAGTGCATCCTTTAATCCTGATAGTATTGAAAATACTTCTTGTAAATTTTTTATACATACATTTAATTCATTGGCAGTTACAATATCTAAAACTTTATATTTTTGACTTGATATAATAGTATTGTTTATCATTTCCATGTAATTGTTTATTTTTTCTTTAGTAACAATAAAAATATTGGATTTTTTAGTTTTAATAGTATTGATTTTACTACTTTGTTTTGTCATTTATATATTTTTACATAGATTTTATTAAACTATAAAAAATAAAACAATGATTTCAAGAAACTTAAAGTCTTAGTGGATAATTTAATTAATGGGAGTACCGTTTTACTTCTCATACATTGTAAAGAATAATCCAGATATTCTAGTAGAATTAGAAAATTTAAATAAAAAAATAGATAATTTTTATTTAGATTGTAATTCAATAATCTATGATAATATCCGGAATATTGAATATAATCAAGAACCAAATTTTGAAGAAGAACTTTTGCTCCAAGTTTGTGAAAAAATAAAGTCATATATTGAGTTTATTCAACCACAAAAACATGTTATTATTGCATTTGATGGAGTAGCCCCGGTTGCTAAACTTAGTCAACAACGTAATCGACGTCATAAATCACTATTTGAAAAAGGAATTATTAAAAATTATAAAGATGTTGATTCATGGACTACAGCGTCAATTACACCTGGAACACAATTTATGAAAAAACTAAACAAATTTGTAAAAAATTATTTTAAAAAAATGAAAAGTAAATACAAAATCATTCTTCATACAAGTGATGAACCAGGTGAAGGTGAACATAAACTCTATGAATTTATACGGAGTCATCCGGAAAAGCACAAAGAAGAAACAACAGTTATTTATGGTATTGATGCTGACCTTATTATGTTGAGTATAAATCATTTACCGGTTTGTAACAATCTCTACTTATATAGAGAAACACCTTACTTTATCAAATCATTAAACAAGACATTAGAACCTGAAAAATGTTATATTATTAATATTCCTCGTTTAGCAAATGAGATCATTTATAAAATGAATAATTCTCGTGACGTAAATTTTGTTCACGAGAAAAATAAACTTTATGACTACATTTTTCTATGTTTTTTACTAGGAAATGATTTCATGCCACATAGTCCATATGTAAATATAAGGACAAATGGCATTGATATTTTAATGAATATATATGACAGTCTTTTTAAAAATACAGATAAAAATCTTACCGATGGAAAAAACATTCATTGGAATAATGTTCGCCTTTTATTTCAAGAAATAGCAAATAATGAACAACAATATTTTAGAGATGAAGTTGCCATTAGAAATAAATGGGAAAACCGACCTGTTAAAAGTAAAACAGCAGAAGAAAAAATGAATCTGGTGCCTATTAAAAACCGAAATGTAGAACTACTTGTAAATCCATACGAACAAGGATGGCAAACACGTTATTATAAATATTTATTTGATGTTGAAGATATTGATGCGTATAAACAAAAAATATGCTTAAATTATTTTGAAGCACTTGAATGGACGTTTAAATATTATAGCGATAGTTGTTATGATTGGAGATGGTGTTATCATTATAATTATGCTCCATTATTTAGTGATTTAGTAAAATATATTCCATATTTTAATACGGAATTTGTAGAAAAACAAGAGAAAAACCCTATTTCACCTGAACTCCAATTAGCATATGTGTTACCAGAAGAATATCAATATTTAATTCAAAATGAATCAATAAAACAAAAAATTAATAATAATAAGTCACTATTTTATTCTGAAGAAATAGAATTTCACTGGGCATTTTGTAAATATTTTTGGGAAGGTCACATTGAACTTCCAGATACACCGATTGATGTTCTAGAAAATATATTATTAAAAGAATAGATTTAAAAAATAATTAATTAAGATTAATATACAATGAAAGTAATTGTAAACGACCTTGAAACTCGTGATGATTTTAAAAATTTTATTGAAGAAAATAAAAATAAACTTGTCATTGTAAAAGCATCTGCTACATGGTGTGGTCCTTGTAAAAGAATTAAAGATGACTTTATGAACCTATTTAACAATCTTCCGGATAATGTAATTCTTGTTGATTTAGATATTGATGAAGCAGCTGATATTGCTTCTCACCTTAAAATTAAAAAGGTTCCCACAATTATGAACTACGTTGGTGGTCTTCCTATGGATATTTATGAAACATCTAATATTAATGATATAAAACAATTTTTTGAAAAATGTAAATTGCATCTAAACATAGGTTTTTAAATATCCTAGAATCATATAATAATAAAATGCTATAACAAATAAATTATAGTATTTTAAAAATTAAATACTTTTTTCCATATACGTTATATGGAAAATATAGACCTTAATATAGAAAACTATCAATTAGAAGACATATTAAAATTATTTGGCTTAACATTTGATTTTACATTTCGCGATTTAAAACAATCTTTTAAGATTGTAGCAAAACTCCATCCTGACAAATGTAATTTACCAGTAAAATATTTTATTTTTTTCAAAAAAGCATACTCTATATTACTTCAAATAGAAAAGGTGCGTAGCAAACAAGATACTATGAGAGAAGAATTTTATAGAAAAGACCAAGAAATATTATGTAACAAATTAACAAAAAGTGAAGATTTCAACAGAGTTTTTAATTCTCTCTTTGAAGAAACCGTAGGAACCTTAATAGAAGATAAAAATGGATATACTGATTGGCTAAAATCAGATGAGGGTGTTTTTAAAGATGATGCAAAGAACATTTCAGAACTTCATCAAAAGATAAATCAACGAAAAAAACAAATTAATCAACTCGCCAAACGAGATACTATAATGGAATTTAACGCTAGTTTAGACTCTTATTCAGGAGATATATTTGGAAAACTTAAATATAATGATGTTAGATATGTTCATGAGAACAGTGTTATACCAGTAACAGAAGATGAAATAGATAGGAATAGACCTCAATCTATACATCAATTACAACAAGCAAGACAATCTCAAAACACAAACCCTCTTACTAGAGAAGAATCACACGACATATTAAATGAAAATAAACGTAAAGAAGATATTAATGACATACATAAAATGTATAATCTCATTCAAGAAGATGAAAAAAACAAGCAAATCAATAAAAGTTGGTGGGGCAAACTTAATATGTTAGGATATAAGTAATAAATCAATTAAAACATTACTATCTATTGATTTTATGATATTTGTTAAACTAATTAATTATGAATAATTCCACGTAAGTTTTTCAACAGAATAATAGAACCATTGTCCAAAATATTATTAAAAAAATTTTCCATGATTATATAATTATTATATTTTATTATATCGATAACTCAAAAAAATATAACAATTTCCTAGAAATAGATAATTTATCTAGAAACGGTGAATTTAAATATTATAAATTATAATTAAGAAAATTAGAATAAGAAGTGATACATTAATATTCAAAAAAACAACAATAAATTTATAAATAAACATACTAATTGTTGTGCTATTCGAGAAAATAGGAGCTAAATAACCAATCAAACTAAAAATACTTGTTATTGACAACATTTTTAACAAAATTTTATTTGTTTTGAAAATATTTAATACTGGTACATATTTATTAAAACCACCTTTACTTACAACATATGCAAGTGGTTCTATAATAAGACTAATTAACAAAATAGTATAGTTTATATAATAAAAACGTGAAATTAACTGAGAACTTAATGTTTTTACAACATTGTTTTGAAAAAGAAAGCAATTTAAATCAAATTTTCCTACACTATACTGAGTATCTTTTTTATGAAAACAATAACCATATGTAGGAGGATAATTTAAAATATTAGGATAAATACTTTTATTAAATAAATCATAGAGAGAAAGCAAAAATGGAATACTATATATTAAATATAATAAATATTTAGGAATTTTTTCAATATCTTTATTATTATGTATTACAGATTTAATAATCAACGCCCAAATAATTAGGGAAACACTAAATTTATATATTCTACATTGTTTATTTTTGTTAGATATTCATTCATCATATATTATCAAAATAAAATAAACTAAGAAGAACACTAATACCAAATGAAACACTTACGATAAACATTTTTTGCTTTAAGATAAATTCATTAATTACCTGGTCGTAAGATAAATTCCATTTAAATAAAATTTGACTACATAGTGAGAAAACAGATGCTAATATAATCCATGGAAATATTTTCTTAAACTTTTCTGTATTGATACTTCTTACAATACCCCCGATTGTTAGTAATATAGCAACATAATTATAGGTTGCTGTGTCCAACTGGTTATAGTCGTCTCCTGAATCAATAGGATAATCAAAGTGTTTCCATAAATTCCCTTGAATGTATTTGTTTTTATTTGGGTCATAATAATCATAAAGAGACATTACATCTATTTTATTATCCTTTACCAAATTATCGAAAACATCCTTTTTTAGTAATATACATTCGTCATTCTTTAGATTGAAATTTATGCCTCTAGCATTTTTTAAAATATAAAAATCATCTACAGATTTTGTTAAATAATAATTTCCGTTTTGTGATATGTTTATTGAAATTTCTTGATTATTTAAAAAGTCAAATAAATAAATAATAAACCACTAACAAATCCAATTATTTTTGTTCGTACAGGGATTGTATTCTTTAAAAAGATATATACTAATACCCATACAAATGTATAAAATCCATAAAATAAGAAGGTTTGTTCCTTTTCCAAAAAAGAAGTAGTTAATCTTGGAAAACTTTTAGCATCTTTATTAAATAAATATACAATATCTTTCATATATATTCAATAGTTTTTTTTTCTAAATAAATAAGTTTTCTAATACTATACATGTCTGAAGCAACATTAGAATTTGAAATATCTGGAAATTTAACAGTTGATAATTTAACAGTTGATAAAATTTATATGCCAGAGGGTATATCTATCGGTGATAATACTACTGGTGTAGCAGATCAAAATAATTTAGCTATTGCTATTGGTTCCAAGGCAGGTGGTTTAAATCAGGATGAAAGAACAATTGCTATCGGTGAAAATGCAGGTTATATA
>Ga0115007_10002494_pt1 | contig 11310 bp, 5 predicted proteins | sample ArcOceMetagenome_2_FD_87166 | JGI IMG/M metagenome (GOLD analysis project Ga0115007, IMG submission 87166) | Marine eukaryotic phytoplankton communities from Arctic Ocean - Arctic Ocean ARC135M Metagenome | ecosystem: Environmental > Aquatic > Marine > Oceanic | place: Arctic Ocean | collected... | reverse complement strand
GGTTTGGTGGAGGATTGGTGAGCCGTTGTCAAAGGCGACACCGGTATGTTTTGGGTGTTGAAATGTTTGGCTTTGGTGTTGCGACGTTTGGCCATGGGATAGGATGGGGGTGTTTTGTTGCTGTGTAAAGCTGGAACTTGAACATCTGAACTGAATTAAGGGGAATGAAGACCTGGAAGACGAAGACCCCACATGAGATTTTTGACCAAAAATCACGTGTTTTTGACGTCAAGGTAGGAAATTGTACAATATGTTATGTTTCGAATGGTTCATTTGAAAGCACCATGTTGGGCGCATCTTTTCTGAAATTTTTGAATTGTACTCTTTTGTGAAGTTCTTTAGAAGAAATTTGAATTTTTTTCCAGGGGCCAGAGGTCAGCGGCGGCTTCGAAAAATAGTGAGGAAACAAAAGTTGCAAAACAAAAGTTGCAATTGGATCATCGCCCCATACAATTTGTTTGTTCGATCGAACGTGCGTAAAAACCACCACCATGACCCTCCGCCTCGCGTTGTGTGTTGTCATTTTAGCAGCCTCTACCTCCGCCTCTCAACTCCAAAGAAATTTGCGGGCTAGATCTGCTCTTAAAGCAACAATCATCTCGTGCACGGCGGACCAGGATTGTGAATCCTACTCTCTCGATGTCTGTTCCATTTCCAAAACAGCCGCCACCTGTAATCTTGAATCACGCACGTGCAAGTGCCACTGCGAAGAGGGGTACACCGGCGAGCAATGTTTGGATTTCGACGTGCCTGCTGAAATGAACAATTGTTCTTCGACACCCACCAAAGCAAAGGCCTCCACCCCGTTCAAAAAAGACGATGCGTTCCTTTGCAATTGTTTATGGGGTTATGCCGGTGAATATTGTCAAATTCACGGTTGCGCCGATTCGGACTGCAACGGCCATGGTTTTTGTGCGGCCGAAGCCACGCTCTGCACCTGCGACGAGGGATGGACCGGTGGTGAATGTGCACGAAAAAAATGTACAATCGGCGGTAAACAAGGATTGGAATGTTCGGGACCCGACCGTGGTTTATGCAACAATGGAACGTGTACCTGTTTGAACGGGTGGACCGGCAGCGATTGCGGCCTTCATGGCTGTGGACCCAACAAGGACTGTTCCGGCAACGGTGGTTGTAATACCAGTACCAGTACCTGTACCTGTGGGTCAGGATGGGACGGTGTATTTTGTTCCAGTAAAAAATGCCCGACCGGTCAAACAGGCAATGGTCTTGAACAATGTTCAGAACGTGGCCAATGCACCGATGGTAATTGTTTGTGCGATTGTTTGTCAAAGGACGACTGTTGGTTGGGCGAAGCCTGTGAAGTGCGTGCCTGTCCTGGCAAAACCGTGGAAGGTCTGGATTGCAATGGTCAAGGCACTTGCGACGTCGATCCGTTGACCTCCAAATATCATTGTAATTGTGAACGTGGCTTTTATGGCGATGCTTGCAGCATTACTTGTCCCCAGGACTGTTCGGGGCACGGAAAGTGTGGCAAAACCGGCGAATGTGCGTGTGAAAGCGGTTGGATTGGTCTTGCTTGCGATCGTACGTGCACTGGATTATGCCAACACGGTGGTACGTGCAATTTAAAAACCGGGGTCTGTGACAAATGTTCAGGCAAATGGGCAGGTGATCTGTGTGAGGTCGAAACGTGTGATCCTGAATGCCACCCGGCCGGTACCGAGAAATGCATGGCACTGGACGCCTCCAATGGAACCGGTTCATGCCTGTGCAAAGACGGGTGGGTTGGTGCAACATGCCAAGAAAAATTATGCCAAGATTGTTTCGGTAAATGTACCGACGGTGTGTGCGAATGTGGTCCAAACGTCGAAGGATTTGAACGTCATCATGGTGAGGGGTGTTCCCTTGTCGACTGCATTGACCCCGATTGCAGTAGCCATGGTAGCTGCAACATGTATGCCAATGCCAGTGTCAATGGTGGCAGCATTGCTGGTACTTGTTCCTGTACGTCTGGTTTCAGTGGCGTATCGTGCGAAAAATTAGCATGCGATATGGGTGGACCCGTCGACAATCGTCAAGAATGTACGGATTCGGACCATGGTGCATGCGTCGATGGCGCCTGCCAATGCAACGATGGCTGGGCCGGCAGTGCTTGTGAACGCAAAGAATGTATTTTTGTCAATGGCAAAGAATGCAACAACCAAGGACTATGTTTGGCAGATGGCACGTGCCATTGCGCGACCCAACACGACGACATGGAAAATTTATTAGGTGGCTGGGCTGGTGATGGATGTCAATTGTCATATTGTGGCATTGGTGCAGGTCCTTCGGGACTTGGGTGTTCCGGCCATGGTAAATGCGACAGCGGTGATTCGGCCAAAACGGGTGGTTTACCAACCTGTGCATGCGATGATGGTTGGACATTGGATTTTTGCCAACGTAAATTATGCCCGAAATTTTCGGACATGGAATGTGGTGGAAACGGTCGTGGTACTTGTGATAATGTTGGTATGCTGACGAATACCACGAACCACGCACCTTCGCAATACGAATTGACCGCGACGTGTACGTGCAAAGATGGTTTTGCGGGCGAAGCCTGTGAAACAATGTCTTGCCATGAATTTGAAGAAGCAGAGGTCTGCAATGGTCATGGTACTTGTGACGAAGAAGAAACCAGTGAAACAAAAGGAACTTGCATCAATTGTCAAGTTGGGTATGCTGGTGCCTTTTGCCATTTGCCCACTGCTGTTGAAACGGACGCCGTCGATGCCAAAGTTGAAATTGCCCACAATTCAACGTACGTTAATTTAATTAAACAAGCCGAAACCAAAGCCGAAGCCGTTGTTGCCGAAGATGATTTTGCGATGAAAGCCGCCAGAATGAAATTAGCAGCACAACAAGCGGAAGCTGGAAAATTGTCGGCCGCGGCCGATGCATTGAAAAACCAAAAGAAAAGTATTTTGAATAAAATTGGTTCCATGATGTCTGATTTAAAAGGCATGAACAAAACGACACGCGAATTAGATCCAAAAATTGCCAAAAAAACAACACCCAGCAAATGTGTCACATCGGTGGGTGGTGAAAGACCACAGATTTGCAACGGCCATGGTAAATGTGGTGCCACGGACGTATGCGATTGTCAAAATGGATGGGGAAGTTCATGGACTTCAAAATCGGGTACTAAACCAGACGATCCGTTGTGTGCCAGTGCCAGTTGCCCGGATGAATGTTCTCACCAAGGTCGTTGCATTCGTGGTACGTGCTACTGTGAATCTGGGTTTAGTGGTTTAAATTGCGCCAACATTGTGTGTGGTGAGGTATGTACTGGTGAACATGAATACCCCGTCCAAAACGGTGGTGAAAAATGTGAATGTGCATGTACGTTTGGATGGGAAGGAAAAGGATGTACTACAAAAATCAAATCGTCCTGCCCGGATGATTGTGGTGAACACGGTAGTTGTGACAAAGGTGTCTGCAGTTGCATGTCGAATTGGTCGGGTGAATTATGTCAAACACCACCATGCCCAACTGAATTAAAAGGTGTTAGTTGTACTGGACGTGGCACATGCTTGGAATCACAAGAATGCGAATGCGAATACGGTTACACTGGCAAAGCCTGTAATTTATTGAATTGTGTCCATTTGAACGATTGTTCCAAACACGGTACTTGCAACAACGGTACGTGTACCTGCAGTGCTGGGTGGGGCAACGACGATTGCTCCGAAAAAGTGTACCCAGAATGTCCATTGGGATGCAGTGGTATTGGGGAATGCAAAGAAGGCAAATGTTTTTGTCCACCTGGTTACTACGGTAATTCTTGCCAAAACACGTACAACATGTGTACACCTGAAAATTGTAATGGCCACGGAACGTGTAATATTACTGTTTGCATGTGTAACAACGGTTGGAAAGGACCCGCTTGTGAAACTGAAATCAAAGCATGCCCAAACGATTGTTCCAATCATGGAACATGCGATACCGCTACTGGTGAATGCAGTTGTCAAAAAGAATTTACTGGTTTAGGATGTGGTGATAAAGCTTGCTTGAACGGTTGCGAACATGGTAAATGTGCCAATGGAACGTGTGCCTGTGAAGCCTCTTGGGAAGGGCCAACGTGTGCAACCCGTACATGCCCAGATGGGTGCAATGGCCATGGGTCATGTATGCCAGGTTTAGATGGCAACCCACCCTTTTGTAAATGCAGCAAAGATTATTCTGGTTCTGCGTGCGAAATATCCGCGGGTGGGTGCATGGTAGACATGGGCAAGGGTGAAGATCCTGTTCAATGTGCTGGTCACGGTTATTGTGAACAAGACAACTTTTGTTCTTGTTTTGTTGGATGGGATCCTAACAATGAATGCAAATCACAATTGTGTGATCCAGCCGATTGCTCAGGGCATGGTGTTTGCCAAGACAGTGGTAAATGTGAATGCCGCAATGGTTGGTTGGGCAAAGGATGCGACACCAAAGCTTGCCCACGTGGTTCTCACGGTACCTTATGTGCCGGACATGGAAGTTGCAACGATGCAACCAAAGAATGTGAATGTGAAGCTGGGTGGTGCGGTGAAAATTGTGGTGATGTCAAAAAAATTGATTTTCCACAAGGTTGCATGTCTAACGATGCAACCAATGCTGCCATGTGCAGTGGTCATGGTGCCTGTCGTCAACTTCCTTCCCCACCTGGATCTCCCCCAATTGGTGAATGCAACTGTGACGATCGTTACGGTGGTCCTGATTGTTCGGTTTCCAAATGCATCGACGATTGTTCTGGGCACGGCAAATGCGACGAATTGTTGACATGCCAATGCAACGTTGGGTTTGGTGGTGAATCTTGTAAAGAAAAAACATGTGAAAAAGCTGGATGCGTCAATGGTGAATGCTTGGATGGATTTTGTAAATGTAACAAACGTTGGATCGGTGAAGATTGCAGCGAAGCCCTGTGCCCAGAAGATTGCAACGGACACGGTACTTGTGAGAAGGATGTCTCCTGTCAATGCGTTGAAGGCTATACTGGTCTTGGGTGTGAAAATGCACCGGGATGTGTGGACGAATGTGGCAAAGGTCAATGCACACCGCTCGAAGGTGGTGGAGGGAAATGTAAATGTCCTCTTGGTCTAGACGGGGTTGCATGTGAAGTTGAATTGTGCCCAGGTACGTTAACAGACAATGGTGCTTGTTACGGGCACGGTGAATGTACGGTTGAAGGTGACGCCGGCCAATGTGCTTGCGATACAGTTCATGGTTATTCAGGATCAAGCTGCGAAAAAAGTCGGTGCCCAAAAGGATGTTCCAACAATGGCATATGTAACGAAGATGACACGTGTCAATGTGACGTTGGTTTCATGGGCAAAGATTGTTCTAAAATTGGATGCCCAAAAGGATTTCGCAACAAACAAGGTTCAACCGCACCCTGCACAGAACAGTATTGCTCTTCCAATACACCAAACGATGTTACGTGTGGTGGTAAAGGTACATGCAGCGAGACAGAACAAAAATGTGTTTGTGAAAAAGGATTTTGGGGTGAAGGTTGTCAAGATTCATTGTGCACGCCGTCTTGCGAAAATGGCCAATGCCGCAAATTAGACAATGCGCAACGTGGTATTTGTGTTTGTGACAGTGGTTTTTCAGGTGCGGGATGCAATATTGCATACTGTGGCGAAAAGGCCGCGTGCAACGACCACGGTGAATGCTCGCACAAAGCACAACAATGTACGTGTGGCAAAGGCTACCGTGGTCACACTTGCGAAGAAGATTACTGTGGCAAAGATGCTGGGTGCAGCGGCCATGGTGAGTGTAATTTTGATCTTGAAACATGCAAATGTGAAGCTGGTTGGTCTGGTGAATTTTGTGTCGAACCAAGTTGTGGGCCAACGGGTGATTGTTCGGGACATGGCATCTGTGTTCAAGAGGGCGACTCCTTTCAATGTGATTGCATGGATGGTTTTGAAGCCTTGGATTGCCATATTAAATCCAACCCCATCGTATCCGAAAAAGAAATAGTCAAAGCAGCAAAAGCTCAAGCAAACGCTTCGTTCGAAAAAATTATTGCCAATGGTGGTACCAAAGAAGAAGCCGAATTGGCTGCCAAAGCTGTTGAGCAACAAGTCAAAGCAGCCGCTGGTGAACCACCAGCAATCACCTCTTCCATTTCTCTCTCTGTCCCACTGGTCTTGCGCGGTTCAGCTGGCGATCAACAAGGTGTTTTGACATCGATCTTTCAAGGCATGTTTAAAGACGATTCCATCGCGGACGATGGTCTAAAAAGCCCAATGTATGAATTAGCATCCGAAGTGAACAATGTTGCGATTGAAGTATGCAAGAAGTCTGTCAGTTTCAATGATGCATCATGCGCACCACGTCTGTCAATACCTCTTCAATATGCTGTCTCTGACATGGCACGTGAATGGTGTGTGCGTACACCCGATGGTAAATGTGATGTGCACACCGTTAAAACGGAACGCATTCGCTCCATTGTCCAAGACCTTCAAAGTGCTTCTTCGTTGTTGGAACATGATTTTAGTTCATTTGATCAAGTCAAAAGCGCCATTCTTGCACGTAAATTGTACGATGCGTTGGGTGTCAGCCCAACACGTGGTAACAAAGGAGTCGTTGACGCAACTGCTTCTATTACCGAACATTATGCGGAGCGATTCTCATCCTCTGTCACTGTCGTTGAACATGTTGCTACATTAATGATTGAATTGGCCGAACTCGATGCACCCAAAGATATTGTAAGCAGTGATTCCAATGCGACTGCTGTCTCACGATCGTTGATGTTGTCCAAATGTGAAATTGCAACCCATGCGCTTCTTCAAAGCGATGGTAAAATTTCTCCCGCCCGTGGCTTGTTGGAACAAGCATTAATCATGCATGGTGTACAAATGTTGTCGGAATTTGTTTACAAACAAGATATGTTGGTTCATTTGTCCAAAGCAACCATGTCTTTGGCTGAAATACCCAAGAATAAACCAGTGGATAATGATGTGATGAAATCCTTCGTGTGTTTGGCCAAAGCACTGTTGTCCCTTTCAAAAGCCTCGGCCACGATTCAAAAACGCACACCCATGATCGAAGACATTGACACTGCTGTCATTGGATTGCATGAAATGGCCGTGAAACAGAGCGGTGTAGAATCTGGACCAGAAATATCTGAAAAATTAATTGATTTGTGTTTGACCGATGAATTGGATAGACCTGATGGCCCAATTGTCGAAGCAATGGCTGCTGTCACTCCAATTGCCTCGGCCAAAAAGTTGCAAAAATTAGGTCTTCCAATTGAACCTGAAAAAATGAAAAAATTGCAAGCAGCATTTGCTGGAAATCCCATCAATGCTGTCGCTCATGCCATTGCCACTGCTGGTGGAAAATGTCCTAACAATTGGTAAGATTTTTTTTCCTGGTTTTTTTGGTGGTGTTTGACCAACTATTTGGTGGTGTTTGGCTGACTCTTGTATTTTGTTGTTGGGTATTTTATTGCACAACTTTCTTAAAATTTCTGACCACGGTTTTTATTTGTTTGCAGTTCCAACCACGGCACGTGTGATGCACCATCCGGTACATGCGAATGCAAAAATGAATTTGTTGGGTATGATTGTTCATTGAATGGGCATGCAATGTTTTCATACAAACTTGATGTTAAAAACACTGTCACGCCTAAATTTTGTTTGATATGTTGTTCCAATCATGCCATGGACATGTGCCTCCAACATTTTACCACTTCCGATCGACATGTGTACGATATGTGTTACAAGCAAGATCTTGCACCATGTACGGCATTGTGCCGGTCTGAAATTGATACATCGCTGGGACCAAATCGTCAACAGTTGTCCTGCGCTGCTACGGCAGATAGAGTTATCCATAAAATTGAACCCAATTTTAAACCCAATGAAAAAGTGAATGGTGATATCGACAAAAATTCAGAAAACACTGTCAATCTGCTGCATGACGCCTTCGCTGCAACAAAGGATGGCACCACTGCTGAATTAACTAGATTTTTGTCCAAGCAAACAGCAAAGACCGAGCTTCAACAAGTGAAGCAATAAAAGAAAAAAGAAAAAAGAGAACGAGAGAGGTACCACTGCAGGGTACGAAAAAAAGGTGTACGAAAAAATATATGTGAGAAAATGTGTATGATATAAAATAATGTAATCAATAATTAAAAAGAGAAATCCATTTTTATAAATATAACTATATAGATATTTATACAATCGTGCAATGGATTAAAGGCGTACACAATACACAATACGCGTGTGTGTAAACATGTACACATACATATGTGTAACATATATAACTAGAAGTACTAGTAGTACTTCTAACTCTACTAAAAATTCAAGTTACTTTGAGTCAGTAGTTAGGGTTAGTCCTCTCCTACGAGTAAACGAATGGCTTCATTCATTTCTTCAAAATCCGCCATTCTATTTGTTTTCCTTCGCAACGCCTCCTCTTCTCTCAATTGAACTTCGTATTCTTTTTGCAATTCATTGTTGCGATGCACAAGGCGTGGCAATTCAGTTTTGGACATGTGTAGGACTTTTTTACTTCGGTTTAAATGATGCTCGTATTCACTTCTTGCTTGCTCGATTTCGACAGCTTTACGTTGCGCAGCGGCAAAAGATGCGGTTGCAGCACGATTCTTTTGGTTTCTTGTTTTGGTCAACTTTCTTTCCCAATATTTTTGTTCTTGCTGCGTTTGTGCCAATGATTCCGAGGCAGAAGCCAGTGCCCGTTCTATTTCTATACGTTGTGGAACCGTGCATTGCAATTCATTGCATGCGATAGAGGTCTTGTTAATTTGCTGGTCTACATCGATGATGCTTTTTTTGGTGTTTTCCACTCGAGTTTGTTCGTATTGGTTTGCTTGCAGAAGCGAAGTGGATTGGATCAAAAGGGATTTTGACGATTGCAGGAGTGCATTGAGTTTTTCGTTCTCCATCGTATCGGTCGGAAAGAGCGTGGTTCTATGGTGTTGGAATTCATCCAGTTGCCTTCTTAGATCGAAGATTCGAAAAGTTTTCTTCCACAGCTCATTCAATCGAATATTCATGTCTAATTCCATCGCAAACGAAGATTGATGTAAGTGATGATGCTGTGAATCATTAAACAACTGGGGGGCCCGCTGAGCGGGATGAAGACCCACCACACATGAACTTTTCAAAAGATCGTCGCGGGTCTGTGGTCTGCCGTGGGAGAGCTGATGTACCCTAAACTAAACTAAACAGTTCGAAGTACTCGAACATGTCGCTGCCCCAAGATGTCTTAGAACTCTTGTCCAAGGAAACCATTGATATCCCAATTTCCAGCAACGAAACGTTTACTGTTGACCTTTACGATGATCCACTTGGTACACTACCTCAATCGAAGGTTTGTTTTTCCGCTAGTCATCTGTGGGAAGGAAGCTCACTGATGGCAAATTACATTGCCACCAACGACTGCATCCATAGTTTGGTTTCAAGAGAAGAGTGCCCCACATTGGAACTTGGTGCTGGGCTAGGCCTTGCGGGCATTTCGGCTGCGATTGTTGGAGCTCGTCCGGTCCTGTTGACAGACACCGTTGGTGCTCTCCCACTACTTGACCATAATGTTTTCGCCAACCTCAACAACCTCAACAATTTACAACGACGACGACGACCAGAACAACAACGACCTGCCATCAGTGTGAAAGAATTAAACTGGGGCACACCAGATTTAGAAGCAGCGCTGGGATGTTCTGCTGCCTTTCGTCTCATCTTGGGGTCTGAACTGATGTATGAAACTACTTCAGCACCACTTCTGGCCGACACTTTGACAACATTAATTGACAACGCTGTTGCAACGTTCGGTACGCACCCCATTGTATTGTTTTCACACGGTGACCGTAAAGATAACAAAGACGAACAGTTTCGCAAGGTGTTTCAAAACCATGGTTTAGACATGATTGTTGTCAAGCGAATTCTTAGTAACACCGACGCGGCGACAGTGGATGACGTTGATCGCAAGTTTGTGACCTTGTACGAAGTACTCAGCAAAGGAACCCCATCTCAATTGGAACCGACCCCTACTAGTACTTTGAAAAGAAATACAATGGAGGTGCCAACGAGTAGTGGCGAAACCAAACACAGCCCCAACAACAACAACAACAACAACAACAACACGGGTGATATTGATGCACTGTTATCGTCTCAAAGAATCGCGACCAACGACGTGCAAGGAACGTGGGGCAAACCCGCGTTTCAAATCTTTGGTGGCCATGTCCCGTCTATTTTTCCTGGTTTAGGTTTCCATTGCCACCCTCAAATTGGTATTTACGGGAACGATTTTACACCATCCTTTCCTTTGGTAGCCATCTCTCTCCCTGCCACGCACCAACGTTTGTCGTCACCATCTTTGTCCCTTCCTTCTACTGTGTTGGCGTTGATTGAAACTGAACAGGTGATGGTGGAATATTATTATCTAATACATTCCTATCCTGGACGCCAACCCTGTCAAAAATTCTCGTGTGATCGCAACGATGAGATCAATGTAATGTTGCATCCTTTTGTGTACCAAAATGAACATGTCAATGGAGCCTTTGTTGGCATTCGTAATGTTCTTGTCGGAGCCTTTGCGCACGAATTTGTATCACAAGCGCATGTAGATGTAAAAGACGGTGGGGTACCTTTTGATGTACTCGAACGACGAACCGTGGCGATTCATGACATGTGTTTTTCACCCTGCAACATGCACATTCGTGTGCATTTTGATGGTGGTGGTGGTGGTGGTTTTTGCTACTTTTGTACCGTTGTTGTGGAAGAAGACGAGGGAACGGGTGAATTACCAGTAGCTGCAGGTGCGGGTGCGGGTGCGGGTGTGGGTGTGGGTGTGGATGCTGCCGCTGCCGGTGCAGCAGTTGATGAAGGCGGTGCAGGCAGCAGCAATGCATCCTTGGGCAGTGACAAAGAAGCCAACAAAGCAAAACGTTGTGCTGTCACTGTGCATTGCGTTCCTCTTTCACTTGGAGGCGAAAAAGACTTGTGGGAAACCATCAAAACAAGTAAAACATTGGAGGATTTAATCGCAATGCTTTCCATTAAAGAAAATCATGGCATTCTTCTGAGCAAACTGTGTGGATTTATTCAGGTGTAGCGTGTAGGTGCGCTATTCATAGGCTATTTATTTAATTTCTAGAAGGGTACCCAGAAGCTACATTCATGTACATGTATGTATGTAATTAAACTTTCATTAGGTACATTTATTTAATTTGTATACTACATGTGTAGAAGCTAGAAGTTTTAGTCACGAGGTGTTCACTGTAAATGTAAAGCTGTAAATTATACACTTGTGTATATAAATAAAAACCACCCGCGGGTGCCACACATCAAAATCTAACGT
>Ga0115007_10002492_pt1 | contig 11321 bp, 10 predicted proteins | sample ArcOceMetagenome_2_FD_87166 | JGI IMG/M metagenome (GOLD analysis project Ga0115007, IMG submission 87166) | Marine eukaryotic phytoplankton communities from Arctic Ocean - Arctic Ocean ARC135M Metagenome | ecosystem: Environmental > Aquatic > Marine > Oceanic | place: Arctic Ocean | collected... | reverse complement strand
CCAAGTATCTTCACGCAATGCTTCGCTTGTATTCAAATCTAAATCAGCGCATGTATAATTCTCCTACAATATTAGCAAAATAGAAATAGCAATAGAAATAGGTATATGAACAAAAAAGAGAAGAGTAAGATTTTCACGTAATATTATATATTCTTTCTGCCCGTGCTCGCGCTCGTGCTGTGTTCTTCATTCAGTGTATCGTATCTTTACTATACTGGTAACGTAACGTAACGTAACGTAACGTAACGTACCATCATTTCTGCCATACCAGTTCTAATTTTTGTTTGAAAATTAATTTCTTCATTAGCTTTTGCTAATGTATCTGTCATACCACCCTGCACACAATCAACTAATGCATCCATTGATTTTTGTATTTCAATTTGATTTGTATTTGTATTTTTACTATTATTTAATGCAATTAATAATTTTGCATTTGCTTTAATTTGACAATGTTCAATAATTTCAGTTGCTTCTAATTTTGCACGTATTTGATCATCTAAAAAATCAATTATTATACCTTTCTTAACAGTAATTAATTGTTCATTATTTTCTGATACAGCAAAACTACCATTACCGCATGTTTGATCATCTCTTTGTGTACATACACCACCTGATTTTAATGATGGTAATTCACGTATTTCAAATTCATGTCCCATATATGAATTTAATGCAAAATCTGCACCAGATAATATATTTGGTGATGACATTAAACTACCTTGACGTGTATCTGGCTGTTGAATGAATAGTGTTAATTGTGTTAATTTAATAGGCATGGAATGGCATGGCATGGCATGGCATGGCATGGCATGGCGTGTAAAGAAATAAAGAAAGCGTTAGATTAAGTTAGTTATAAAGAAATAAAAAATCGTGGGGGGAGACACAATTACACACAAAAATACACCAAAACTCAAATCTCAAAACTTACATGAATCCAATATAATTCAACTTTAGAACCAGATTGATTCAATATTTTTATATTACGTGCAGTTGTTTTTGTTGTAGCAGGTGCAGCATTTACAACTGTAACAATAGAAGTCAAATAACAAAGTAGGCATAATAATAATAATGACACGATTGTTGTTGACGACATTGATTTCAATAATATGGAGGCACTACGACGACGACAACTACCGCCGCCAAAACCGAATCTACCGGAACTGGAACTGGATGAACCACTACCAATACTGCTACTACTAATTCGCATCATTTTTATCTTATTGTATTTTGTCTTTCGTCCTTTGTCTTGTCTGATGTCTGATTGATGATTGATGACAACACAAGAATGTAAATGACAAATTATTAATTTTCAAATATTTTTTTTAATAATGTCTCCATTTTTTGTATAATTGTAAGTTTTTGTATAATTGTAAGTTACTGTACTGTAGTCGTTATCTTTTTGAATTGATTGATTTTATCACGTTATTTAAAAAAATTCAAAAAAAAAGAACAGAGGTGTGACGATGTTACGTTACGGGTTTTACAGTACAGTACTACAGTACTGTACTCGCCGTTGCATTGTGCCTTCTGTTCGCGTTGTTCATTGTGTGTGGTGGCGCGTTTTTACTACTAATGTAAATAATAATTAATAACGACCTCGCAAATATAATATACACACATGATACTGTACTGTACTGTACTATATATATGTACTATGAAGGAATGCAATGCATGCATACATACATAGCAAAATTCTCATACTACATTTTCCGGTAGTACAGCATTGCATCATCATTCCATTTTTTGGTCACTACTGGTTGGTCGGCATGTTAGCAGGAATAGAAATACTGTAGACACCATATGCATACCACCAAGCAGTACAGTGATCTATATAATATATAGCATGCATGCACCAAAAAAAGATAGAAACCAGAGAGATTCACTGTGTCAAGTGGTTTAATTGATATTTTTCTCATCTACTTATTACTGTACTCAGTACAAACTTTTTTTACCTGGCATCATATCAGAAGTTTACACAAAATGTGCAACAAATTCAAACACAATAAGAGCAGAGCGAGTGCAGTTGTTGTACCAGAGAATAGGATGCACACTGCCACTATCAGTGATCAGTGATTTTATGTACAAATTCTCACACCACACCGCAGACATATTATTCTTGTTGCTGTTTCATAGTTGGGTGGATTTTTTTTCTGTTTCTGTTTCTGCCAGCAATATCAAATCAAATCACAAACAAAAAATGACTTATTATCAATCTACCAATCGTATATTTAAAGAAAATATAATTGCTAGAATTTACAATACACTGATTTATCACAGTTCAACACTTAGAACAAATCCATTTATGGTATCTATCGAACAATAGAACGCTGCGAACCTACAGGGACATTATACGTTAATTGATTTGAGTTCTTTCCATTGAAGTTGTAATCAAAATACGACTCGATTCTGTTCCACACACGCGACGAGGACGATATGACCCCCATCGAAAAGTCTCTCTCTCTTAAAATTACAAAATAAAATGATCGTTTTTGCAATGTGATCATCACCTCATTCACAAAATCTTATAAAAACGCAGTGCAATCAATTGAAAAAAAGTATATCATCTTGGACTACAGAACAGTAAAGTACAGTACAGTACAATGATCAAAATAGCACCCGAATCATCTACAACAATGAAGCCGCACATCCCAACGTACTGCATCACTCACAAAAACAATACTAGTAGTAGTAGTGGTAGTAGTAGTAATCCATTGAGATCATCTATGAAGAATCATAATAAACGATCATCCAACAATAATAAGCAGCCAATAGGTAGTTGTAGCGTCAAATTTATACAGAAGTGTCAAATGAAATATACAATATCAATTGATGATATGACAAATGATGAGATATGTAATATGTGGATCCAACAAGATGAGGAATCTTACACAAGACAACGTTGTCAAAAAATTGTTGCTTTAGTTGAAAAAATTGATCGTAGTAGTGTAATTGAAAATAGAACAAAAAAAGAAAAACGACAATTATGTATGCGTGGATTAGAAACATATACAAAAATAGGTGGACGATTAAAAAAAATGAATCGTATTGTTGCAAGTGAAAAAGTGTTTATTGAACAAGCAAAGCAATGGGATCATGGATATTATAATGAAGAAAAAATTGCTTTAGTATATAATAGTGTATCCAATGAATGTCAACAACGTGCAGGAATGAAAGCAATTGAAGATAGAATAGCAGTTGAAAAATATTTAAAAATATTTTGAAATGAATGAAAGAGAGAGAGAGAGAGAGAGAATGCATATAGATTGAGAGAATAGAACGACGACGACGACGACGTCGACGATATATACATTGAACACAGTAGAAATAAATAGAAACAAATAAATAATTTTGTATCTTTCAATCACATTTTTTAACTGAAGATATTCCTACAATATTTATATAGAGTTTTGCTTCAGCATATTTACTAACGCATCCTTTCGTACATATCCTATATACAATAAGCACACTATTATACTGGAATGTATATATATATATATATTTATATATATATATTAACGAAAGCATACGAATCGAATCATCTTTTATTCGGAACGTCCGCTCTTTTTTGTGTCGTTCTTACTATAGTAATAGCAATAGCAATAGCAATAGCAATAGCAATAGTAAAAAATGCTACAGGTAAAACCATCAGCAGCAAAGACAAAGATGAAGGCACACCATTGACGTCAGTCATACGACGACAATGACGTCGATATGTGCAAATCATCGTTGGCGATGATGATAATAAAAATAACCACGACAGAAAAAAACGGACGAGAGAGTATATATATATGTATATGTATATGCACATCAATCGTTGTTTGTCGCTGACTATTGTTGTTAATGTTGTTGTAATGACGATGACGACGACGACGACGATGAAGGCTGCGATGAATGCGTATCGAGAACCAATATTACATATAGAGTTTTTTGGTATTTTAATGAGTTTATTAATTGTCTTCATTTTATTACTATGGTGTTGTTATAGTTCTTTACTACTTCTACTGCAGATCATAATATTAAACGGGAATAGGGGGTTTCATCAAACTTTTATCGATTATTTTACTTTACGTTCCAATCTATTTTGTTTTATTTTATAAAATTCCTTTTCAAGAAACATAATGATTTCTTTATGCGGCGTTATATTAAAAGCAGCCAGTAAAAACAGAATCTTCACATACACACTTTGTTGAACCTTCTTCTTGGGGTAGGGAATCCGACTTGCCAATTTTGCCTGATTTGTAATCAATATTGTTATATGTTCTCACATTTCCAAGATCACCTTGATCATCATAATAACAGTTTTTAGCAGCGTTAGGGGCTACGAGCTGATCACCACAACTACCGCCTGTTACTACATCTTTCATCTTTAGTGGGCACCCTGCTAGCCCTACTAAGCGACGATTGATTTTACCACGGCTTCTATTAGTATCTGCTCCTCGAAGCTTACTATTGGCTGCATCGACACCGTTCATTTGCATCATAGAAGTGAACACTAAGAAAAGCGTAGCAATAATAACGTTCATTTTCGAATTCATCTTTGAAGTTTTTGTTGTTGTTGTTGTTTTTTTGGGTTTTTACTTTGATTATTTTTAAATTGTGAGATGATTAATAAACTCACCATCGCTTTTTATTTTCAATCGTTTATTTCACGTTGTGAAGTGACCAAGAACGCCGAAAGTACTGTACGTCGCGTTCGTCGTCGAAAACCGCTTTTGTCTAATCGCGATCGGTGTAAATCGCGTCTAAGTATGTAGTGAAAGCGCCATGAAAGAAAAATTAAAAGCGTGCGCGAGAAAGAAAAAAAATCGACTTTTGAGATTTGCGTACCCATTCCAGCTGATTGCACACAGCAAAAAGAGTGGTCGCGGGTTTGAGTCGTGCTGCGCATTTGATGGGATTGATTGATTTTATGAATTTGATCTTCGATCTTCGATTCGATTACAGTATTCTATTCAGTTCTAAATTCTTTAAGCAAACGTGATAAAGTGCTAAAAAAACAGATATGTTACGTGACGGTATTGTTCTTGAAGTTTACTGTTTCGGGCAAGTACAGTATACCACTGAATGAAACATATTCGATCGTGGTAAGCGGTGTTGGTACAGCCCTGGGCAACGAACTCGGTGAGCTAGAGGGACGGAACCGGGTACACCACTCCGTTCAACACTATAGGAACAGCGCTAGATGAAAGGCTAGATCCCTGAACAATAATGATATCTCTACAGTATGACATACATGACATTTAAAGGTTAATTATAGATTTTATTGTGTATAAAGTTAATCGAAAGTTGGAATTGCCATGAAATAATAAGTAACTGTATTGGCTTTTGTTCCGTTGTGATTTACGTACAAGATTACATAGATTCTTAAGATGTGCAAGTGGAAGTGGAGTTGTCGTACAATGCGGCGTGAATTGTTGTTCTATACTAATTCATTCATTCATTCGAGCTCGGTTAAAACCTAACTGCAGGAGCAGAAGTAGGTTACTCGCTAGGTAGGGGCACTACTTGGGGCACTTGAAAGACTTGGGGCAATAGAAAGACTTGGAACGCCACTGGGGGCACTGGAAGTACTTGGGGCACTAGAAAGACTTGGGGCGAAACTCGGTAACTCGCTTTGGGCGGTAGTCGGGACGTCACTCGGTGCGGCACTGAGAGCACTAGGACTAGAACTGGGCTCGTTGGAAGTAGTACTGGGAGATGCTGATCCAGTTCCAGATCCAGTTCCAGTTCCAGTTCCAGTTCCAGTTCCAGTTGGACCTGCACTTGGAGGGGTGGAAGGACCTTCAGATGGACTAGTATTTTTTAAAATTTGATTGACAAACATAAAAAGGAAGGGAAGTTTTGTGAGGTACAAAGATACAGTAACAATATTGAAACATGACATATACTGATTAAACGATCAAGTAAATGAATCTGCGTGTGGTGAATAAAATGCTTACAAACTTGATGGTTCTTCCTGTGGTAAGGAAAACAATATGAGAAATTGCAATTTTTTATTAAAGGAATGTATTAGGAATTAAAAATATTAAAAAAAAACGATATATTCAATAGGGATCGCAAATATCGATTTCGATTTCGATTCCATTTCAATACACATATTTTTTGTCTCTGGTTACGTACAGTTGGTGGCTGTGTTGGAAAACGGGTGGGTGGTAGCTACAATGGAAAAAGATTAGACAAAAAAGAAGGTTTTTGGAGAGAAAGAATTATTAGACAACAAAATAAATGACAAGAAACGATATACCGTAGAGATCAATCATGATTTAGTATAATTTAGTTCTATTTAACTGCTTACAGTTGGTGCCTGAGTTGGTGCCCGAGTTGGTTCTCGCTAAGAAAAACAAAAGAAGTCAAAAGATTAGCCAAATAAAAAAAGAAGCGAAATTAATTAAATTACAACAAAAGAACAATATGATGATCATTCATTCGTATGACTACTGCTACTTACTGTTGGTCGCAGTGTTGGAGAATTTGTAGGCCGTTGCTGAGAAAAGGAGAAGAAATGGGAAGAAAAAGTGTAGTCAAAGATAGACAGAAAGAATTATTAGACACGATTTAAAATTAAAAAATATCATATGCAGTTTTAATTTGCATGAACGATTTTAGTGAGAATATATTGTTTCTGATTTACATGTACTTACAGTAGGTCGCATTGTCGGATTGTTTGTCGGACGAGGAGTTGGGGAGCGAGTAGGACGTCTTGATGGGCTGTTTGGTTTTGGTTTGGTTTTAAGATTGGTTTGTATAGAAACAGAAAATTGGGACGAGTGAGTTCTCTTGACTAGAGAAAACAAATAGTGTTAAAGTGATAGAACGGATCTCTTCAGTAATCAATTGATCATCGTAGATGTTGTAAATAAATATATATATATACTCACCGTAAAGTAGGTTCTTGAGTTGGTCTAATGAATGATAACAATGGTGAAGGTAGATTATGATTAGAGAGGAAACAATTGGAATATATTGTGTGTATGAGAAATGGTAGAAGAAGAAGGAATCAACAATCCTCAGTGTGACTTTATTTTGTTCCAGATTATTCAATACAAATTCAATTCAATTCTTTTCTTTTCTTTTGTTTGAGATCATGAACAAATACAGTAATGTATCGGTTCTCAAACAGCACTAACTTACCTTGCAGTTGGACGAATGGTTGGATTATTTGTCGGGCGTGGCGTTGGTGCTCGAGTAGGACGTTTAGTTGGACGTACCGTTGGTGCTGGAGTAGGACGATTCGTTGGTTCTACTGAAGGAGTTCTGGTTGGTTTTGGTGTTGGTAGTTTCTATAAGTTTTAAAAAATAAAAAAAATTATAAAACAAATTGTAAAAAAGAAAAAGAAAGAATTGTTAGATTTTATTGTTTTGTGGTTGTATTTGTACTTGTGCTTATGCTTGTGCTTGTTCTTGTTCTTGGAATGGAATTACAACTTTTTCTATTACTTACTGATGGTCTAGGTGTTGTTGGTTGTCGTGTAGGTTGTCGTGTAGTTGGTCGTCGTGTAGTAGTAGGACTTGATATATCTGCAGTTTCATTTGTTTCAACAACTATAACAGAATGACGACTATTCGATGGTACATATTCAATTGTTTGATAAATATTCGTCCATGGTGTTCTTGGTTTTTCTATATGATATACTTGATTATTATTACCAGCTCCTATACCACTACCAAAACCACCAACTCTACCAGAATTAAAACTATATCTACCGGTATTTCCTTTTACAGGCACCGGTCTTGGTCTTGGTCGTCGATGTCGTCGATAATTAACAGGTATATATCGGTGGTGGTGGTGGTGGTGGGGCTTTGTATTTGGTGGTGGTGGTGGTGGTGGGGCTTTGTAATAACAAAATATTTTACTTAAATAAGAAGTACCACAGCCACTACTGCCACTACTAGCACGATTACTACTACTACGCCAACTATGTGAATTTAATCTGCGTTCTTCCTGTTCTTCTAGTAATTCAGATTCAGATTCAGATTCAGATTCAGATTCAGATTCAGATTCAGATTTATATTCATTCACGTCCATGTTGTCGTTATTGTTCGATGTAACGACAATATCTTCATTTTCATAGTCCTCTTCACCATTATCCTCATCATAATAGAAATTTTCATTAATGAAGTCTTCTTCCTCGTCATCGTAATAATCTAGACCTTCTGTGTCATAATATTCCTTGTCGTAGTAATGATAATCAACATTAAAATTCGATGCTGGGTTGATATTCTCTTCATTATCGTCATCATTATTATTTTTAAGAGCATTTGAATATAGGTAACCCTCGTCTAATTCATGTTGTTGATCACGTAACGAAACAAATTCGTTGTACTGTTGCTGCTCGTCTTCATTCACAACAAAAACAACATCGTCAGCATCATCCTCGGCGTCGACTGCTGTATTCAAGAAAGCATGCGAATCCGTTGTGGACGAGTATGGATTCGGCTTCTGCAATAACTCGTCTTGATGCTGCTGCTTCTGCTGGTCATGACGGGGATAATATTTATTCTTTCTGAGTGAAGATACTACGCCTTCGTCATTATCATGATCGTTGACGGTTGCGATAGTAGTAGGCAACATCATCAAGGAGACTACGACGAGTAACATTCCGAATAGGACGACGATCTTATCGTTTCGGATCATGATATTATTGCGTGTTTGCAAGGTACAATAAAATACAAGTGTAGGAATACTACTCGTGAGCGTCTGATGATCAAATTGTCCTGTGTAATATTTTCGGTTATGTGCCGTGTCGAGCCTTTCTTGGTGTCTCACAAGAAAGGGTAGTGTCAAAAAGGTCGGCGTTGCGTAGCTTGGAATAGTTTGGTCGTGTCGTGTCGTGCCTTTTTCTTGGTGTCTCAAAAAAAAAGGGCAGGAGTAAGATATCGCGGAAGATTTTATGTTTTATGTCGAGTTGAGACTTCTACGGAGAAGAAAACAAAAGGGTCTGGCTGGGTTGTTAGCTTGAAATCAATTGGAATGGATCCGTACAGTAATGATTATGATGGCTTGACTTCGACTTGATCTAACGCAATACAATTCAATACAATACAATACAATACAATCGATACGGTAGGATAGGACAGGACAGGACAGGGTCGAATATGGTATATGTTGAACGTGCTACGTTGAACTGAGGTCGTATTCGGAAGAAAAGGAAGGAGATATCCACTATATTGAATAAAGAAAAGTGCGTTTGTAATTTTAAGTACGTACAGTAGTTACGTTGTCTTGGAAAGCAGATGAGAGGTCCAAGAAAAGCGTTCGGGTGTTAAATTCTGATCGTTGATGTTTGATACGTTGTTGTTGATGTTCTAACTTGTACACTCTTCTGATCTTGTGACTATTTTTTGTTGATGGATAATCAAGTCTTTGATTGCTTTGCGGTATCCAAAAAAAAGAACACTAAACCACTTACTAGCGAAACGACGAAAATTCGCAATTGAAAATAATGAGACAACGTGACTAGAAAGTTGAATTTTAACAAAAATTTATTCTAAGTATTTTATTTGGGAAGTTAAATGAACGTTAGGTTAGACTTAAATGTTAAGGAACCCTAATGGCTTTAGAGATTTTTTGACATGTCACGCGCCCCACAACGGAAAAAAGAACAAAGAAGAGTGACATCTAATAAAGTACGCGCTTCAAGAAATAATGAAGGAATATCAAAGAACATGCCGTACAAGCTGTAAAATAGGAAACGAGAGGTCCAATCTACCTACTACTGACTGTACTATCATCATCTGAGTTGATGAAAATGAAAATAACAGTACTACATCGATATCGCGATGATAAATATTTACGGCTGCCTCTACTCTCACATTGCAAACATAGGAAGTGCGAATACTGTACTCAACATGCTTTACTGTACACGTGTAGGTTTGTCTGTTTCTCTCCAAGGCAGCGATCATTATTTATCTATCCAACAACAGCAGGCGAGTTAATAAAGATGGCATGCTAAAAGACAGCATAAAAGAGAAACGAGCAAGGACGTTATTGATGTTCTATTTTTCTCCGTAAATAGATATATAACGAATAAATAGTATATTATACTAGAGTAGTTCCATCTACGATATGGTCCAACAACTATAATAACTATTCCACTTTTCATAAGAATTATGTGTAACATTATTTATAATTATAATTTTATGCTATTAAAAGACTTGAAACATATATATTACGTATAGTTCTTCACATAAATTGCACAACGTTCCAGGTTGTAACTTATGGCGCTGAAGTTCCAGATCCAGATGAAGTTCCAGATCCAGATGCAGTACCACTAGAACTAGAACTAGAACTAGAACTAGGTAACTCACTCAAACTAGGTAACTCGCTCAAACTAGGGACGCCACTTGGTTCCAAACTGGGCTCTGTACTGGGCACTGTACTGGGCTCTGTACTGGGCTCTGTACTGGGCTTTGTACTGGGATCTGTACTCGGTAAAGCGCTTGTGGATCCCGTCATAGGAGGACTAGTATATTATGAATATATTAGATGTGTTGTAATATTATGAGACAAGGAAAAAAAAATGTGAGCTGGGAACATTCTGAAAGTAAAAATATTCAATACATCAAATCAGATGGAGTCATCAATAATAATGAGTATGTATCGACAATATAAGATACTTACGGTATAGTGGGTGCTTGTGTCGGACTAATATTTGTATTTATTATGATTGATAAATATAATAAGAAAGATAAGTTGTGTGAGGTACGAAGACTGCATTTTTAAAAAATATACAGTGTAAGGTATTGATCAAATTATTGATTGAGAATGCAGTGATCAATAAAGCGCTTACGGTGATGTTGGCCCTGACTGTGGTAGATAGAACAGTAAGATAGAAAGTATGTTTTTGAGAAAAAGAAGTGTTAGATATTAAAATACTAGAAAAAAGATAACAGCACAAGAGATTTGTTGTTTTTAATTGCTTACAGTTGGTGCCCGAGTTGGTCTCCGAGTTGGTACACTTGTCGGTTCTCGCTAAAAAGACAAAACAAAAGAAGTCAAAAGATTATATAATAGCCAAATATTAAGTTAGAAGCGAAAAATAAATAAGTTACAACAAACAAACAAACAATTAATTTAGTGATTATTTATTCGTATGGCTGCTGCTTACTGTTGGTCGCTCTGTTGGAGAATTTGAAGGCCGCGGCTGAGAAGAAAAAGAAACGAAACGAAAGAATTATTAGACATGAATAGATAAATAAATGAAACAATTTTTAGTAAGAATATATTGGTTATGATTTTACATGTACTTACAGTTGGTCGCATTGTTGGGTTGTTTGTCGGACGAGGAGTTGGGGAGCGAGTAGGACGTCTTGATGGGCTGTTT
>Ga0115007_10002491_pt1 | contig 11328 bp, 10 predicted proteins | sample ArcOceMetagenome_2_FD_87166 | JGI IMG/M metagenome (GOLD analysis project Ga0115007, IMG submission 87166) | Marine eukaryotic phytoplankton communities from Arctic Ocean - Arctic Ocean ARC135M Metagenome | ecosystem: Environmental > Aquatic > Marine > Oceanic | place: Arctic Ocean | collected... | reverse complement strand
TCGGCACCCAATTTCTTTGGTCAAAAACCAAATCATTGATATCTTTTCTAGAATTGGATTTAACGTGAGTGAAGGGCCAGAAATTGAAGATGATTGGCATAATTTTACAGCTTTAAATTTGCCTGAACATCACCCGGCTAGAGACATGCAGGATACGTTTTTTATACAAACAGATCCAGACATTTTATTGCGCACACACACAAGCTCTGTTCAAGTTCGATACATGGAAAACAACCAGCCTCCTATTCGGACCATCTCTCCTGGAAGAGTGTATAGAAACGAAGCTATTTCAGCGCGTTCTCATTGCTTTTTTCATCAAGTAGAAGGGTTATACATAGACAAAAACGTAAGTTTTGCCGACCTCAAGCAAACGCTTCAATATTTCACAACTGAACTTTTTGGTAAATCAAAAATTCGTCTGAGACCCTCTTATTTTCCATTTACAGAGCCAAGTGCTGAAGTTGATGTGTATTGGGGATTAGAAACAGAAACAGATTACAAAATGACAAAAGGAACAGGCTGGCTTGAGATTATGGGCTGTGGAATGGTAGATCCAAACGTTCTTGAGAATTGCGGAATTGACTCCAAAGAGTACTCTGGTTTTGCTTTTGGAATGGGAATCGACAGGATTGCTTTGCTACTTCACCAGATTAGTGACATAAGGTTATTAAGTGAAAACAACGTTCGCTTTTTAGAGCAGTTTAAAAGCGCGCTATAAATTCCTTGTTTGAAAAAAGACATTCACATTGCCGAAGTTAAAGACGTGTACATAGCCGTTGTGCGAGAGTATAATGAAACCTATAAGGTTTTTGACTGGAACGCCTATATAATTAATGATAAGCCGGTCTGTTTAGACATGGTTATTATTGTCACAAAGGGGCATTCAAACGATAAGATCACTACAACTTTTAGGAAAAAAATTGATGCGCTTCCTGCAAAAAGTTTTGCTAAAATTGAAATGATTCAAGAGGCTGTTTTATCAATGAACAATGTGTTTAATGTGTCTTTTTTTGAGAACAAAAACCTATTTGAAAAGCGTTTTGAATTTCATAAAAACTCAATTCATAAACAAGCGCTAAAAGACATTCCCTTAATGAGTCTGAAGGGTGTTTTGAAAACCTAAATTTAACAAAGTTTTTCTGTTAATTTCTTGAACGATTTTTTAGGATTTTTATTAAGATATAAAATTTCATAAACCGTATTTATAATAGGGACTTTAGCGGGGTTTTTAGACTCTTGATGTATTAAAAACGCGCTTTTGGTTGCGTAAAAACCTTCAGCTATCATGCTCATTTCCATCTGAGCAGACTTCACTGTATAGCCCTTGCCTATCATATTTCCAAACATTCTGTTTCTTGAAAAAACAGAATAGCCTGTAACAAGTAAATCTCCTAAATAGACCGTCTCGTTAATATTTCGTTTCATTTTATGAACGCTTTTTATAAAGCGTTTCATTTCGCGTGTCGCATTACTCATTAAAACACTTTGAAAGTTATCGCCATAGCCCAAGCCATGTGCGATACCTGCCGCAATCGCATAAATATTTTTTAGCATGGCCGCATATTCCGCGCCAATGACATCGTCATGTGTCTTGGTTCTAATGTAGTGGCTTGAAAACTGATCCGCGACCTCTTCTGCAATGCTAAGGGTTGTACAGGCAATGGTAAGGTAAGACAAACGCTCTAAAGCGACCTCTTCTGCATGGCAAGGCCCTGCGATAACAGCGATATTACCTAAATCAATTGCGTGTTTTGCATGAAAATGCTCTGCCACTAACATTCCTGATTCTGGAATAATCCCCTTGACTGCAGATACTATTATTTTAGAGGAAATGTCAGTATTTAATTTTGCTAATTCTATTTCCATAAACGCAGAGGGGATTGCAAATATTAAAATATCTGCATAAGCCGCTAGCTTATTTATATCAGTATCTAATTTTAATTGGTTTGTGTGAAGTTCTACAGAACTCAAATAAGAGGGGTTGTGCTCTTCGCTTAGGATATGGTCAATGGTTTGTTGTTTTCGTACGTACCAACCCACTTCATCGAGGTTTTCGCAAAGCATTTTTATAATGGCTGTTGCCCAGCTGCCGCTTCCAAAAACAGCATATTTTAAATTTGAAGACATTTCAATTTGTGTTTAATGATCAAAAGTAATGAAATAATACGTTTGTGACTTTAGTCAATTTTGAGCTTACTTATATTTGTTTTCTATAATCTCTAAAAACCGACCCTCTACATCTTCTTGCCCTTCCCAATTATTATAGTCTGGTTTGATGATAGAGTCTAACAAATTAACGGCTTCTTCGTAAGAGTCTAAGGTGCTTAGTTGTGATAAAACTCGTTCATAGTCTTCATTACTGTTTTCAAATAGGCTTTTTACAAATGCCAAACGGTCGTTAAGTCCAATTTGAAACCCTTGAGACTTTAACTGATCATTTAAGGATGTTTGTTGAGGCGCTTCTTCAAGTGCGTCAAATATTGGTAATTGAGCATAGCTAGGAGAAAGCTCACTAAGATCGTGTTCTGTCGCTTCTATCGTGGGGGTTTCTTCTGTCGCTTCGTCTTCAACATGTTCAGCTATTTGAGGTGCTTCGACTTCGGTTTCTTTAATCGTTTTTGTTTCTTCTGGAGTTTGTGGCGCTTTATCTTCTGTCAATCCAATCGCTGTCCCTGTTGTTTCTTCAATCGCATCGCTAGGAATCTCTAATTCATTTTTTTCAATAACCTCATTTGTAACGGAGGTGATATGCGGAGGCTCGAGTGACTCAAAAAAAGAGGAGTCTGCTTCAACTGACTCGGGAAGTTCCCCTTCATGGTGCCCTTCAATAAACTTCAAAATCGTTATCTTTTGATAAAGCAATGCTATTTCGGTTTGCATTTTCCCAAGATCTTCTCTTCCGGTAAGCTTAAGGATTTTGTGGGCGATACTTATTAATTCCGATTCTAATTGCTTTTTCATTTGATGCTGTTGATTAATTTAATTCTTTTCTTAAGAGGTCGCAAACTACTTAATAATGCTTTTTAATAACTTTTAAATTTATACTTTTGATTTTTAATTAATTTACGCCACCTTTATAGAAACGAATGTTAATTTCGTTTGGTGTTAAAATTACAAAATGTTTCTCGAAAATACAGTAAACCCTAAAGAACAATTTGGTTGGATCGAAGTCATATGCGGATCGATGTTTTCTGGAAAAACAGAAGAATTGATTCGTCGCTTGCGGCGAGCCCAGTTTGCCAAGCAAAAGGTTGAAATTTTTAAACCAGCCATTGACGTAAGGTACGACGATGAAATGGTGGTATCGCATGACGCCAATGAAATTCGTTCAACTCCGGTCCCGTCAGCTTCTAACATTCCCCTTTTGGCGGATGGATGTGATGTTGTTGGAATCGATGAAGCACAATTTTTTGATGATGAAATTGTAAACGTGTGCAATGCTCTTGCCAATAAAGGAATCCGAGTTATTGTTGCGGGTCTTGATATGGATTTTAAAGGAAATCCCTTTGGGCCCATGCCAAACCTGATGGCAACCGCTGAGTACGTTACAAAAGTACACGCAGTATGTACACATACTGGTAATTTAGCCCAATACAGTCATCGAAAATCTAAAGATGACACCCTCGTGCTTTTAGGGGAGGTAAACGAATACGAGCCTCTAAGCCGAGCTGCTTATTACAAGGCGATCACAAAAGAAAAAGTAAAAGGCATGGACGTAATAAAGCCTGTTGATTTAGGGGTGGCAAAAAAAAAATCTAATGCCTAAAGTCCACGAAACAACTTTAGAAATTAACCTTAATGCTTTGAAGCATAATTTTGATTTTCTAAAATCTAAACTTCAAAACAACACTTTGTTTTTGGCAGTTGTAAAAGCTTTTGCCTATGGAAGTGACGCCATAATTATTGCAAATTACCTTCAGGAAATTGGGGTTGACTATTTTGCTGTCGCCTATGTCAGTGAGGGAGTTGATTTGAGAAAAGCAGGAATTACTGTGCCTATTTTGGTGCTTCACCCACAGCTTGGAAACCTTGAATTGGCCGTTGAACACTCGCTAGAGCCAAGCCTTTACAGCTTAAAGCTGTTGAAAGCATTTGAAAAAGTTACTTTGAATAGTAAAGAAACCAATTACCCCGTCCATATAAAGTTTAATACGGGATTGAATCGGCTGGGCTTTAAGCAAGAAGACATTGGTGTCGCTATAAATACGTTAATTAGCGCTTCCTCCTTAAAGGTAAAGTCTGTGTTTTCTCACTTGGCAGCAAGTGAAGATTTAAATGAAAAAGAATTCACTGAGAGTCAAATAGAGCGATATAAATCGCTTTCTGAAAAATTTATTAATAGCTTCGACTATCCTGTTATTAGACACCTATCTAACACTTCTGGGGTCTTAAATTATCCGGAGGCTCATTTTGACATGGTTCGTTGCGGAATAGGGCTTTACGGCTACGGAAATTCAAAAAAAGAAAGTGTTAATTTAAAACCCATTGCTAGCTTAAAATCTGTCATTTCTCAGGTTATCAACGTCTCAATCGGAGAAAGTGTTGGCTATAACCGTGGCCACATTTGCACGGTTGTTTCCAAAATTGCGACGATTCCTATTGGGCATGCTGATGGCATTAGCAGGCACTACGGCCATGGGATTGGAGCGGTATCCATCAACAAACAAAAAGCGCTTATTGTCGGAAACGTTTGTATGGACATGATTATGGTCGACGTAACAACAATAGGGTGTAAAGAAGGGGATGAGGTCGTTATCTTTGGCTCAGAGTTCTCAGCTGAAGGTGTGGCTGAAGCGGCCGACACAATTTCTTATGAGCTAATTACCGGGGTCTCGCAGCGAATAACACGGAAACTTGTTAAGTAGCCCTTTGAATTATTCTTTTTTCACTAGTTTAGATGGATATTAATAACCCAAAACTACTTAATTATGTTAAAAGAATTCAAAGAATTTGCGTTAAACGGAAGCCTCATCGACATTGCGGTTGGCTTTGTTATGGGAGCTGCCTTTAAAGAAGTTGTCTCTAGCTTTACCGGAGGAATAATCTCTCCTGTTGTCGGACTGATTTTCAAAGCTGACCTTAAAACATTAAAATACATACTCTCTCCGGGAACTGTTGGAGATGGCGGAATCATTGAGGGAGAATCGGCGATTATGTGGGGCCAATTTGTAACACATATAATTGATTTTATTATTGTAGCATTTGTAATGTTTCTAGTTGTGAAAGGAGTTAATTCTTTTAAACGAAAAAAAGAGGCTGCAGTCACTGGTCCTTCTGATGTTCAATTGTTGTCAGAAATTAGAGATTTACTAAAAAAATAGTCTTTTTTAATGAGATTCATAAAGACGCGCTTTATATCGCGTCTTTTTTAGTATTACTTGTTTTCAACTCGGTTAATTTATTAATTTTACAATTCTAATCAAAGATATATAAAATGAAAATCGCAGTTGTTGGTGCCACAGGCATGGTGGGAACAGTCATGTTAAAACTACTTGAAGAACGTCAATTTCCAATTACAGAGCTCATACCTGTAGCTTCTGAAAGGAGCGTGGGTAAAAAAATAAAGTATAAGAGCGTTGACTACTCAATTGTAAGTCTTGCTACTGCGGTAGAAATGCGTGCTGATATTGCTATTTTTTCTGCCGGAGGGGACACCTCTCTGGAGTGGGCGCCAAAATTTGCAGAAGTTGGGACTGTTGTAATTGACAACTCTTCTGCGTGGCGAATGGATCCTACAAAAAAGTTAATTGTTCCTGAAATTAACGCTTCAGAACTAACTAAAGAAGATAAAATAATTGCAAATCCAAATTGTTCAACAATTCAACTAGTCATGGCGCTTTCCCCACTGCACAGCACTTATAAGATGAAGCGAGTTGTGGTTTCCACTTACCAATCTGTTTCCGGAACAGGAGTGAAAGCCGTTCAACAATTAGAAAACGAAATTAAAGGAATCAAAGGAGAAATGGCTTACCCATATCCTATTGGTAGAAATGCGTTACCTCACTGTGATGTATTCCTAGAGAACGGTTACACCAAAGAGGAAATGAAGCTCGCTAAAGAGCCTCAAAAGATACTTAACGATCGTTCCTTTGCTATTACCGCTACTGCGGTCAGAATTCCGACAGCTGGGGGGCACTCAGAGTCTGTTAATGTACAATTTGAAAATGATTTTGAGCTTCAGGACGTTAGAGCGCTCTTAAGCCAAACGCCTGGGGTTACTGTCCAAGACAACACAGATACAAATACCTACCCTATGCCAATTTATGCAAACGGAAAAGACGATGTGTTTGTTGGTCGAATTAGGCGAGATGAAACGCTGCCAAACACCTTAAATATGTGGATTGTTGCAGACAACTTACGTAAAGGAGCTGCTACAAATGCGATTCAAATTGCCGAATATTTAGTGGCTAATATTTTATAACGTTTTAAATGCTCTCAATAACAAATGTTTCGTTTAGTTACAAAGAAAGGTTGGTTTTAAATTCGATTTCTGTTTTTGTAAAAAAAGGAGACTGTCTGTCTATTGTTGGAGGAAGTGGTTCCGGAAAAAGCACACTTCTCAAGTTAATTTTCGGGAAAATGGACGTCTCTAGTGGATCCATCACTTGGGGGGGGCAATCAATATTGGGTCCAAAAAACAAGCTAGTTGTTGGTCATGACTTTATGAAGTATGTGGCGCAAGAATTTGATCTAATGCCTTACATCTCAGTCGCTGAAAATATTGGAGCCTTTTTATCAAACTTTTTTCCTGAAAAGAAAAAAACACGCATTGAAGAACTTTTAAAAGTTGTAGAATTAGAAGATTTTTCTACTACAAAAGTTCAGTTTTTGAGCGGAGGCCAAAAACAAAGAGTTGCATTAGCGCGGGCAATTGCAAGGAAACCAGAAATTATTCTATTGGATGAGCCTTTTAGTCATATTGATAATTTTAAAAAACAAAGTCTTCGAAAAAAGTTCTTCGGCTTTTTGAAATCAAATAATATAGCCTGTGTGATGGCTACGCACGACAAAGAAGATGTTTTGCCCTACGCCGACAACATACTTGTACTTGAAAACCATAGGGTCTTAATTGAAGGGAGTCCGGCGCAACTGTATAACAATCCGAAATACCCGTTGGTAGCTGCTTTTTTTGGGGACTACAGCATAATCAACAACGCTTTTTGTTATGCGCATCAGGTTTTTCTGGTTGAAAAAAGTAGTCTTAAAGCAGTTACTAAACAAGCTTTTTACAGAGGTGACTTTTTTTTAATAGAAGCGGAGTATATGGGCTCTTTAATTTATTTTAATCACGAATCAAGAATCCCAGAGAACACCAACGTTTATTTAAAAGTAAAATCTCTTTCTTAAGACAGCTTAATTTCTTAAATTGTAAATTATATTTTTAATAAAAATTATCCCTATGAACTATTTTTCTATAATTATTATTTTTATCACCTTTTTGCTCTTGTTTGCCGCTCTTTTTACGGTTAAACAACAGACCGCTGTTATTATTGAGCGTTTTGGGAAATTCTTAAGCATCCGTCAGTCGGGACTTCACTTTAAAATCCCCTTTGTAGATCGCATTGCAGGTCGTATGAGTTTAAAGATTCAACAATTAGACGTTTTGATAGAAACCAAAACAAAAGACGACGTGTTTGTTAAGCTCAAGGTTTCGGTGCAATTTAAGGTCATAAAACTTAAGGTTTACGATGCGTTTTATAAGCTTGACTTTCCACATGATCAGATCACTTCTTATGTTTTTGACGTTGTTAGGGCAGAGGTTCCAAAAATGAAGCTTGATGGTGTGTTTGTAAAAAAAGATGATATTGCAATAGCGGTTAAAACAGAGCTCAACGAAGCTATGATGGATTATGGTTACGACATCATAAAAACCTTAGTAACTGACATTGACCCTGACTCTCAAGTTAAAGAAGCTATGAATAGAATTAACGCCTCTGAGCGAGAAAAAATTGCCGCTCAATTTGAAGGGGATGCCGCGCGTATTTTAATTGTTGAAAAAGCCAAGGCAGAAGCTGAAAGCAAGCGCCTTCAGGGGCAGGGTATTGCAGATCAGCGTCGTGAAATTGCTCGTGGTCTTGAAGAGTCTGTTGAAGTATTGAATAAGGTGGGTATCAACTCTCAGGAAGCATCTGCTTTGATTGTTGTAACGCAACATTATGACACCCTTCAGTCTATAGGGCAGCAAACAAATAGTAATCTTATTTTGTTGCCAAACTCTCCACAAGCTGGGAGTACGATGCTAAATGACATGGTCGCTAGCTTTACGGCAAGTAACCAAATTGGTGAGGCTATGAAAAATGCTCCCAAGAAAATTAAAGACTAACACTCCTCTACATTTTAACTATAAAACCCCCTATAAACTAACTTTTATAGGGGGTTTTATTTAAGTTTAATTATATAAATTATCTACTTACCGAGCCAAAAGTGACTAAATTTACGCCTTGATTTACCATCGGTAATAAAGCGTGATCTGCCGCATCTAAAGGCACTAGCCCCGCCAATGGCTTTATAGAGTATGGTTTCGGGCTTGTGTCTGGGGTAGGCTCAACAGAAATAACAACTACTTGGCCAGATAAATCTAACGGAAAGGTTAGGCCTTCCGGAGCATTAATTAAAAAGTCTTCGCCAGGAAATGGAGGGCCGCCCATTGGTCCGCTAAATGCCATAGTGGAATCAGCTCCAGAAACAGAGGTGAACTTGCCTGTTGAAACCGGGGTTCCATCAATAACAGCCCAGCCTTCGTACTCCCATCCTTCTGGAAGCGATGGAAGGGTTAATCCTGCTGATGGCCCACCTTCAGTTGTTGGGTCTAGCCACCATACGCCACTTTTTTCATTTGTATTCATGCCATTGGTAGGGGTGGCTAAGATGTAATTTCCTGCTGCGGTGGAGAAATTTGTTCCTAGTGCTGCAGAGTGCTCAATAGACACCTCGGCTGAATTGCTAATAAAACCCCCGGCCAAAACGTGAACTTTACTTGGGGTTGGATCTGTGTCTTGGTCCGGCTCAACTGTAAGCACATATTGGGTAGCGTTGTCTAAAACTGTGGAGGGAATTGTAAATAGAGTCTTAGATAGCACACCTTCTGTGTTAACCGAAAACTTTCCTGCGGAAACAGGAGAGCCGTTAACAATCAACCAGTTTTCATAAATAAAGTTTTCTCCTACATCCTCAAGCTCATTAATGTTGAGTGTTAGTGTTTTGTCTGTTATAACTACAGGGGGGTCGTCGTCGACACTGCAACTAACGATGGTTGTTAATCCTATGATTAGAATTAAGAAATAAATTGTTTTGTTTAACATAAGTGTTTGTGTTTAATAGTGCCTACTTCTGTTTAGGGGTCGTTTTTCGGCTTGTTTCGACGGGTTTAATAATTTAATGGTTGATTTTGGGCTGATCTGTTGTTTTTTTTGTGTAAAATCAATTACCGTGCCGAACTGTTTGGCTTATAGATTCTTAGGGTGTCCGTAGATAATAAAGAAGGCGTAAACGTCCTGTTAGTAGAAGATTAAAAAAATTGGGAAGGTTGTAATAAAAAAGCCTAAACTTCTTGGCTTAGCAAGGGGGTTTTATCTGCTTTTGCAGCTAATAAGAATTCATTGATTTGAGTGTTTAATTCTAGGCCGTTTGCGATGAGAACTTTTAAAGCAATTAATACGGCTATTCGGGTCCCTACTTTTTTAGCGGCCGTATTAAATAAAGGCTCTAAATCGTCATAAGACACTTCTTTAGCTAGCAATTGTATTTCTGCTTTAGTCTTTTGTTGTTTGACTTCTGGAAGGTTCGTGTACTTTTTCCCTAGCTGCTTAATAACATCTATTGGCTTTCGCTTTGAGATCGATGCTGCTTGATTATTAGCAGGATTCTTAGGGGTGGTTTTAGCCCACGCGTCCCTTAAGCCCACTGTTTTGTTGAATACTAAGTGGTCAGCGGTGGTCTCTTTGTCAAGGTTAAAATATCCTATGCGTTGAAACTGGAAGTGCTGCCCTACGGTTGCCTGTTGAATGTGTGGCTCGATAAAAGCGCTCCTTACTTTTAATGAGTCGGGGTTTACAAACGTTAAAAAATCTTCTTTCTGATTGTCGGGGTCTTCATGAGTAAATAGACGGTCGTATTCTCTAACCTCAGCCCCAACAGCGTGGGCTTTTGATACCCAATGTAGTGTGCCTTTTACTTTTCGAAGACTTTCGGGGGTTTTGCCGCCGCTTAAGCTGTTTGGGTCGTAGGTACAGTGTATTTCTGAAATTAAGCCATTAGAGTCCTTTGTAGCGCTGTTTGCTTTGATAATAAAAGCGTTTTTAAGTCTAACCTCTTTTCCTAAAGAAAGTCTAAAGTATTTACTGTTGGCTTCTTCTTTAAAGTCGTCTCTTTCTATGTAAAGAACTTTTGAAAATGGAAGGGTACGGAGTCCTGCTGTTTCATCTTCTGGATTGTTTTCTGCGTCCAGCCATTCCTCTTTTCCTTCAGGGTAATTTTCTATTATAAGCTTTACTGGATCTAAAACAGCCATAATACGTGCTGCTTTTTTATTTAAATCTTCACGAACACAAAACTCTAAAAGCGATACGTCTATTATGTTGTCTCGCTTTGCAACTCCTACGGTTTCTACAAACTTACGAATCGCTTCCGGTGTATATCCTCGACGCCTTAAACCAGAAATTGTTGGCATTCTTGGGTCGTCCCAACCGCTCACTAATTTATCTTCCACTAACCTCAGTAACTTTCGTTTACTCATGATTGTGTAGCTTAAGTTGAGACGGGCAAACTCTCGTTGCTTGGGTTTTAATGGAAGGGTTTCTTTGTTGTAGTTAAATATGTTTTTTTTAAACCAATCATATAAATCTCTATGGGGTTTAAATTCCAGCGAACAAAGGGAGTGTGAAACTTGTTCTAGGTAGTCGCTTTCTCCGTGGGTCCAATCATACATTGGATATATACACCAATCGGAACCTGTTCTGTGATGATCTGAGTGTAAAATTCGGTACATTAGTGGATCTCTCATCAGCATATTAACGTGCTTCATATCTATTTTAGCTCTTAAGACATGGGTTCCTGCTTTAAATGTTCCACTTTTCATTTGACTAAAAAGCGCCAGGTTTTCTTCAATAGACCTGTTTCTAAAAGGGCTGTCTTCTCCTGGTTGCGTAGGGGTTCCTTTTTGGATTGCCATTACCTCGCTGGACTGAGAGTCTACATAAGCACGTCCGTCTTTAATCATTTGTAGCGCCCAAGAGTATAGCTGGCCAAAGTAATCTGATGAATATAGTTCTTTGTCCCACTTGTATCCAAGCCATGCTATATCTTCTTTGATGGCGTCTACGTACTCTT
>Ga0115007_10002490_pt1 | contig 11329 bp, 6 predicted proteins | sample ArcOceMetagenome_2_FD_87166 | JGI IMG/M metagenome (GOLD analysis project Ga0115007, IMG submission 87166) | Marine eukaryotic phytoplankton communities from Arctic Ocean - Arctic Ocean ARC135M Metagenome | ecosystem: Environmental > Aquatic > Marine > Oceanic | place: Arctic Ocean | collected... | reverse complement strand
TTGATATGGCTAGAAGAGTCGAACAAGTTCAGCAAATTGTTGACACGACTACTACTAGCATGACACACAATTCTTCGTTTTCTCACTTTAATAGCGACAAAGACGAAGAGAAGATAGGAGAAATAGAATTATCGCCAGGAGTATCAGCAATGGCAGCTATAAGAAAGATCGAAAACAGACGAGTGACTTCTGCTCACAATGTTGACAAGGGAAAACAACCAGCATCGTCCGAAGCTCAAATCCAATCCACACGGGAAATAAACGAAGTTGAGAAAGACTGGGGGAATAAAGGGGAATCAAAAAATATTGAAGACGTCGAAAAATACGAGTCTAATCTACCATCTTCCTCCATAATAAAACTGATAAATAATATCAACAATAATAGTGAAGCACTGAAAGGAAAGAAAATGAAACCCGCAAAAGTGCCTTCATTGAGATCATTTTCATCTGCAGCAAAAGTTGTACCATCTGACGGTGGCGGCAACAAAAGGAACACGAATAACGAATCCAATAATGATCATCAAACCAAAGAAATTGCAAGTCGGCTTAAGGCGAACCGGGCTATGCTGAGTCTTACTTTATTCGGTGTGGCGATAGAAAAGAAAGAAGAAGATGTAGATGTGGATGTAGATTTGATGAGTACATCCCCATCCCCACCACCATCGTTCCCGTTATCGTCTACTTCGTTCTCGTCAAATCATCGATACATAAGTGAGGTCGACGACGAGGAGGAGGAGGAACACGACGAAGGAGCTGTAGCAGCGGCATCTATACTAGCTAAATATTCCTCTCCTAATAGCGCGACCATTGATATGGTGGAACAGGAAAATCGGCAGCATGATAACTTTCATTATCAATATCAACACCAAAATGATGACACTTTCAAAGCAAAGGATGGTGAGGAGTTCAGAGTTATTGATCAGAACAATACGACTGACAACGTCAGTGATGATGATGACGACGATGGTGACAACGAGAATGATGGTGGTGACTTTCCTTCGACGTCAACTACGTTATCCTTAGCCGATGCAAGTGAAAAAATTAAGGCGTCCCTGGAATCTACAAAAAAACGGAGCAAAAAAGAAGAAGACGTGAATGAGAGGGAACGAATAAAAGCCGCCCAGGGATTGGTGGTTGCTGCAATCTTTGAACGTAATAGTCAGCATGCCCGAGTGAAAAGGGAATTATCATCGGCTTCATCTGACTCTGACTCTGAATTTGAATTTGAATCTGAATCTGTGTCTGTACCAGTATCACCAAGTATAAATAAAACAAGTATTTACGGCAAAAACGCAAGTTCAAACTGGTGGAAACGTTTGGGGGGTGTCTTCCGGCGAAGAAAAAAGGAAGGAAACAATGACGATCTAGAAATAAAACAACTCGCCCCAATTGCAGAAAAGAGGGAAAGCAAAGAAGAAGAAGATAACGAGAAAAAGAAAATTGCGCAGATTCTCGGCTCTACAGCTTTTAAGAACGATCTGTTGAGTGTCAAACTCAAGCCAGTAGAAGATAAAAAAGAACAAGCAAACGTAAAGGACGAGACTACTGGGCAATCCGGAATTCATGGATCTCTTGCATTTGCAGCAGCAGCAGCTAAGGCAGCGAAAATGAAAAGCAAATCGGTGCCAATGACGGAAGAAGATTATGACAAGCTTTATGAACCTAAGAAAGAAGTGAAAGTGGCGGATGGATCCTTAGCAGCCCAAGCTGCCTCAATGGCACTTGCAATGAGAAAAAGTCCGGAATACTACGACAATCTATACAAAAAGCAACGGGAACAGAATGATGAACCACAATTGATGGTTAACTTGAAAACTGCGGAGTACGACGATAATCTATACAAAAAGCCACGGCAACATAATGATGTACCACAATTGATGGTCCAGTTGAAGCCTGTCAGAGAAAAACTATCGTCGTCGTTACATAGAGAAGTACAGGAACACTCGGAGGGTAACGCGGTTGGTGATTTGGAGGAAAACCTAGAAGGACCCAACTCAGCATCCTCTGATTCTGTATCCACAACCGTTGAATCTTCTATCGATAAAGATCAGTTCAATTGTACAAAACAAGTCTGGTATCGCACTGCCGGGTACTTTGTTATAATACTGGTCTTGGTTGCGATTGCCATCCTTGTGTATTTCTTGGCGTTTGCGAACCCTAAAGCAGGCATCGATATTATTGACCCCTCTATATTCCCGTCTTTTTCTCCGATAATGGAACCAACTGAATTTATAACCCCAATTCAGTCTCAGGCACCTTCTTTACGTCCAACAAAAGCTCAATTGGTTCAACCAGAAACTCCACCTACAATTATTGCTCCTACATCTCAACCAATATTTGATACCGTCTCACCAACCCCGCCAGTAACCATTGATTTGCCCACGTCCCTTCTTACAACAAAGCCGACCGCAAGCTCTACTTTGGCACCCTCACAAGCCCCACAATTGAAGCCCTCGACTATCCAAAATCTACTCATTTCTCAATGGCCGTCTCTAGAAGAATCAATTGCTACGCCCTCCTCACCACAGGGCGAGGCCTTTAAATGGCTAACGAATTCCACTTCAAACCTTGATGCATATTCTGAGCAGCAGCTAATACAAAGATTCACCATGGCGACGTTTTTTTATAGCACCAATGGCAAAGATTGGTTGACCAACGACGGTTGGCTATCTGAAGAAAACGAATGTCTGTGGTACCAAACAAAAAGCTTTCGAAATCCTTGCGATGCTTCTGGGAGCCTATTGAACCTAGAACTAGATGAAAATGGTCTCTCGGGGAGCCTCCCATCAGAACTCGCTTTGCTTTCCAACAGTTTGACTCGTCTAGAACTTGCGACAGGTAAGAAAACCGATGACAGCAATGAGACTTTTATTCGTGGTAATCTGCCATCTGAGGTTGGTCTCTTGACAAAGTTAGAATACATGAGTCTAAGTAATCAACAAATTTCAGGTACAATACCGTCTGAAATTTCCGAGCTTTCGCTATTAACTGTCTTAGACTTGGAACGGAACAAGTTCGAGGGCTCTATAATGACAAACATCGGGCAACTTCAACAATTGAACAACCTATATCTCGGACTGAATCTCTTATCAGGAGAAATTCGTTCCGAATTTGGTCGCTTGCGGTTCTTGGTCAATCTTGACCTCTACGGAAATCAATTTTCATCGACTATACCAAGCGAGCTTGGAAAACTAAGTTACCTTCAAACAATTTCCTTTGGATACAATAGAATCACTGGCACAATCCCTAGCTCCCTTGGAAATTTGTCAAACCTACAAGGAAGCGTGGATCTTAGTGGCAATCGCTTGACTGGTACAATTCCTAGTGACTTGGGTCACTTGAGTATGATACTAACAGTCCTAAATCTTTCCTCGAACCAACTATACGGTCCTATTCCCACACAGCTAGGCGGACTTAGTAACTTGGGTAATTTGCAGTTACAAAATAACTTGTTGACTGGTTCAGTGCCATCCTCTTTTTCCGGGCTCTCACAGCTACAAATTCTGCAATTGGAATACAATAATTTGAATGGAAGCGTTCCGTCTTCTGTATGCGATGTGCTTGTAATAGACAAGATTGACGACAAAATTGCTCCGACGTATCTCGTCGCCGACTGTTTTACCAAAGTTGATTGCGAATGTTGTCAATATTGCTGTGAGGAAGAAATTGGTTGCGAGTGCCAGTTCAGCGATACAGATCATGATTTTCTTTGTCAACCAGGAAAAGTTTTTAGGTGAAGACTTGGCAAGGACGAAGGTTCAGACCTTAAAAAGATAATTTGATTCTCTTCCAAATACTTTGAGCGGTTTTTCTATGCTTACTGAATACCCATACCGTATCGGTGATAGTGGTAGTCAACGCTTCAGCTTTCTGCAATGTGTAGTTCATTTTTTCAACTACCTCTGAGTTTTGTTTATATTATGAAATGAGAGAGAGAGAGAGAGAGAGAGAGCTCATTAAAGACTCAATCATAAAATCGTTGTACTTTTACGAACGAATAGTTTGAAGTAGATAGCGCACCAAATTTATTATCCGACAGTATTTACGGTATGGTATATCTTTCGTATTCATAGATTATTTCTGCAAAAACGCCTGTGTGACCAATACCTATCGTTAACTAGGAATAATCATTTATGAGACTGTTCGCATGTGCATCTAAATGTAGCACGTAGTGGACTAAATGTAGCACGTAATGTAACGTTAATTGATTTTTAGTTTATGGTTTTCTTTTTGTATTTTTTCTTCTTTTCTTTCTCTTTTCTATGAGATCCACAGCTCATATTTGTGCTCCAGACATATATGATATACACTTCTTTTAACGATGATAGTGAGATTTGGAACGACCAAGCTATCCATGTAAATATTGATTCCGGACCATTTCGTACAGCTCTTGCTTTCCAGATGTCTTTTTTGGTTCTCCTTTCGCCTTGGCATATTCACCACATTCCTCCAAGGAAGCTTCACCATTCTTAATCTTCGTACCTAATGGGTCGGTCTCCCAACTGAGATATCTTTCAACAACCTACAAGTTCGAAAGGAAAGAAATAAAAGATATGAGAGAAACATCGCTTGCATCAAATTTATTGGCTTTCTTTTGGATTTTGATAATATATCTGTTATTACAGTGTAATGCGTAATACATCAGCAGGATATTCGTATTTATTGAACTACGTATACTGTACTACGTACCATAGATTTGAGAACACCCTCTTCTTTCATTTTTGCTGCCTTGCGCAATCCTAAAGCATATGTGTCCATGGCACCAATATGGCCTATGAACAAATCAACAGGATCTACAGACTCACGACGGACTTTACAATCAAAGTTAAGGCCACCAGTGACGAAGCCACCCTGTTCAAGTAGTATGGACATGACAGCAGTAGATTGCGCTAAATCCATAGGAAAATTGTCTGTATCCCATCCAAGGAGAGTATCACCAGTGTTAGAATCTATTGATCCGAGCTTACCATACAGCGATGCGACGTAAATGTCATGGACAGCCTCGTGCCCCGCCAATGTTGTATGATTAGGTTCAATATTTAGTTGAAAGTGATCGATTAGGTTATATTCATGCAAAAAAGCCAAAGTAGTTTGTGCGTCGTAATCGTATTGATGTTTTGTAGGTTCACGAGGCTTTGGCTCAATAAGGAATTGTGCAGTATATCCTTTACGTTTTTTATAGTCCACGGCCATTTTATCTGGATATGAACATAAAAAAGAATTTTGTGTCAGTTATTATTTCACAATATTAATTTAAAGGTTCAAAAATAATTCGTTTGAATATTTTACAAATTTGGCTTACACATCATTGCCATCTGGTCACATTCCGTTTTGAATTCTGTATTCAGGAGAGATTGCTTTTGTAAAAGAAATAATGTAGAATAAGAAAGAGGCAGTAAAATAATACAGTATGTATAGCCCGGTTTTTGCCAAAATTGAATTAGAGCACAGAAAAATACAATATGGTTCCGAAAATTAAGATAAGTCAATCAATCAATCAAACACACACATGCACACACACACAACATGAATCAATCACACTCACATATCCCTCTCGGCCTCCCCAGAATACGTGGTTTGTTCCGCCAAGTTTATGATTAATATCCATCACCTTTTGGATTTGTGCCGCTGCGTAACAAAAGACCTAAATGGAGGAAAGCAAGGGAGAAATTTAGGGGACATATTCAATCAATGAATTGCCAAGGCGTTAAATTAAAACGAAACCCTTCAATTTAATTTTTGATATAAGATAATATAGATACTGACCTGCACGTCCGGATTGGTCATTCCACCATTCATGTAACGAGGATTACTAAAAAGATTCTGAGTCGCCCACAATAGATTGATATTTGTCTCCTTTTGTTTTTCTAACAAGTAATCTGTGATAACGTCCAAATTATTATGTGATTCTTCGATGGTTTCACCTTCCGGTGCCACATCGAAATCTGTGTGAACAGAGTAGAGTAGAGTAGAGTAGAGTTTAGAGTTTAGAGTAAATGAATAAATAAAATCAACGACCAAATAAAATATGAATCGAATCGAATCAAATCATATTTAACATTTATTAGTTACGATATCTAGACAAACTACCTGTAAACCAAAATTTGAATTTTTCAAATAAATAAATATATAGAAAGTACTTCTCTTACCATGAAAGCAATAGTATTCAATACCAAGTTTAGTAAAGAATTCAAATGCAACATCGACCCGTCGTTTGGCAAGATCAATTCCCTCTAAATCACCCTCCCAATCACGTATGTACGTCGGTGATCCAAATGGATCAGCACCACCTCCACCGACAAACGTATGCCAAAAACAAACACTAAATCGAAGCCATTCTTTCATTGGCTTGCCTAAGATAACCTCGTCAGGATTGTAATGTTTAAAACTTAATGCATCACCCTTCGATTCTGGTTTGTATTCGATCTTACTAACGTCAGGAAAGAATTCTTTGGTGCTTTCGGACATGATCGTTACTTTTATTGTTATTGACTTATGTTGTTATTCTTTGGTTCGACAGTATCAAGTGTTTAGTATTAATGATGGTTATGTTAATACTGGATCTGTACTGTATTGATAATTCGTATGTGTGAAGGGAAATTGGATCTTTTTTGACATCACAACTCACACACTGAAACACTGAAACGCACAAGCAATACACGAACATTTTATTTGTACCCCCCTTTATTTGGAAGGGGAGGGGGAAATACCACCCCCATTTTATCATATTATATAACGCATACACGAATAAAAAAATTTCGCTCATACAACCACTACTTCGTGTATAGAAATTTACTTAAGGGACAAAGTTCTCGAAGAATAAAATATTAGACGTCTCAAAATTTATCGTCATTCATAGTGCGGTGGTGGTGTCTCATTATTTTTAGAATTCATTACTTACATTGTATGTTTGAATGTTAATGTTAGGCATAAGTAGTCGGGACGTTAAAATAGTATGACATATAACGTAGTGATAGCGATAAACACGAAAACTATCGTTTTTGCATTTGCATAAGAAAGTTTATGCTAATACCGGCGATACTTGATGTTGTATGCGGCGCTCACAAAAGGAAACGAATTGCGACATACAGTAAACAGTAAACAGTAACAGTAACAGTACTAACATAAACAATAAACATTATATGTACCACCAAACATACCGTTAACGTTACTGTACCTCCCTTCTTCTATTGCCGACGGGGTCAAAGGGAAAAGAGACGCTAACATACACTGTAGTAGCATGATGTGTCCAACCGATAATAATATACCCACGAAGAAGAAGAGGGGAAAGAAGAAGAAGGATAATCAATACAAAAAAGGAAAAGAAATAATAAGCTCCCTCTCAGCATCAGCTACTACTAGAGACGATACTGTTTCTACTTTGAAAGAAAATTTTGATGATTCCTTTTCTACAATAAGTTACCAGTTAAATTCAATATTAACGTCAACGTCAACGTCAACGTCAACGTCAATACCACCAGGCCCAGACCCAGATGAGAAAAGGAATGAAGGTGAAATAAAGGAAGAGGAAGAGGAAGATGAAGAGGAAGATGAAGAAAAAGGAAAAATATTCAACTCAGACAAACAAATATATTATCGGGTGGTCGAGAAAGTGGTTAGTAATAAAAATAAAAATAAAAATCGTAATTCTGTTCGAAAAAAGAAAAAGGTAAAGAATAGAAAGGATAAAGTAGAATGGCAAGCTAGTGTGGCGGGTGATACTTCTTCTACTACAAAAATCAATGCTACATGTACAGACTCTGTTGTTGATGATCAACAAAATGATTGTCAAGATCATAGCAGCATGCAAACCTCTACCAAATCTATCACTGGTAGTGTTATTAGTTATGACAGTACCGGTAGTAAAAATAGTCCAGATTTTAGTTTTCGAGTATTAAAGGAACAACGGAATTCTTATATGCATCATTTAATGAAGAAAGACGGGAGTAATAATAGTTCGAGTTACCAATCAACAAGTTCTGATGGGTCAGATCTTTCAAGTGTAATCAACAACAACAACAATGATAATGAGACTTCTTTCAATAAGCCTATTAGTCGGTCTGAATTAAGAGAAGATCTAACAGCCCAAGTGAGGGCACGTTTTGAAATTCAAGATGAAAGAGTTGCAGAAGACGTAAGAGCATCTATTCGACGAGCAATCAGTAAAAGTGGTGGATTAGGTATTGTAGACGAAGAAAAATGTGATGATAATGATAATGATGATGGGGAGGAGAACGGGGGTTATAACAATACCGATAAAAACAAAAAAGACGTAGAGTCTGGAAATGAAAACAACGATAACAAGGAAGATGATGATGATGATGGTGACGAGATTGTCAAAACAAGACGACTAAAACGACTAACAGATATAATAATATCACGTAGAGGATGTGTTGTATTTGTGGCTATATGTGTTTGCCTTCTATTGATTGGGAATATTCTTCTGATCGTCCTATGGGCTCTTAACAAGAATTGAACACATTGAACAAGCAAAGCAAAAATGAATGCCGAAAAAGATGCCAATTTTGCTATTAGGTCCTAAATACAATATACACTTAAAAGAGACTCGTTGTTGGAAATACTATTGAATGGGTAACATTACAGTAATTAATTCTATTTCAACTGACAACACACACCGAGAAGTGAGGTTATTTTTTTGTTATATGCCTAAGTCATCTATGAGATCTGGGTTTATTTCCGTTATTTCATGGACTAAATAATCTTGATCTTCCTGTGGGATGGGTGATTTGGTTTGTATCAGTTGTGATAAAATATCTTCCGGTTGTTCTTGCTGCTGCTGCTGCGGTGATGGTGGTAGCGACGATGACGCTGCTGGTTCCGATTTATTTATATCATTTAACGAAGTCGTTGACAACGATCCACCCGTAGTCAACCACCTACAAATCCCCTCAATGTGTCCTGCTCCTACGATAGCCACAAGGCGATACCGCCGAGGATTGTTGCCTTCTGAACCTATATTATTACCAACACCATTATCACTCATCAATAAACTCCGACAGGTCTGATACAATTTGCAAGCCATATAAGCATCTCTTTCTTTGAGAATAACCTTTACGAAGGAGGGAAGTTATTTAATGTGAGAGATAAAAGAATTAATGAACGAATGAATAGATTTATTATACCTATCTATATCACTGCAATGTAATATAATATAATATAATATAATATCGTTAAAAAAAAAATCATCCTTACCGTTTCGAGTGTTGGAAAATGTTTAGCCAATTCAGCAATCGATTCGGACATAAGGTCAGTATCTCCCTTTAAAATTTTCTCCATCCATTCTTTAATCTCTTCAGGCTTTGGTTTTCGAAGGGAAGAAATGAACAATCCCACCAGTAATTTGATCTTCCCCCACGCTCGTAATGACTCCCACGCACGCGTTAATGTGATAGATACTGGACGATCTCCCAATATCATATGCACAACTTTTTGTTGTTGATGTTGCTGTTTAAGATCGTTGTTATATTGATAATTATTTTGATTTTGTTCAACATAAGTTGGTATAATCGTAGTAGTGTCTTGATTACCTATGACTGTTTTCCAATAATAGTAGGCTTGTTTGAACTCACTTCCTAATTCAACATCCAACGAATCAGCAAAATCTTCTTGCATATTACTCATAAGGGAGGAAGCGATTGTTGATAAGGATTGGGTATCAATATATTTGCTATTATTTGTTTTGTTTTTCTTATTCACATTTCTCCATCTTTTCCAAAACTTTCCTGTGGGCTTCATTGACTCTTGCTCTTCTTGTTTGATATCGTCGTCGCTATTAATAGTATCGCTACTCTTGTCGTCGTCGTCCTCCTCCTCTGTCGTCGATGTCGTCTCTACTAGTAGAGGAAGACGTTGATAACAAAGTTCAACGAAAATCGCGTCCGGAACAATACTTTCTAGTAACAACCGAACATCGCGAGAAGAACCCGTAGAAACGTGTGCAGTACCAAGCAAAATCACTTCAACTCCACAGACTCTTTTGTTGTCGTTATCATCGTCGCTATTATCGATGCCGTTATCTTTATTCATCCGTCTAGACGGTATCCGTCCTGCTGATGGCCCTGGAACGAAAATTCTTTGCAGGGTCTTCGTCTTGTTACACAGAGGAAAGGGAAGTTGTCGCTTCCATAGTGGAATATTATTGTCAAGTCGTTCGTCATCATTTATATTATCTAATATAGCTATCGCAACGGTATTATTTTGTTCTGCATTATCTTCGTTGGACGGCAAAGAAGAAGAAATAGAAGAAGAAGAAGAAAAATGACCTACTGGACTAGCGGCGAGACTCGTTGAGGCGAAGAGGACAAATACCACAAGAGAAATAAGCCTACTTCCTACCAGAACACTCATTTCAATGGCGTACATTATGGTGTCTTGACTACCGGTACGAAAGTGAATCGTATATTTTATTTTTTATGCTTTGAAAATCAATGTACTTTTTAAAAAAATTAAAAATGATGGGGCCAGCCAGTAGTTATGAGTCTCGCGTTTTCGCGCGTACATTTCTACACGCGAGCAAAGGAAGATAAAGCAAATATGGAATACCAGACATAATCTTCCACTTGTTTGTTTGATTTTTGATTTGGTAAACAAAAGAAATTACTGTAATAACCTGTGATTATTGGTGAGGTTACAAGCTGGTCCAACACTGTGCAATGTCTCTCTCTCTCTATCTATGTGGCAAAAAGGATGAAAAATGAAAATAGTAGTATGAATTTACATTAAATAATTCTAACAAATCAAATTACAAAAAGACTGACAAATAAACAATGCATGATAAAATGGATACTATAATAAACTACAGTATCTATTATAGAAGAATGAATTCTGCCTGAATCGTTTGTTGATAGTAGGCAGGGTCTAGGTAGCTAAGGCCTACTTGGCAATGTGTATTGAAAGTTAAGGTTAAATTTGTGGCTATGGTGAACAATAATTACTTAAGTAACTATATGGTATGCGCGTCGAGTAACTCGTCAAACGCCTAAGTGAATTTTGGACGCGTGTCATCTCATCTAAGTAAATATAGCTAATTTGAATTACTGAAAGTGAAATACTGAGATTTTAATGAAATAATATTCTAGATTTAATTAATTCTGCTCGTACTAGCTAGGAATACAACAATGGAAATACAGATAATGATGCGGATACTGACGAGAAATGCAGAGAAAGATGCTCATAATATGGTTGATGATGTGGAAGGAGAAATGATGCTGGGAAGCGTGCTTCCGGTACCAGTAGGACGACCGCATGATGCGGAATAAAAAGATTCAATAGAAAGGATGAAGAAATCAAACGATTGGGACGTATAGAT
>Ga0115007_10002489_pt1 | contig 11329 bp, 8 predicted proteins | sample ArcOceMetagenome_2_FD_87166 | JGI IMG/M metagenome (GOLD analysis project Ga0115007, IMG submission 87166) | Marine eukaryotic phytoplankton communities from Arctic Ocean - Arctic Ocean ARC135M Metagenome | ecosystem: Environmental > Aquatic > Marine > Oceanic | place: Arctic Ocean | collected... | reverse complement strand
TTTAGAAGCCTTCGGGAAACTTTTTTATAAAGACTTAAAAGTTTACTTATACCCAATGCTAAACGAAAACAAAACAATGACAACTAGTGAAGACCTTAAAGTCCATCCACGAATGAAAGAGCTGTATAAATTCTTTAAATTTAATGGCAAACTAGTAGATATAAAGAACTACGACCCAGAAATACTTAATATTTTTTCTAGAACAGTCCTTAAAATGATTTCTAAAGATGAGCACGGATGGGAAGAAATGCTTCCTGAAGGAGTTGCCGATATAATAAAAGAACAAAAATTATTTGGTTACGAAGCCTAATTAAATAAAAAAACAGACCAATCAAGGGATTAAGATATTAAATTAACTTATTATAACTTAATTTTATGAGTCAAAGACTAATATCACTTGATTTTTTTAGAGGCTTTACCATTGCCGCTATGATTGTAGTAAACGATCCCGGTAGCTGGTCTTACATATTTAATCCCCTAAGGCACTCACAATGGAACGGGGCTACACCAACAGATTTAGTTTTTCCCTTTTTTTTGTTTATTGTAGGAGTTTCTATTGTTCTTTCGCTTTCCAAGATCAAAGATTCCAATATATCTCCCTATTTTAAAATTCTAAAAAGGACATTAATCCTTTTTGGAATTGGAATTTTTCTAGAAATTTTTCCTGATTTTGACTTTAGTAATGTGAGAATTGTTGGGGTGCTTCAAAGAATTGCTCTTGTTTATTTTTTCTGTGCTTTCATTTATTTAAATTCAAATAAATCTCAGCAAATATGGATTGGTGTTTTTTGTTTAATAACCTATTGGGCTTTTATGAAGCATGTCCCTTTTGAAGATTCTATGGCTGGTATTTTAGAACCTGGAAACAATTTTGCCGCTTGGATTGATCGATTTATTACTCCTGGCAGATTGTATAATGAAACTTGGGACCCAGAGGGGTTTTTCTCCACGATTCCCTCCATTGCTACTGGAATTTCTGGGATGTTTTGCGGACACCTTATATTAAATAAATCCAAGTCTTTAAAAGATAAAATTATAGTAATGTACTTGATTGGTAGTATTTGTTTATCTCTAGGATTGATCTGGGATTTTAGCTTTCCAATTAATAAGCTTATTTGGACCAGTTCTTATGTTCTTTTGTCCTCTGGACTTGCTATGCTATTTCTAGCGAGCTGCATGTGGATTATCGATCATAAAAAAAGTCATTCCTACATCAAATTTGGAATCGTCTTTGGCTCCAATGCTATTTCCGCATACATCTTACACACCATGCTTGGAGGATTATTTAAAATTCCACTTGTAAACGGAAATGGCATTCAAAAAACTTGGATGGAGTTTGGTTTTTCTACAAATTTAGATCCACAAATCTTCTCTTTAATATGGGCGTTGTTTTATACTTTTATAATATACCTTATTGTAAATGAAATGTATAATAGAAAACTATTTATTAAATTATAATCCTTGTATGCTTTTTTTTATTTAAGAATTTGAGATGTATGTTCCTTTGTTTTCACTTTGACAATAATGTCCTCTATAAGGCCATGCGCATCAATTACAAATGTAGTTCTATGAATACCGTCATAGTCTTTACCCATGAACTTTTTTGGTCCCCAAACACCAAATGCATTAATAACTGATTTATCCTCATCAGCTAACAATGGATAAGGAAATCCGTATTTTTCTTTAAAGTTACTCTGTCTTTTTGCACTGTCAGCACTGACGCCTAATACGTCATAACCTAAGGCTGTAAAACGGCTGTAGTTGTCGCTTAAATTACATGCCTCTACGGTGCAGCCAGGTGTGCTTGCCTTCGGATAGAAAAATAAAACGAGTTTTTTACCTTTATAGTCCGCTAAAGATATGCTGTTTCCAGCTTCATCTAGGGATTGGAAATTTGGAGCAGTATCTCCTATTTGTAATGTAGTCATAATTAGTATATTTGATTAACAAAACAAAGATAGAAGAATGACAAAAACTGAGAAGGTAAATTTTGTTATAAAAACCTTAAAAGATTTTTATCCCGAGATCCCTATACCACTAGATCACAAAGACCCTTACACGCTTTTAATTGCAGTCTTGTTATCGGCACAATGCACAGATGTTCGTGTCAATAAAATAACACCTCTCTTATTTGCAAAAGCAGATAACCCCTATGACATGATTAAAATGACAGTTGAAGAAATAAAACAAATCATAAGACCTTGCGGACTATCACCAATGAAAAGTAAAGGAATTTATGGATTGTCAAAAATTATCATTGAATCTCACAATGGAGAAGTCCCTAAAAGCTTTAGCGCGTTGGAGGCCTTACCAGCTGTTGGACATAAAACAGCGAGTGTGGTAATGGCGCAAGCATTTGGAGTGCCTGCATTTCCTGTAGACACACATATTCATCGTTTAATGTACCGTTGGAATCTTACTAATGGTAAAAATGTTACACAGACTGAAAAGGATGCCAAACGATTATTTCCTGAAGAGTTATGGAATGACCTTCACCTTCAAATAATTTGGTATGGACGCGAATACTCTCCCGCTCGCGGATGGAATTTGGATACGGATATAATTACCAAAACCATTGGAAGAAAAACAGTAATTGATGCGTATTACAAATAAAAAATCCTGACTTGCATCAGGATTGTAAGTTCACATACTAATTAATAATCGTTTCAAACTTCAAACCGTTGTAAACAGACACTTTAAAAGCTTTTGAATAATTCAAAAGAAAATTTATAGTTTCTATTTGGGGTTTAAAATCGTTCGAAAATGTGTTTTTTTTAGAGTAAATTTTTGCCATTAGCCTGTCATATTTAGTTAGTCCTAAGTATAACGACAAAAAAATTAAATTATTTTATCAAAATTTAATTTGTTAGAACAATATTATTTGATTCAATTAATTTTCGAAGGTTAATTAAGGCATAGCGCATTCGTCCTAAGGCTGTGTTTATAGAAACAGAAGTATTTTCTGAAATTTCTCTAAAGCTCATATCGTTGTACATTCGCATTTTTAGTACCGTTCGCTGATCTTCCGGAAGCTCTTCTACCAAATTCCTAATGTCATCATGAATTTGTGAGCGAACTAATTCTGCTTCAGCATTTAAAGTATCGTCACTTAGCACTGAAAATATATCAAAATCTCCGCTGTTATTAAATTTAGGCATGCGATTGTTTTTCCTGAAATAATCAATTACCAAGTTGTGCGCTATTCGCATAACCCAAGGCAAAAACTTACCCTCTTCATTATACTTACCAAGTTTTAAGGTTTTAATAACTTTGATAAAGGTGTCTTGAAATACATCTTCGGTAACATCTCTGTCATATACTTTTGAGAAAATAAAACTATAAAGACGTTGTTGGTGTCTGTTTATAAGCACGGAAAGGGCTGATTCATCTCCATTAATATAATTGCTAACAAGTATAGCATCGCTTAAAGATTTTGAGTTCATAACACAACTTTTTTTTATGCACACGGGGTATGCTGGGTTAAAAAAATAAAAAAAGTAATGTTATGCTATAAGCTTTCATTTAATGTTGGGCTCAAATATAACAACATTATCGCTTTGTATGCAAATTTATTGAGGTTTTTTTAACATGAAGAAGATCCAGAAGGCATTAATAATTTTTATAATAATAGTATATTTGTAATCAAATTTCAAACTAATTAATGTCAACAAACCTTTCAAAGTTAAGTCCAAAAGAACACATTCTAATTAAAGGAGCAAAACTTCACAATCTTAAGAATATTGATGTTGCGATCCCTCGTCATAAATTAGTAGTAATTACCGGTCTTTCTGGATCAGGTAAATCTAGCTTGGCTTTTGATACTTTGTATGCGGAAGGCCAACGACGTTATGTAGAAAGCTTATCGAGTTATGCTAGGCAGTTTCTGGGACGATTACATAAACCAGATGTAGACTATATTAAAGGAATCGCTCCGGCAATAGCAATTGAACAAAAAGTGAATTCTACCAACCCACGATCTACAGTTGGAACAACAACAGAAATTTATGATTACTTGAAATTAGTGTTTGCCCGCATCGGAAAAACCATTTCTCCCATCTCAAACAACCCCGTAAAAAAAGACACGACTAGCGATGTTATCAATTATATTAAAACACTTAATATCGGAGACAAACTTCTACTTCTTGCCCCAATCCACTTAGAAGAAGGGCGGACACTAGAAAACAAACTACAGGCACTTGTTCACCAAGGGTTTGCAAGAATTAAAGTGGGCGACAACGTTGAACGTATTGAACAAATTGAAGATTTTAAAGAAAGTTCTGAAACAATAAATCTAGTAGTAGACCGAATTATTGTTAAAGAGGATACAGACTTTTATAATCGTTTAGCAGATGCTATTGAAATGGCTTTCTTTGAAGGAAAAGGACGTTGTGTCATTGAACAAATTAAAGACTCAAAATCCCGCGAGTTTAGCAATTCATTTGAATTAGATGGCCAAAAGTTTCTAGAGCCTAACTCACACCTATTTAGTTTCAATAATCCATATGGTGCCTGTCCAAGATGTGAAGGTTATGGAGATGTGATTGGAATTGATGAGAGTTTAGTAATTCCTAACACCTCACTTTCAGTTTATGAAAATGCTCTTTTCCCATGGAAAGGAGAGACTATGAAGTACTACAGAGATCTACTTGTAAATAACAGTCCTAAGTTTAACTTTCCAATTCACAAACCCTATTTTGAATTAGAGCCAAAAGATCAAAAATTAGTTTGGACTGGAAATAGTTATTTTACAGGGCTTAATGCCTTTTTTGAAGAACTAGAATCTAAGGCATATAAAGTGCAAAATCGTGTAATGTTATCTCGTTATCGTGGAAAAACTAAATGCAGTGAATGCCATGGAAAGAGGTTAAGAAAAGAAGCTAATTACGTAAAAGTTGGAGACGCCTCTATTTCTGACCTAGTAGAGATGTCTCTTAAAGATTTAAAACACTTTTTTGAGAATCTAAAATTAGATTCCAAAGAACAAGAAATCGCAAAACGACTCTTAAAAGAAATTCATAACCGTTTAGATTTCTTAACAAATGTAGGACTCGATTATTTAACTCTAAACAGGAAATCAAACACACTCTCAGGAGGAGAAAGCCAACGAATAAATCTTGCTACCTCTCTTGGAAGTAGCCTTGTGGGATCAATGTATATATTAGATGAACCAAGTATTGGACTTCACTCTAAGGATACTGAACGTCTTATTAATGTACTCAATGCATTACGAGATTTAGGAAATACTGTTATTGTAGTAGAACACGATGAAGCGATTATGGAATCTGCAGATTACATAATTGATATTGGACCAGAAGCCGGAACATTTGGTGGTGAAGTTATGGCTAGCGGAAGCTACAAATCTCTTCTAAAAAGCAACACCTTAACAGCTCAATACCTGAACGGATCTTTGAAAATAGAGGTCCCTAAAAAAAGAAGAAACTCAAAATACCACATAACAATAAAAGGAGCTAGAGAACATAATTTAAAAAATATTGACGTAAAATTCCCATTAAATATGTTAACGGTTGTCACTGGAGTCTCTGGAAGTGGTAAAAGCACATTGGTTAAAAAAATTGTATACCCAGCGTTGCTTAAATTAATTGGAGGTTACGGAGAAAAAGCAGGCGAATTCACCTCTATTGACGGTAATTTTAGCACAGTTAAATTTATAGAGTTTATAGATCAAAACCCTATTGGACGCTCGTCAAGATCAAACCCTGTAACCTACATAAAAGCCTATGATGATATTCGTGCTTTATTTGCTAAACAAAAACTAAGTGTTTTAAGAAACTACCAACCCAAACATTTCTCTTTTAATGTTGATGGAGGGCGTTGCGATACTTGTAAAGGAGAAGGCGCTGTCACAATTGAAATGCAATTTATGGCTGATGTTCAACTTAAATGTGACGATTGCAATGGAAAACGTTTCAAAAAACAAATATTAGAAATCAAGTTTCATACTAAAACCATAGACGATATTTTAAACATGACTATTGATGATGCAGTTGCATTTTTCGAGACTCATAAAGTCCCTAGAATAAAAACTAAACTACAACCCCTTCAAGATGTAGGACTTGGGTATGTAACTTTAGGACAAAGTTCTTCTACCCTTTCTGGAGGCGAAGCACAACGAATAAAATTAGCCTCATTTTTGGGTAAAGGATCAAAATCAGAAACAGGCTTATTTATTTTTGATGAACCGACAACTGGACTTCACTTTCACGATATTAAAAAACTTTTAAAATCCTTTAATGCATTAATTGAAAACGGGCACTCTATTTTGGTAGTTGAGCATAATCTAGAACTTATTAAATGTGCGGACCATGTCATTGATCTAGGCCCGGAAGGGGGAGCGAACGGAGGCTATCTTTTAGCAGAAGGCACACCTGAAATTGTGTCAAAAGTTTCTACCTCATCAACTGGTAATTTTCTAAAAAGTAAACTAGCTTAAATTTACATAAAATGATATTTAATTATTAAAAAACATGTTTGGCACGCTGTTTGATGATAATTAATAAATCATGAATTTCATGAAGACAAATCATTTTTAGTTAGTTAGTTAGTTAGTTAGTTAGTTAGTTAGTTAGTTAGTTAGTTAGTAGAAAACTCCGTAGTTGAATATCCCAAATCACTACGGAGTTTTTCTGTTTAAAAAACAAGCTTTTCGGATAGCTTAAGTGTTAAATTCCTACGACTGTAGTGTTCAAGTCCTTTGGAATCCACTTCTAAGCTATCACTCTTGTAAGCTTCAAAATGACTAAATAAACAAATACGAAGTGATTTTGCATCAGCATACTTAAAATAGGCACCACTACAGGTCGACGCTAAGATGTTTTCTATATCAGACTGTTGTGGGCCTAGAGCAATAATAGGGCGCTTAGACGCCATGTATTCAAATAGTTTACCTGGGATTATATATTGTGTTTCTTTAGAATTTTCTTCTATAAGCAGTAATAACTGACTGTTTTTTTGATATAATAAAGCCTCACTATGAGAAACATACCCAATCTGACGGGTATATACATCGAGGCCAAAAGCCTTTATACTCTCTAAAACACTTTCACTTACGTAGCCGATTAAATTTAATTGAAAGGCTTCAGAAAACTCCGTTGATTCATTAACCATTTCAGAAAGAACATTCCATAAAACATGGGGGTTTCTCCCGTCTAGCAGGGAGCCGATATGAGATAAAGTGAATTTTGAATCTAGTTTACTGTTTGTATTAATTTCAAAGTCGTAGCCATTGGTTATAACGGATATAGGGGTTGTTGTGAGTTTGGAGAATATTGTTTTCGTTTGTAAACTTGTTACAATAATTTCGTCGGCCTCTGTAAGAACAGTCGATTCTAGCTGGTCGTGCTTCTTTTTAGATTTCGCGGTCAGTTTTAGTTTTTTATGATAGCCTATCTGAGTCCAAGGATCTCTAAAGTCTGTAATCCATTTAAGTTGGTGGATTTGCTTTAGCTGTAATCCAATTAAATGCAAACTATGTGGAGGTCCAGTGGTAATAATGGTATCAATCTTATGGGTTTTGATATAATCAGACAGAAATGAAACCGAAGGTTTTACCCATGAAACTCTAGCATCAGGAATAAAAAAATTACCACGAACGAATAAGAGTATTTTTTCTAAAATCGTTTGTTTTTTCTGACCAGTTATTATGCCCTTAGACAATTTGCTCGTTTTTGACTTGGAGACTAATTGAGCCCATTTATAAGGCTCATTAATTGGAGTTTGTAATACTTCTAAATTAGAACTCACCTCAGAAACCATGGTTGTATCTATAATTGGATAATTTGGATTTTTGGGACAATAAACGATAGGCTCTATTCCAAACTCAGGTAAATACTTCACAAACTTTAACCACCTTTGAACGCCAGGACCTCCTGCAGGGGGCCAATAATATGTGATTATGAGAACTTTTTTCACGATTGTGTTCTATAAGTTAAAACGACTTGACCTAAAATTAAAACGACAAACATGATGGTGCTTATTAAGGCAATATTAGAACCTGTTTTAACGACTGATGGATTAAACCTAAATACAATTTGGTGAGATCCCTTAGGGATATTAAGGCCCCTTAATACATAGTTAACGTTAAAGTGATCGACTTCTAGACCATCAATAGTTACGTCCCATCCGTTCTTGTAATAAACCTCAGAAAAGACAGCGAATCCATCGGAAGCATTCTTAGACTCATACACCAGCTTGTTAAGCTTATACTCGACTAATTTTATGACAGCCGTTGAATCTATCTTGTAATTTTTGGAAGGAAATTCGGATTTTTTGGATATCGCTGTAAATTTTGTGTGAATCGAATCTAAAGCCATTATTTCTTCATCTGCCGTTTGCACAGCCTTAACAGAATTTACAAACCATGCATTTCCATTACTTTCGTCATTTTTAAAATAACTTAAAACATCCTTATTGTCTTTGTATATGACATATTTGGTATTTAACATATTAAGGACTTCAAAATTATTTTTGTCAATATGAAATTCTTGCAACTCTTGAAACCGTCTAAGTTTGGCAGCATGGTACCCTCCAATGGCATTATGAAAATATGAGGTCTTCGTAGAATTATCGGATAGATCTAAGACTCTGTAGGTCGTTGTGTCTGTTAATATTTCTTTATTAATTGTACTTAGCTGGTAAGGCTTGTCTACCTTAATGGCAGCGACAAAATTATCAGTATTCACATAACGACGATCTACTCCTATAAGATCAATTACAAGCACTAAACCCAAAAGAATGACTGTAGTGTTTTGGGATATTTTTTGTTTTAAGTATGTAAAAATTAAAGCTGCAGATGCTAGTACAAATAAAAGTGTTCTTAAAACATCATCTGAAAAAATAGTACTTCGATCCAGTCGTATAGCTTCAACAAAAGAAGCTCCATAGTACTGTAAGAACTGTCCATCGGTTGCCCCAACAAAATCAAAGAATGTATTTTTAAAAATAAGAAAAGTCAAAGTAATTCCAGCAACAATAGCGGAGGCCTTTTTAAGGGCATCCAACTTGGCTTTAGAAGAGACCTCTTTATTAAATACTTGTGCAAGCCCTAAGGTGGCTAGTAAAGGGGTGCATAATTCTAAGATAACCTGAATGGAGCTAACAGCTCTAAACTTATTATACAAGGGAACATAGTCAATAAATAAGTCCGTTAAAAACGATAGATTTTTACCATAAGATAAAAGTAATGACACCAAAACACCTATAATTAACCACCATTTAAAACGGCCGTGGTATAGAAATAAAGCTAGCACAAAAAGAAAAACAACAACGGCTCCTAAGTAGGCCGGCGCTTCTACTATAGGCTGATTACCCCAATACATAGGCGCCTGCCTGGATTCCTGAAGCGCTTGTAACGGAGAAGCTCCAAGAGCTTTATATGCCTTGTATGTTTCTGAATCTTTGCCTAAATCTTCTCTATTGCCTCCACCCATAAACCGAGGGATAAAGAGGTTGAAGCTTTCTAATATTCCATAACTAAATTGAGTGATATAAGCCTTATCTAGGCCTGAACTTTGTTCTCTAGTACTCCCATCTAAATTAATTGTTAACTCACTTTTGCTTCGTGTACTTTCTTTGGTGTATGAACTTGTAGCTAACAGATTGGTTGCATTCATTCCGAGTGCTAAAAAAGCAGCTACAAAAAGAACAGCTGATGCCTTGAAAAATGCGGGTAATTGATTTGATTTAATTGCTTGAACCAAGTAGGAGATCCCTAAGATTAAGATTAAAATAAAAAGATAATAAGACATTTGCGGATGATTGGTTACCAATTCAAGTCCGGATGCAATTGCCGTTAAGGAAAAGCCTATAAAATAACGCTTTTGAAAAGTCAAAATAAACCCTGATAGCACCAAAGGCATATAGGCAATTGCATGCGCTTTAGAGTTATGTCCTACCCCTAAAATAATAATTAGATAGGTAGAGAACCCAAAGGCTAGAGCTCCAAAAGCAGCCATTCGATACTCAATTTTTAATACGAGTAATAATATATAAAACCCTATCAAGTACAAGAAAAGATAATCGGCAGGACGTGGTAAAAACCGAAGTGCTAAATCGAGTTTTTTTATGTAATTGTGCGGATATTTTGCCCCTAACTGAAAAGTTGGCATCCCCCCAAAAGCTCCGTTAGTCCAATACGATTCAGAATCATAAGCTTCACGAAAATCAGTGTGTTGCTTCGCCATTCCAGTATACTGCACAATATCGCTTTGATAAATTTTTTGTCCTTTCAGGACTGGGCTGAAGTATAACAAAGACACTAGTATGAACCCAAAAATGACTAAAATGTGTGTTCCGAATTTTTTCAAGTTAGTGTTCATTAATTGATTGATTTATTCAACTTCCTCGTAATCAACATATTCTCCAATATCATTTTTTGAAGTTTTTGAATTTGGCATTTTATCAATACTTGTTTCTCCTTCTTTTTGATTGGGTTGTTTGGGAGTGGATTGGTTTCTAAAATGAGCTTCCGCTTTTTTAGCAACCGAACGTACTATATACGGCGCAAGCAGTCGCATTACGTACTTAAAGAGTGTATAAACTAAAATGAAAATTAGAACCGTTCTAAGGAATCCAATGATAGACGCATTTTGTAACATCGATAGATTATTTTTTCAAAAATACAATTCTTATTTTTATTAGTTAAATAAATATAAAATGATTTATGTCATATAAAAAGAGAAATACCGATTAATAATGTATTATGTGGTAATAATAAATACAAAAAAAATATGTAGGTTTGATGAAATCAATTGAAATGAAAAACACTCTAAACCTTCTAATTACTATTATATTCTGCTGTCAAATTACTAGTATACATGCTCAATATACAGATGTCATAAATTCAAACAGACCAGGATCATCCCAGAGTGCATTTTCTGTAGGAACTAACGTTTTACAGTTTGAATTAGGCTCCTATTTAGTAAAAGAAAAAAGAAGTTTATATCCCACATATGAAGTCTCGGGCTATGGCGTTGACTTTGCCTTGCATTATGGCATTTGGAAAGAAGCTTTAGAGCTCAATATCCTTGGAACATATCAAAATGACACGCAGTCGTTTTCTTCAAATATAGAAGACGTTAGAACAAGAGCGAATTTCAAAAACTTCAACATTGGAGCCAAGTACTTGGTTTATGATCCAAATAAAAACAAATCAGACAAACCCAATCTTTACAGCTATCATGCCAACAGAGGCTTTAAATGGTCTAGCTTAATCCCAGCAGTATCTGTGGCAGGAGGCGTTAATTTTGACTCTGAAAATAACCCGTATACGGCAGCTACAGTAGATGGTCTTAGTTATCGTGGGAGTTTGATT
>Ga0115007_10002487_pt1 | contig 11332 bp, 10 predicted proteins | sample ArcOceMetagenome_2_FD_87166 | JGI IMG/M metagenome (GOLD analysis project Ga0115007, IMG submission 87166) | Marine eukaryotic phytoplankton communities from Arctic Ocean - Arctic Ocean ARC135M Metagenome | ecosystem: Environmental > Aquatic > Marine > Oceanic | place: Arctic Ocean | collected... | reverse complement strand
CCCGTGGAGCGCAAACACGTGCTCGTGCGCGGCGCAGGGCGGCCACCTCGAGGTGCAGCAGTGGGCGCGTCCGAACGGCTGCCCGTGGAACGAGTTGGCGTGCGCGTACGCGGCAAAGGGCGGAAACCTCGAGATGCTGCGGTGGGCGCACGCGAACGGCTGTCCGTGGGACGTGACGACGTGCGAGCAGGCGAGAAGGAAAGGACACGACGAACTACTAAATTGGGCAATCGGTTGCCCTCATTAAAGACGTTTGTTAAGACGTTCTTACCAGAGGTGAATGTAATACTTCTGTGTTGAGAGTCATGACAGCGGCCGTAAACTAGCCCAGTCTTTCCCCACGCTCACCTTCGTCGGCGTCGCGAACGCCATCCCAAACTCCGCGGCGGCGCCTTCCATGCACACTCTGACTGCGTTGGCGTAGTGTTTGATCGACTCGGGGTCGTTCTCGATCTCGAACAAAAGCTCATCGTGGATCTGCGCGATGAGGCGGCAGTGTTTTGACAAGGCGAACGCTTCGGGAACGCCGCGGCGAGAAATTTCGGCAAGCAGGTTCTGATGATTCTGGTGCGATTGCGAATCTCGCGCGCGACCCACCGAACAAACCCGCACCCACCGTTCCATCGCGAGTTTAATCAAATCAGCCGCGGTGCCTTGCACTAACGTGTTCACGGCTTTGCGCTCAGCCTCGGCGCGAATCGACGAGTCGTGACTGGTGAATCCGGGAAGAACGCGAACCCGCGCGGAGGTCGGGATTGTGACTTTTCCGTTTTGTTTGGCCAAAGTTTTCGTCGCCGTCGTGAACTGTTTGAGCTTTGGAAACGCCCGGAGCAACGCCTCTGTTAGCTTAATCGCTTCAACTTTTTGGATGTTCAATTTTGCCGCCAGCCCGGTCGTGCCTTGGCCGTAAAGCAACCCGTAAACCGTGGTTTTGGCCTTGGCTCGGTCAGATGAAGAAACAGGCGAACTCTCGCTGACCCCCAACCCGCAGTTCCAAATGCGCTCGAAAGCGTCGTTCGGTCGCCTGTCGTCATTTACATCACCAGCATCCGTACCTAAAGGATTCATAATCTGTTCCAGCCGGGTGTCCCCCGCGAGGTGCGCCAATACCCGCAGCTCGATCTGGGAGTAATCCGCGGCTAATAAAACTTTTCCCGGCGGCGCGCGAAACGCGCCGCGGAGAGATAACCGGGAGTTACTCGACTCGGAAGAAGAGACGACGACCGACGCTACGGCTTGTAGGTTGGGATTCGAGCTCGACAACCGCCCCGTCGCCGTGCGCGTGTTGTTCCACTCGCAGTGAAGACGACCTGATTTTTTCTTCTCAAATTGAGAGACATAAGACGCGCACGTCGACGCGGCTTTCAGGGCGGCTCTGAATTTCAGCACGACGGCCGGAAACGGGTGCGCGTTTGGCGCGGACGCCAACGCCCGCAAAACCTCATCCTTAGTGCTGCGAAATTGGGGCAGCGCGACCGTTCTGGTGGAAGTTGCGGACTTGTTACTTTGGTAAGACTGGTTAGTAGTACTGTTGTCCGTGGTACCCGGGGGGGGTCCACGGTTCGATCCAAACATATCCGATCCAAACACCGCGGGCGGAGGCAGGTTCAAAGTAACGTACAGCGCCTCCGCGACTTGCGCCGGCGCGGCGAGGTTAACGTCGTCGCCAAACGGGGTTTTGACTAACTGTCTCGCGATTTTTGAAAGCGAAACACACTCGTTTCGAAAGTGTGTCACCACTCGTTTTGCGTACACGACGTCGAAAGGCATGCCATTCGACTCCAGCGTGCCCAGAATAGCACCGGCCCGGCACTCCCGCAACGCGGTGCTCGCGATTTTCTGTTTCCGTGCCGAGTCGGCGTGTTTGTTACTCGCCGCGTCCAGCCTTCGGAAGCGCCGCACCAGGTTCGCGCAGAGATGCAGGTCGCGGCGGAACACGGCGAACGGGTCGGTTGGCGGCTTTTGTGACTGGTTGCCCGTGCCAGTATTTGGAAACAACGCATCCACTTTTTCCACGCCGAGTTCGTGTGAATCGTCAGGTGCGGCGAGCCAAGCGATTGTTCTCGAATCCAGAAACGTCGTCGTGCTGATATCCACGCGGACGTCTAACTGACACAACCACCTAACTACCATCTGTGCGTGGTGCGTGACGATTGGTATTCCGGACGACGCGAGCGTTTCCTGAAGTGCCCTTGTCGTGCCTTGGCCGCCGGCGAAGGTGAATTTGTCGGAAGCGCCACCCGTAGCGCTCACGACTGGAAACACGTACACCGCCGATCCGCGGCCGTCCCCCGCGTCGATTGATTGACCCTCAGGAGCGCTGCCAAGCAGAACGACCCCTAACGCTACTGGTATTTGACACACGTCAGAAGCCCAACCCCCCTCCGGTGGGCTCGCGCTGGGGCCCCCTAAGGCTTTCGCAGCTTTCCTCGCTGCTTTCTCTTCCTCGGCGGACACCGCCGGGCGCAAGTTGCTCCTCCACCCAAACTTTCGATTACCCACGGCGTCGCGAAGAAGCACCCCCACGCCCACCGCGGCGGCGCCACTGAAAGCTTTTGCGAAGGCCGCGAGGTTTTGGGGCGTTGAACAATCAATCTTAGTTCTCGTTGAGTCGTTTCCTTTCGACTTGGTTTTTTTAAACAGTCGTGCGTTCGCGTCCACAAGCGTCTCGTCGTCGATGGTCTCGGGGTTGGACAAAAGAAAAGCTCCGCTCGGAGTATTGGTAACGGTATCGTTAATACCCTCAATACCCCCCGTATCGTTAATACAGTCAGCAATACCCTCGGTATCGTCATCACCCACCACGCCGCCTTCTCGAAACACCTGCGACAACGTGCCTTGTTTCGGGTCCAGCTCGTTGCGCTTTCGCTTCGGCTTGGTCGGGGGTTTGGTTTTCTTCGGCGAAGGCTTGGCAAGAGCGTTTTCTTTTTCGACATCGCCGCGTCGAGGGATCACGTACCGCAAGGTAGGGCCGGCTGGTTGTTTAGGGTTTGGCGGTTCAGGGTTTCGGGTTTCACAACTGGCGCCGTCGAGCGCTATTGGTTCGTGTGGTGGTGGCGTGTCACCGGCCACGCCCTGTGCTGGCCCGATTTGGACCGGAGCGCCGCCGAACCCGCCGCGTGTTGAATCATGAGTTGTTGTTTTCGACATCCCACCAGTTCTTTGCGAATCCGGGACCCGCGTCGTGGTGGTGTTTCCGGTTCGGTACCCAGAGGAACTCGGCGTGGCTTTAGCACTTGCAGTAGTAGTAGTGCTCTTCGCACGTACGCCGTCCCTCCCGCTGAAGCTGTTGTACCTTTTGGAAGGAGGAGGGGTGTGGTCAGCGAGGCGTTGGAAAGCGCTTTCATGAGTTTGAAGAGATGCAAGGGTGCCTGGTCCGTCTTAACACGCGGACGCGCGTACCATTGTCTACTCTCCTGCCTAAGCTCCCGTGGGTCCGGCGGCGCACCTTTCACCCACCGAAGCCGGAACAACGGGTGGTCCTCACCGCGCGACATTTGGGCAGACGTGGCGAGGAGTGAGACGAGACGCGGACGACGAAAAGCTTATTGGACGACTGGAGCGCCGGAACCGGAAAAAAGTTATTTCACAGATCCAATCAACACTGTGTGCTCGCGCGCGAACTCCCGTCGGGGCGATGGCGACGATGTCCGCGGCGAGGGACGTTTACGTGTCGGGTGAGTCGCCGCTTGTGTCCACGGCCTGCGATGGGGCAACCCTGGCGGACGTGGTGTTTTCTCAGTTCGTCCCGGGCGAGGACGAGGAGACGCAGATGAATACCCTCATGCAAATCATCGACGCCGAGCTCTCAGAGCCGTACACGGTGTTCACCTATCGCTACTTCATCAAGAACTGGCCTGAGCTGTGCGTGTTGGCGTGGCTAAACAAGGAGTGCATAGGTGTGGTTATTTGCAAGCTAGACCAGCACAGGGAGAGTTTCCGGGGTTACGTGGGGATGTTAGTCGTGACGAAACCGCATCGAGACTTGAAACTGGGGTCGAGTTTGGTGAGTAGAGCGTTAGGCGTGATGCGCCAACACGGCGCGGATGAGTGCGTGTTAGAGGTGGAGAGCACGAACAAAGGAGCGCTGCGTCTGTACGAAAACCTGGGGTTCATCCGGGATAAAAGGCTGGAGAGGTACTACCTAAGCGGCGGCGACGCGTACCGAATGAAACTGCTGTTTCCGCTGCCGCCGAGCACGGCGGATGACGAAAACGATATTGAGTACGAGGGAGTTGTTTGCGGTGACGGAGTGGTTAGTCACGGGGAGGGGCGGTAAGGAGGTATCTCGGTGCATTTATTGTCGTAGTAGACTAAGTATGAGTGGTGGAAACATGGGAGTAAAGTAGTAACCGCACTTAGTGTAGTCATACAGTGCAGCGGAGTAGCGTGATTACGGAAAGTAGTTGCTTGTGATGAGTCTTCGTTACAACGTCACCCCGTTTTCAAACTTTCGACCGCGCCGAAAAGCCCGCGCACCCAAACACCAACGCGCCACAACTTACTTGCGTCGGCCGGTGGTCTTGGTGTGCTGGCCGCGCACGCGGATGCCCCAGTAGTGCCTGAGGCCTCGGTGGTTGCGGATCTTCTTCAGGCGTTCCAAGTCGTCGCGCAGTTTCGTGTCAAGGGCGTTTGACGAGAGCTGCGAGTACTTCCCATCCTTGAAATCTTTCTGCCTGTTAAGGAACCAGTCGGGAATGCGGAACTGACGAGGGTTGGCCACGATAAGCATGAGGGATTCCAGCTGCGCCGCGGTCAACTCACCGGCGCGCTGGCCCATGTCGATTTCCGCTTTCTTGCAGCACACGTTCGCGAACCGGCGGCCGATACCCTTGATCTGCGTAAGCGCGTACATCACTTTGGTGCGCCCATCCACGTTGGTGTTCAACACGCGCAGAATGTGCTGGAAATCATCCCCCACGATGAGATCCTTAGCGTCGATGCCTCCGGCGAAGGACATGGCGAGAAGCTGTGTTGTTGTATAAGAGGTGTGTAAGAGGTGTCCGGGTTAGTTAACGGTTTCGGTGCAGCGGCGAGGTCCGAGGGGACGAAGATGTGATCTTGCATCGGAACAGAAAAAGTGGTCGGGCGAAACGCGCGTCGCGGTCGATTCGGCATCACCGGTGGGTACCACCGCGCCCTTGGGTACGAGCACGCAGGCATGATCACAGAGTGACCGCCGAAACGTGTCACCGCACGCACGTATCCCAGTGCGTCTCCGGGATGACACACACGAGTTTCGCGTAGACCCGGAGACGCCCGGAGGCCGGGTCCATCGGCGGGGGACGAAAAACCCGGCCGGCGCGCGACACGCGAGACGCGCGACGATGGATGGAAAAACCCGCTTTGGCGGTTCCGCGGCGCGCTCGGAGGACCGGGCGACGGCGGCGTGGTGCGGGTCACGTCGCCCCACCGCGCGGACGGCGCGAGAAGGAGACGAACAGCACACGCGAGCGTCGTCGAAAGTGACCACAACTCGGGGCCGGCGGTCCAACCCGACCAGGTCGGACCAGGTCGGCATCGCGATGGCACCGCGTTTCGCAAAACCGATGGGATGGTCGTCCGTCATCGGGGCTGCCACCCAAGGGCGACACACGGAACGCGGCGTGGGGTCGGGTGCCGGGCCGCTTGTGTCGTGTTCGCACACACCGCAAACTAAAATCGAGGGAGCCGTACGTACCGTGACGTGTGTCGCGCGTCGCAAAGAGACCGAGCGCGCTTGGGAGATGCGCGTTTTGCAGAGAAAGACCTAGAAAAGGAAAAGGGTTTTTGCAGTTTTGTTTTCTCCCCATTTTGACCTCTGCAAAGAACAGGAGAAGTTTCGTGGCCAAATTCGTTCCCACGCTTCCCAGTCCTCCGCGCGCGTTCCCGCGATGCGCGTCAAAGGAGGCACCGGCGGGGGCGCCGGTATCGCCAACCCCGCGATGGCGAGCCCGTACGTGAAGTGGGAAAGGGTACGTGTTGCTTGTCTTGTTTTGTGTCGAGGGTCCTGATTCCACGCACCGCGTGTCAACCCTGGACACCCGTCAACCCCAAATCCGGCCATTTCCCCATCGACGCAACACGCGACCCTCTGTGAAGCACCTGTCTGACCTGCTACGCATCTCCCCCCCCTCCCACCTTGTATCAGGCGCGCTGCGCCGCGATCGACAAAGCCAAGATCGCGTCGATCAAAGCTTCGGTGGATGCGACGTCCCCGCCGCGGTTCAAACACGTGACCGTAAACGCGAAAAAGCTGCAGATGGAGGAGAACCGGCTCGTCGAGATTGAAAAGCGAAACATGCACTTGCTTGATAACCTGAGCCGGATAAGTGCGAGGCAGTCAGGGCTGCGCGGCAGCAATACGGGCGGGCCGTCGTCCTGTGACGCGGCAGACGGTGTTTCGAAGGTGACAAGAAAACCAAAAGCGTTAACACGAGGCCAAGCCCCGCCTGTGACCGCTACGCGCGGCGCGCCGAAATCGCTAAACTCGCGCAAACGCCGGGACGAGCTGCACCGCATCGAAACGGAAAACGCGATTATTCTGCGAAGGCTTCAAACCCAGAACAGCAAAGAAAGCGAGTTCTCGGTGGCGAAAATGAAAAAGCAATGGCGGACAACCCTGGAGCACCGGAAACGCGCGAGCCAGTGGATCGGGTGACGAGAAGTACCTCGGGTGCGTCGGCGGAGGATTCGGGTGCAGTAGTGTACCGGACTTTTGGGTAAGGCGAGGTAAGGCGAGCACGAGGTACGGTTGGCGGGGAGTGGTTCCATCATCGCAAGTGCGTTGTAAAGTAGTGTCAAACGTTAAAAGTATCGCAATTAGTTTCACCGAGTAAAGCCGAGTACCAACAACGCATCACTCGCGCAACGCGTTTGTCACCTCATTCCCAACGGTCACATCCCGGTCACCGTGATGTCGCCCGGTTTTGGTTCGTTTTTCAGGCGCGACTTGGTGTCATCTTCTTTGATTCGGTTGCGTAACGAGCGTAACACGCGCTGGTTCAGCTCGTCCAGGTTCTCGCCTTCGGAAACGCCGTCCTCGCCGACCAACAACGTAACCGTCACGTCCGCGTTGTCGTACATCGCCTGCCGGTCCTTTTGCAGTTCTTTGATTATTTCCGCAATTTTTCCCTGGTCTCCGTCGGCATCCTTAAAGAGAGGCCTAACTTCTGCTCCATCTTTTGTCACTCGCTGCGCTAATAACTCAGCAGACCCGGTTAAACACACCACCACGCCGTTCCGCAGGTGCATCCAGTTTGTTTTTCTTTTCACAATACCGCCGCCCGTCGCGACGACGCACTTTTTGTACGCCGCGACCTCCGCCAAGATTTGCGTTTCGATTTGCCGGAACCCGGCCTCGCCCTCGCTCGCGAAGATTTCCGGGATCGACGTTTTCGAGACGAGTTCGATTAGAGAATCGCTGTGCAGGGTTTAGGGTATAGGGTGCAGGGTGCAGGGTTTAGGGTAGAGGGTTCAGTTTGTCAGCGAAACAACGGAGACGCCGAAAGAGATTGCCAAAAAGTTTTCGTGCTGGATTTGGTAAACCGCCCGCTGCTCTTCGTCGTCGATGCCCCCTACCACCACCACCACGAGAGTACTTACGTGTCGAAGAAGCTGTAACCCAGCGCCGTCGCGAGTTTCTTCCCTACAGAGCTCTTCCCCGTGCCCATCATCCCAACAAGAAACACGGAGCTGCCTTCCAAGCACTCCTTTACCTCGGCGCCGGCCTCGGAGGTGTCGGTACTGTTCACGGGGTCGGCGCGCGCGTTCGTTTTAGTGCCCGATCGCGACGGGCGACGGGCGGCGGTTTTGGACACCGCGCGGGCGCCTGGTCTGTGACTCAACACGCATCGCGAGGGGACATGCGCGTAGGGGACGCGCGTGGATACGCACGACATGGTGCGTGTCGACGGTCGACCTGCGCGGGTCGATGTGACGCAAGAATGGGGGGCCGACAAAATAAAGCGCACTCTTCGAAAGGTTTCGCGAATATAACTTTTTTGTGCCCAAAACGGAACGACCCCGGTGTCGTGCGTCACAGCCGTGCCGCGACGGCACGCGGTGGCGCGTGCCTCCCCTTATCAAGGTGATGGCCAAGAAAGACAAAAAGAAGACCGACGAGGACGGCGGGTCCGGTGAGCCCGAACTGGTCAAGCTCACCGCGGTGACCGCGTCGCTTCCCGACCCTCAAGACATCAAATTGAACGTGCAGTCGTTGGTGGAGACGATTCGCAAAGCCCCGTCCAAGCAAACGCCGCGTTCACGAAGCGACGGCGCTTTGTTTCTGTGGGACCTGGTGCTTAATGACTCTGAGGCGCGCCAGAGGTTAGCCGGAAATGACGATTTTCCGGCCGCGGCGCAGGTCGCGTTACGCGACGGGGACGTGGTGGACCGCAGCGCGGTGGCTGCGTTGCTGGGGGAGGTGTGCAAATGGCCGGAAACACGAGAAAAATTGGCATCGACGCCGAACCTAATAGAGCGCCTGTGTGACATTCTGGACACGAAGTACGAGTTAGGTTCTGAAAACGCCTCAAAAAGCGGCACGCACAACTGCAGCGTCTCCACCTGGGATACCGACACGGTCGCCGCGAAACACGCGGCGTCGGTGGTGTTGCGGGCGCTGACGGAGACGAGCGAGTTAAGAAAGTTAACAGGCACCGAAAACCCGAAAAAAGGGAAACCATTGCGAATGAAGATGGACGTCTTGGTGGACGGTTCGCGGTTACTTGTAGGGTCTTCTGACACAGATAGTAGCCCGGAAGGGACGATGTGGAAGATCCGTATTAATTGTTTGATAACTTTGCACCAAGTCATGGACCCGTACCGGAACAAAAGCGCGTCGCGAGCGCGCGGCGAGGCGTTTGGGGATTGCGACTTCGACCGGTACGTATTTCCCAATCACCACGCTCCGCCTCCCTGATTGCCCATACTCGTGCCAGAAGGGACTATTCCCTCTGACTGTTTGTCCATACATCGCGATATACGAGACTGACATTTCTTTTTTACACTCAGGGAAAAAAGCGCAGACTCAAACAAAACGTCACCCTTCTCCACGGCGACGCCTTTGTCGACGCTTAGCGTTTTTTCGACGATTCTTTTATCCCACACCGCCCCACCCGAGGCTCGAACCGCGGCGGCATGGTGTTTGGCGCACCTGTCGTTCGACGAGAAACGACGGGACGTGATGCTCAGTTGTCCTGAAGTGACGTCCGCTTTGCGAAACGCGCTGCGAAGCCGCGGCGGTGGCAAAAACGGAAAAGAGAAAAAACTGTTATTGGATTTCCCCACGCGCGCCGGCGTCGCCGCGGCGGTGAGTAACTTGGCAGCGGTGGATTCTTTTTGCGACGATTCGTCTTCCGGGGACGACGCTTCATCGTCACAAGGGCTTCGTAGTGAGGCGAAGTCGCTGGAAGGCAAGCTGTCTGTGTTGAAAAAGATCCCCAAAGACGAGTTGCGCCCGGTGGACGCCGAGACGCGAGATTTCTGCGTCGCCGAGTTGCGACGGATCGGCGGGATTTTAAACGAAGCGCTTTTAGCGCCGAACTCGGGTGCGCGATGGGTTGAAGTGCAGACCGCGCAGCGTCGGTCACGGGTTGTTTTAAACACACTGAAAGCGCTGGGGCCGCTGTGTCGACTGTTGACACGTCCCGGGGAGGCAGAGGGGGTGGAGTCGGATTTAGAAGAGGAGGGAACGGTTTTTAGCGGCGACGAAGCGGACGGAAACGGCCAAGAAAACGGAAACGTGGAATCACGCGCGTCAAAGCCGGGGACGCCGATGGTGTCTCAAACCCACGAAGTGATCTTGGGGAGCGCCGGTGAATTTGACGTGACGTTGGAGACGTTGGAGTCGAAACCGGGTGATGTGAAGGCCGCGACGGAAGACACGGGTGTCGCAAAGGATGGAGAAGTTGCGGATGGCGAAGTCGCTGAGGGCGGTAAGGTCGCCGAAGGCGCGCCCGTCGCCGAAACCACGGAAACGCACACGAAACAAGAGACCGGCCAACCTGATGCACAGGCGGAACAGAAAAGCCACGACAAACCGAAACCGGGCGCGAGCTTTGCCATAGGCCAAGCCGAGGGCGTCACGTTCGCCGCCTGCGCGTTGCGCCGGCTCACCCTTACCGTCGACGCCGAAACTGCGTCGGTGATTTCTCGAAACAACACGCACAAGCATTTACTCTGGCACCTTCAAAACACAAAGGACCCTTCCTTGCGGCAAAATTGCAGAGAGAGCTTGAGGCAGCTTTCCTGTGTCGAGTCGTTGAAGCACGCGATTGCCGAGTTAAAGGACGCGCCGCCGCTCGCGTCGCGGGCGTTCGCGGGAAACGCGAACGCGGCGTCGACGGCTTTGGACGAAAAAGAATTACACCGATTAAACAGAATGCTCCCCGGACTGCACGCGATGAGTCAATTGAGACGACCGCCGGAAACGATCGCGGTTACCCGGATAGAGGCGTACCGGACGCACGGCAGGGGGGTGAGGGAAACGGAGTGAGACGCTTAGGTTTATTTGGGTTGTGAAACGCTACCGCGCAATCAAAATATGTCAAGAGTTTTCATTTCGCCGCCGTCGTCTCCTCATTTCAACGCCAGAAACGCCAAGCTATGATATCTACCTGCACACCTACTCAACGCGTGCCACGTTTCAAGTTGTCGTGCTGTTTCACTCGCCAAACCCGAAGTAGCCGCGAATAGTGAACGGTTCTTGCTTGATCTCGGGCTCTTGCTTGATCTCCGTCTGACCCGCGCGTGCCGACTTGCACGCCGCGCACGTGTATTTCACCTTCCCATGAGGGCAAGGGTTGCAGTCCGCGCAGAAGTGTTTCATCTTGCCGTGGGGGCATGGGTTGCAGTCCACGCAGGAGTGTTTCACCTTCCTATGCGGGCAAGGATTGCACGCCACGCACTTGTGTTTATGCTTCCCGTGAGGGCAGGGGTTGTACTCCGCGCAGTTGCTTTTCACCTTCCCGTGAAGGCAGGCTTTGCACTCCGCGCAGCTGTGTTTCCGCTTGCCGTGCGGGCAGGGGTAGCACTCTGCGCAGTTGTATTTCAGCTTGCCGTGCGGACAGGAGCTGCACTCTACGCAGTTGTCTTTCAGCTTGCCGTGCGGGCAGGTGTTGCAGTCCGCGCAGTTGCGTTTCACCCTGCCATGAGGGCAGGGGTGGCACGCCGCGCAGGTGTATTTCACCTTGCCGTGCGGGCAGGGGTTGCACTCCAAACAGAAGCGTTTCAGCTTCCCGTGAGGGCAGGGGTTGCACTCCGCGCAGCTGTCTTTCTGCTTCCCGTGCGGGCACCGCTTCTTTCCTGCCATCACGCACGATCGGTAGCCTCTCACTCACCTCGCCATGTG
>Ga0115007_10002483_pt1 | contig 11339 bp, 6 predicted proteins | sample ArcOceMetagenome_2_FD_87166 | JGI IMG/M metagenome (GOLD analysis project Ga0115007, IMG submission 87166) | Marine eukaryotic phytoplankton communities from Arctic Ocean - Arctic Ocean ARC135M Metagenome | ecosystem: Environmental > Aquatic > Marine > Oceanic | place: Arctic Ocean | collected... | reverse complement strand
TGTTGTTATTTAGTAGGTGTTGTAGTTAAAAGTAATCGAGGTGAGGAGGGTGGAGTAAGGGGGGTGGGTAGTTATAATTCAATGATTGGCAGACGTGTTGGGTGGAAAACATAGCCAGTAGTATTTGAGTATTCAAACCAATGATGATTATAGTCTTTTCGTGTAGGTCAGGTGTATTGTATTTCTTGATCTTTCCTTTTTATCTATTGTATATTGAATTGTTGCACAATGTATAATAGTTGTTTTGAAGGACAAGTAGTCAATATAGACAGTAGATCAATGCAGATCACACATGATTTTCATATCACTGGGTGTGTATGCTGCTGACTTCTACACATCATTTTATTATTGATTGCTGTTGTTATGTTGTCATGTGCACAGCAGTTATCACACATTCTCACATTCATCCTCAGCCATTTCTTCTGCTAATAATGCAGCAAACTGCATGTAGTTCATCCCATTGCCACTGCACTCCACTCCACTCATTAAAAAAAGAGGTCAACGTTTGGATTAGGAACACCATGTAAATAAACTCTCTCATCAGGTGTGGGATGGTCCCAATAGAAAAAATGAGTTCTTTGGTTGACACAAAATTAAGGGTGCTACGATAAGTTATCAATAAAATTCTATTTTTAGTTTTTCATTGCTGGAATCCGAAGATCGGAAGAAAATTGGCCCTCTACAATTCTTAACATATTTAAATATATATAAATATATATATATATATATATGTAGGTCCTATTATCACAGAAGTATCATTATTTAATTATTTATCATACATGTTACATATATATGTATTAACAAAGGACGATGGACAATATAGGCTTTCAGAAAAATTCTATGATATTACGTCGAAAAAATGATGAGCAGAATTGTTCAAAGATCCCAACAACAGCAGCATTCAAACGGCATTAATAATGACGGGAGGCAACATCGACAAGAACGAAAAAAGAGATTCGCTACAACCGTCGACGCCGCCGTTGATCGCAAATGGAAAATCCTGATGGCATTGTTGATGGCGATTTTTTTATATCTAATCCTTATCACGCCGTATCTGGAAGCTCATTCTGATAAAGATGAAAATGCTCCAAATAATGACATTTCCATTGTATCAACTAAGAAAGATCATCTCGATAGCTTTTTGAAATTACAACAGGAATATTCTGGTAGTCGTCGCATAAATATCACAGCTATCACAGCTGAACTAGCTGATGTTCCTGACGATAAAGCAGAAACAACAAAAACTGCCGTTGTTAATAATGCCGACAGGAGTAGTAGCGAAAATAATGATGATAATAGACACGAAGATAAAAATGATGGAGGAAATAACAACACAGAAGAAGAAGAAAAAGAAGTCCACACTCCAAGGAAAGGACAACAAAATAATTCGAAGCAAAAAAAATTGAGAAAAAAACGCCGAGAGGCGAAGAGAATACAAAATTTGAACAACGAAAATGTTACCATAGATATGAGCAAATGGACATATGAAGAAACGGCCATCCAACCCAATATATCCAACGATGTGTATTATAAGAATATACCATCGGAATTTTTGACAACGGATGATACATACTATGTATGGGATAAGGACAAGATCGTACCTGAATGGATGAAAGATTATTTTCGATGGCATCGATATAAACGATCTACATGGGGGGATCTACAGGATGAGAATTGGAAAAAAGAACGGTGGCTTATAATGCAATGTTCATTAGTTCATGATAAGAAAAAATGTGGAGGGACTGCCGATAGATTAAAACCGATCCCAGCATTGTTGAAGAAGGCATACGACACAAAGAGGGTTTTGTTAATACGTTGGACCCGACCGACGATGTTAGAAGAATTTTTGATGCCTCCTGAAGGTGGATTCGACTGGAGAGTTCCACAGTTTATGGCAGACGTTATGGAGGATGACTCTAACGGGAAACGCCTTGCAACAACATCCACGATATCAGCATACGCTGAAGGAGGGATGGCACTCATACGGTCTCGGTGGCAGACAACAACTCCAAGCTTTATCTACGATAGTGAAATATTTGGTTTTAAAGATGAAAACAATACAACACTTGATATAACCGAAACATCAGAACCCAACTTCGAAACGGTATTTGCACATGTCTGGAAGATATTTTTTACTCCTTCTCCTCCGGTGGCTTCAAAGATCCAATCAAAATTAGATGCAATGGACCTGCAACCGAACCACTATGTGGCATCGCATTTCAGAGCTCTCTATGGCGTAGTCGAACGACCAGAAAATGAAATTCAACGATTCACAGCGAATGCATTAGCCTGTGCTACACATATACGGCCTAATGTACCAATCTTTTTTGCATCCGATTCTTCCCATGCCATTGAGCGTGCCCTACAGTATAATAACGAGAAAGTTGGATCACCATCTCACAGCATCAGGGTGGTAACGTCAATTCCAAATCCTAATCCACCCTGGCATTTGGATTCATATTTAGGACCCACAGAAAAATTCTATGATACTTTCATCGACTTGTATCTACTAGCGCTTGGTGGTTGTGTCACGTACAGTAATGGCGGGTATGGGCATTGGGGTTTGTTGATTGGGGGCAATGTAAAATGCAATATAAGGCAACATTTCATCGGACGAAGGTCTAAAGATAAAACAGATTTTTGCGAATGGTCATCGTCAGATTCAGAAACAAAGGAAGCAGCTACAACAGTATACGGTAATGGCAGTGGTCCGTTATTTTTGCCTCCAATGAAATGAATTTTGTTTAGAAGATGAAGAAAATGCAACCTTTATTTTTCTCATGATAAAAGTACCAAATATTACTGTCGTATTCTATAGGAAAAAAAGAAAATAGTTATCACATTATACTACATACTTCTACTAACAACTACTCTACAGGAATTGAAGAAAGAGAAATGAAGTAGTAAAGCATTTTTTTTGTTATTTAACATTGTTAATGTTCAAAAAAATCCATTGCTGGATCAATAGATTCACTACAATATTCATGCATTGCCCAAGCCCTGTGTAATGCTTTTGCTAATGGTGATATTCCAGGTGTTAAATCAAAAGTTCCCCACAACATATTACTTTTTGTTGTTGTCGTCGTTAACATCTTAGCAGCACCAAATGACTGATTCTGCTGCTGCTGCTGCTGTTGTAAAGATTTAGGTATATTTACTTTCCCATCCTTACTAGTTGCAGCGTCTTGTTGTTGAAGTAATAAATCTCTCCAATTAGATTTCGTTGGATCAACAATCAAAGGAAAATTATTATTTGGATCTATATGATTAGCTTTTATTAACGTGTCAACAATTATTTTTGATACCTCCATTGTCATACCAGGAACACGATTCCATAAATAATCTACAGTAACAGGTAAAGAACGACAAGAATCTTCATCTACTATAACTTCTACTAATGTTCGTACATGATTCTGCGATGATGACAAGGACTGTAGTGTCTTCTGTTTTTGTTGTTTTCCCAAAAGATAGTTGTAGTTTTCACGAACACGTTTTGCAGTTCCCTTATCTTTTGTCATTGGAGCGAGGTATAGTCTTCGTATTGTTGTTGTTGAATCTATAGAATCTTCTTTCGACGTCGTTTGTTTCTGTTCCAGTAGTTTATCTATAAGTTGATTTCGTAAGCTCATTACCATAACTAAAGCTGTATCAGCAATTCCTTCGGCCATGATCTTAGCTGCCATGGATCCACCCGATGATGCACCGATGGCATGGACAACAATTGGTGAGGATGACGACGACGACGACGACGTTATTATCGAATGATGATGACGATGGATGAATTCATTTAAAGCGTATCGAATCCTATCGACATCATCATCGCCACCCCAACATCCACTCTTTAGGTTTGAACAGGTAACTGCAAAAGCAATATATCCTCGATCGAGAACATTTCGTACTAATTGTAGTTCCTCACTTAAACCAACACAATCTGGACATTTATCCTTTGATGGAGAAAAGAATTTGAATGCATTGTGTGTACATGCATGTAACAATATCGCAATCCCTTTGATTTTAATTATATTACTATTTCCATTGTCAGTATTATTATCGGCAATAGAACGAATAGTAAAATTTCCCCCTCCTCCTTTACCATGGTGCTGGGATGGCAATGCGTAGACTACCGTGATAGTATTGTTGTTGTTTTTGATACCTCGATTATAGTCGAACTCTATGTGAGTTCCGTATACTGGGTATGCCTTCGGCGAAAGTAAAGATGGTGCTGATTGTTGCGAATAATAATGATGTTTGTCAACATGCTGATCCCAAATCGCGGTGGTACTACTGTTCTCATTATTATTATTATTTTGATGGTGGAATAAGGCAGTGGAGTAGTAATAGAAGCAAAACCAAACGGAAAAGAAAAGACAGACGTTGACCATCAGAAAGAAACGCATCAGAAAGGATATCGAGCACCACCACCGCTTTGATGATGACGATGATGGTGGTGGACGTAGTTTTGCTCTACTTGTACCAGCCATATTCAAGTCTACTTGATAATAATGACATCGTCGACTTTGCCTTACTAAGCACTAGCCACTGCTATAGCCTCTGCTAATAATAAATTTTTTGAAATTCAAAAAAGGAATAGTGTGATCCCGCGGGACTCAAAACAGGATTTTTCTTTTTGAAGATGATGGTCCTACAGTAGATTTGTAAACGTCAAACCAAACCAAACCAAACCAAACCAAACCAATGAAGAATGTTCAATAATTCAGCAAGAATGGATGAAAACTAGTGGATTTATTCTATATTTCAATTACAAAACGAATCAATCGATCAATCAATCGTCGTCTAATAGTAATTTATCATAAGGAGGAGGTCCACAACCTTGCAACAACGGTACTACCGCCGGTAGTACTACCTCATCATCATCATCATCATCATCCTCCTTCTTTGTATTCTTATTTTCTCGTTGTTTAATATCCGCCGCATCTCCCAATTGCTGCTGCTGCTGGCACTGATGATTGTAATACCGTCGGTACAAAGTTTTTCGTCTAGATCTAAGAGCCGTTCCGTATAGAGTCATATCAGTACCACCCCCAGAAATACTGTTATTGATGACTTGAATTGTTCGTGCCTCAAGTTTGTAACGAAAAGACTGTTGACGATGATGTGCAATGAGAGAACGAGTATTATTATTTTCACCGTCAGCATTATTATTTTCGTCTTCTTTCTTTTCATCATCATCATCTACGGGTAATATAATTGATGTTGCTGCCGCTGCCATTGCGTCGTCGTGTCCTCCATCGCCGATGTTATTGTTGTTGTTTTCGTCGTCATCATCGTCGATCGGAATAGCAATAAAATTTCCTATTATCGTAACAAAAGATCCAACGAGAGCAACATCTAATTGAGTCATTCGTGGATCTATTAGGATCTTCAGCGTATTATTTGTATGTGTAGCCTTGATATTGCAACTACTACGTCCCCCACCACCCCCGAGAGTTGACGGTCGATTTATTATCCCATCGATGGTATTATTATTATTATTGTTGTTGTTGTTGTCATCATTGATTGTTTTCGAGGCGACAAACCATGGTCGTTTCCGTTTTTGTTTTTTAGTTGTGGATAACAGCTTTCTCGAGGAAGAAGAAGGTAATAATGATGATCGTCGTCTTGTTGGAGTAATAGAACTTCGTCGAAGACCATTATTATTAATATTGTTATTACCACCAATATTATTGCCGGTACTAGCAGTATTCGACGTCCTCTTCTTTATCGATGATGATGGCATTCTTGCTGAAGTAACAACGACAACAGGATCCTTCAATTCAAGCTGAACGACGACACCACCACATTCTTTGTAGTCGTCTGCTGATGGTGTGTTCATTGCTGTTGTAGCTGTTTTCGATGACGACGCTAGAGGTAAAAAGGATCGATGTTTTAATAATCCTGTTACACGAATTGAACGATTCTGATCATAATACAATTTTGAATGTTGGATACATTCAGTTACTGTTAATATTTCAGCTGATCCAAATGATATTGTTCGTGATGGAAGACGTTCCCAGAAAGCTAAGTCACCCGTTTTGTTGTTGTTGTTGCTGTTGCTGTTGTGGGTACTTGTACTTGTAGTAGTGGGATTATTATCATTATTACCTCCTGCATTATTATTATCATCACACGTTTTTGTAGTAGTAGCCGTTGCTGTAGTCTTAGTTGTAGTCGTCATCAAGTTCGTCGTCATCGTCGAATTGACATCATCACTATTAGTAGGAGCAGCGGTATCATGTAGACTTGCGACTGTGTTTGTGTTGCTGTTTGTATTTTCTGTTATCATCGGATCAATTACATCCTCGTTCATAACGCCAACATCATCCTTATCATTGTCGTCATAATTTTTATTGTTGTTGTCGTCGTCATAAGAATGATATTCGGTTGTTGTAGAACGATTTCCGTCGTCATTATTTTTATTAATGTGTACATTAGTAGCAACCTTAGCCGTGGCGTACGGATTACGAATAATAGTAGTTTTTTTATTCTTGTACTGTGTTGTTGTTCTATCCGACGTAGATGATGCGTTGTTGTTGTTGTTGTTGTTGTTGTTGTCACTCATGACAAATAAGAAGAAACAAAGATAAATAATGCAATCCGTCCCGTTTTTTGTTTCGATAATCTCTCTCACTCTCTCTCATGTGACACTCAAGATGTAAATTTCAGTATATCTATTCGGTTCGTCGGCCCCAATCGCAATTCAGATTGAAATGCGATTCTAGATTATTTTGTGTGTGGATTCGATGATCATTCGTCATTGTTTTTATATTATATTTTTTTAATAAACCCAACAATTAATTTGAACACAGAATGTAGAAATTGCTATCTCATTAGAGTTTGGGTTTATTCAGTCGTGATTAAAAAGATCGATCAAATAAATGCGAATTGCGGGAATGAAGAAGAATTCAGAATGAAGTGAGAAATTGAAGTAAAAGCAATAGAATACTTCGTACTTCGTAACATGCATACCTCAAACGAGATCTTCGATTGAATCTCGCTTTGAGAAGGCAGATGATCGAATGAATAAACGAATGGACAGAAAGAATGCGAATGGGAACCGCGAAGAAATAAGTCATAAGGGAAAACTAACTACTCAATACAATTCAAAGTGATCAACTGTGCTTCAAGAAAGATACACAACGATATTAAATATATTGTCTAATAAGGAGCAACATTATTATTTGGGTATACAAAATGATACGACCAGCGATTTTAACTGTTGCTCTTTTTGCTATAGTAGTTGGTAATTATTATTACAATATTCGAGGAACAGGAGGAGGAGGCTATTTTTGTGGTGATGGTACAGCACAAGGTGCAGCAAAAATACGACATTATGAATCATTACACGAACCATCATCACGTTTATATAATGACCCGTATGCACAATATATGTACCCCGGATCATTCGCTCAAACATGGTTAGGTGAAACTGGTACACGTCGATTGTATAATTTTATCTTTAAGGGTTTGATAGAAATGATTACACTTCGAACGAAATGGTTAGATGATGAAATTATGAAAGCTATTCAAATTCCACAAGCACCACAACGACCTACTGATAATAACAATGAGAATAACAATGATAACGATAATAAGGATGAGATTGATGATGAAACGGGTGTTGATTATACTGGTGCTGGTGCAGAACAAATGATAATATTAGGTGTCGGATATGACACTCGTGGATTTCGTTTAGATCTACCAGATACCTTTCGTGTTATAGAAATAGATCAACCTGATGTACAAGCATTGAAAATCAAAAAATTAGTTACTATCGCAAAAACAGATGAAAGGATATTATCTCGAATTATGAAAACAAATAAAACTAAAAATAATAATATAGTACAATTTATTGGAATTGATTTCAATAAGGGTGGTGATTCTTCGATCAGTGATAAGTTATTGTCATCTAATGTATTCAATAAGAACAAAGTAACAATTGTAATCTTAGAGGGTGTTACACAGTATTTACCCAAATCATCGACAGCTGATACATTACGACAACTTCATACAATACTTCCAGCAAATTCAATATTATTAATTTCGTATGTTCCACAAGATGCATATGATGATCCAAATAAATTATGTGGTGGTGGTGGTGGTGGTGGTGATGATGGTGGCGATAGTAGTAACAAATCTACGACTTGTGCAAAAAAAATTAATTTACTATTAAAATCATCAAATTTATTTGCAGGTGAACCATGGATAACTGGATGGACATCAACGAACGACTTTCGTTTTTTTTTGATGGAATTAGGATATAAATTACATTCAGTTTCGACCGTTGATATGTTGAATGATAAGTACTTAAAACCATTAAATCGTAATATAAAGAAAGGCGATATGGTACCTATTGAACAATATGCTGTTGCTATTGTTGTAAAATAATATAATACTGTAGAATTAATAATTATTAATAATGATATCGATATAATAAGCATACCGTACTATTAAATTGAGAATGTAGTAGCATACTACTAGTATATCATTCACTGGGGTCAATTTTCTTCGTTGTGTCCGAACATCACTGATCACACATCATCCCAATCAGCAGTGGCGCCATCATTCTTAACAACGGATAGGAATCTGGAAGAGCCACTACTTCACGAATCGACATATACCCAGATATTTAAGCACTACTACATCTCTCACACCTATTGAAACAAAACTTCGTCGAGCGTTTGATAAAAGCCAAGGTCAGCAGATTTATTAAATTCACTCCTGAATTTGAAAAATTACTGACTGAAGATTCTCTTAAAAGCAATGCAAAGGTAGGTCATGGTCTATCGAGCGGTATGAGCTTGGTAGATGATTGCGGCAATGGCGAAACAGAAGATGTAAAGTTTACATTACTAAAATGCTTTCTTGAAGTGAGCAATAATGATAGTATCAGAAGCTTTGTCCCATCACCAATTCCAATGACAACTGACAACAAGATCGACAACTTCCTCTCGTGTGAAGTTGCAATCTTCGTCTTCGTCGGTTCACCATGTTGTGGTCCCCGACGACGACATAGAAAGAATCTAAAAAATAAAGCAGCAAACGCAATATGAAAATAATCATTTGTCGTCGTTGCTGGCTGGTTGCTGAACCAATCAACCGCAATCGCTTCCGAATGACAATTTTGAATCCGCGCGGGCGGTTGACGATCGAGCTCTTCGCTTATCAAGTCGCGCTCAAACCACGTAATCAAATGAAAAGCTGGGAAAGATAATAACATCAAAAATAAGATTATTGAACTATTGAACAATGCGATATGTATATATATATCCTAAGTAACTTAACTGCATCACCCACATACCACACTCACAGCCCATATCACAAGCGTATCGAATTGTCTCGATCATACTTACTAGATTGATTGGTAGTTCTATTCCTTTGATCAAGTAGACAATAAAGGGAACCATTGCGTCGAAAAAATCAAGACAAAAAAATGATTATCATATCATCGGCACCTTCCCACATATGTCTTTTCCTACTAGGGCTGCTGATTCACAGTGGATCAGCGTTTCAGACGACAACAACAAGCCTTTTTCGAGGAAATTTTCCTACTCGTTATAATCAAGCTAATTCAATGAGTAAGATAATATATCCATCTCTTCATTCTACTCCTGTATCTCGTTGTGATCGGCGTGGTCTCAATACGATCCTTTCTGAGTCCGTATCTTCTTCGTCCTCATCATCGATAAACGTAACAACTAATGTCGATGTCGACACCCCATCGACAGACTTAACAACTAATTTTGATACCGACGCCACAAACACGGACACGAAAACAACGGAGGGAACAACAACAACAACAACTACTACTACAAATAATAAAAAATCTTTCATGTCTGTATTGTGGAGATTTACACGTCCACATACAATCATTGGTAGTGCATTAGCAATTCCTGCTTTACATATGTTAGCAGCAACAACATACCGTGATGCATTTACGGTAAAAACATTGTTAAGTACATTGTATGCAACAATTCCAGCATTACTAATGAATCTATACATAACTGGTGTAAATCAAATTACTGATGTTGAGATTGATAAAATTAATAAACCCGATCTACCGATAGCTGCTGGAGACCTATCAATGAAGGATGCAACAATTACCGTTATCGTATCATTATTATTATCAGTCGTATTGGGATTATCAATCCCTTCCCTGACAACTAATGGACTTAATATGGCATTAGGATTCTCAGCAGTTTTGGGATCAGTATATTCCCTTCCACCATTTCGATTAAAACGATTCCCATTATTGGCAGCATTTTGTATTGTTGCTGTAAGGGGTGCTGTTATTAATGCAGGATTTTTTGCTCATGCTAAGGTTGCTGCATTTGGTGGATCCGGTAGTATCCTACAATACCTATTAACCGATCCACGTTGTTACTTATCTAGTTTATACTTTGCTGTGTTTGGTGTTGTCATCGCGTTAATGAAGGATGTACCGGATGTAAAAGGTGATAATTTATCCAATATCCGTTCTTTTGCGGTACGATTAGGACCCAAAAGTGTTTATCGTGGTATGCATCGATTATTAACTACATTATTCTGGGGTGTCGGTATAGCATTCTTTAGGGCGGCCGTACTTACATCTTCGTCGTCATCTAGTATGATGGTTCGATTGGGACGGATCATTGTTGGTGTTTCGGCATTAGTTGCAGGAGCATCCGTTCAAAAGGAGGCTGCTCCCGTTGATCCAGAGAATCCAACCGAAGTGTACGGATTCTATATGCATTTGTGGAAACTTTTCTACTTGAGTTATTTTGTTCTTCCGCTAGCGAGGTAGTATAATTTACATAAAACTTTTGTACAAAATTCCAAGAAAAAAAAAAATCCGTAGTATTTATCACAAATTTTCTTTTACTATATATCATATAATTTAAAAACGATTCATTCGATTTCCCACTAAATAGGAGGGATATTTTGCTTTCATCGAATGAAAAGTTGGCACTGTTGTAATCTTCTCGTTGCAATCCAAATTACTTTCCTTTATCACGAACACATTATTTTTTTCCTTTACATATATATAAATCATTGAATATTACTTCCTAAAACATATAATCTCTATCTCTCTCTTAATCTTAATCCTTTGAGAATAAAAACGAGAGCGCGTACGTATATCGGTCTCTGTTGAATAATATATCATTCACACGTATTGTCTTGTTTGTTTATGCGTGTGCCTCCACTACTACCTCTTCAGCAACCTGAGCTTCGGGTTCCGGTGAGATTCCCGTAACAACAGGTGTCATTTCTTCTTCTGCTCTTGCGGTGTTAGCAGTAGCAACTGGAATCTCTGCGACATCAGCATTATCATTCGCATCTTTTTCTTCGCTACCCTTCATCCA
>Ga0115007_10002482_pt1 | contig 11341 bp, 10 predicted proteins | sample ArcOceMetagenome_2_FD_87166 | JGI IMG/M metagenome (GOLD analysis project Ga0115007, IMG submission 87166) | Marine eukaryotic phytoplankton communities from Arctic Ocean - Arctic Ocean ARC135M Metagenome | ecosystem: Environmental > Aquatic > Marine > Oceanic | place: Arctic Ocean | collected... | reverse complement strand
AGCCACTTCGATACACTGTGTGGGGTGATTTCGTCGCAATCGATGAAGCAGAAGGCTTCATCTGGCGCGCTACAGATGAATTCACCGCCCATAGGGTGCGCAAAGCGAACGGTGGTGAGGTTATCATGTTTACTTACATGCAGGCCTTTCATTTGAGTTGGGACCACTAGACGGTGATCAATGAAGTCATCGAGCCAGTCTTTTGCGCAGCGTTTTACCACACCAAAGTCGCAAATCATGCTTTGCTGATCAAGATTGCCGGTCAGCATGATGCCTGCCATCCACGACTCGCCCACAACGCCGCGTTTGGCATCTAAATAAGAGACATCAACATTGGTAAGGTTTTCAACAAAAAGTTTCACCAGGGGTACTCGACTGAATAAGTGGATCGATTTTATATCATTGTAGTTGGCTTTGCATGGCCAAGGGTAAGGAATAATTGGGCAGCGGTGCTGCCCAATTGGCGGTTAGCGAGAAAGTAGGGGCTCGTAACCGTTCATAACGCCTTTAGTAGCAATGGCTACTGCGTCATGGGCATGAAGGCTTTCTAGATGTTCAATGCGTAACCAGAAATCATTGAAGATCTTGTCGTTCTTGTTCAATGCGCTTTTAACGCGACGGGCAGCATCTTCACAGAACATGAGGTTGTGACCGTTCAAACGGGCAAATTCTTGCTCATCTTCACGCTTCACTGCCGTTTGCACAGGTGTTTGAAGGGCATCTTCAATCACGCCGATGACATCCGTAATAGGGAAGTCTTCAACGCTCTCATCGAGCTTAACCCAAACCTTAGCAATACTGCGTTGGCTGTGAGGGGTCGCGAAAGTGCCTTTGTCACTGCGTAACCAGGCTTCTACTTCTTCAGGGGTGACACTGGCTTTATCGCCAAAGTCTTTACTGAACTGCTGTTGAATTAGCTGGCGAGCAAGGGCCGCTGAACAAGGACAGGTAGACGAGTAAGGTACGTGAATACCCAGCTCTAAATCCACTTTACCGTCTTTTAGGGTCGCACGAATTTCAGTTGGGTAATCTTTCCAGCCTGAAAATTGGCTTTTAAGTGCTTTGCGCTGAATAACGTAATCAAATTCAAAGTTAAGCGTGGCTTGATCACTGATGTCTTCATGGCTATCTAGCATGTGGGCTAGGAACTCGCGAAGATTAGCTGCGCTGAGCACCTGATTGTCAGAAAACTCAGATAACAATAGATACAGACGTGACATGTGAATGCCTTTAACGTCTGGATTGCAGATATTCACATAGGTTTGAACAAAGGCATTTACCTTGTTTACACCAATATGCGCATCTTGGATGTTTAGGGGCAGAGCAATGCGGTTCATACCCACCCAGTTAAGGGTGCCATTAATTTGTGGAGCTTGGCTGGCAGCCACGTCGGGCATTTCGTTTGGGCGCTTTTCAGTCATAGGAGCAAATTCTTTGGGCCACAATAAAAATAAGGCGGCTATGTTATCCGATAGGTCAAGTTGAGACAATCAAACCCGAGTGCAATGGTCGGGTTTTACTGGAACAAACCGTTGCTATGCGTGGTTTTTGGTCTGGATCAGTTCAATACTGTAGTTGTCAGGGTCTTTTACGAAGGCGATATGGGTCGTTCCGCCTTTAACTGGGCCGGGTTCACGACTCACGACGCCGCCAGCGGCTTTGATCGCGTCACAGGTGGCATAGATGTCGTCAGCGCCGATGGCAATGTGGCCATAGCCGGTACCTAAATCGTATTCACTGGTGTCCCAATTGTAGGTCAGTTCAATCACGGCGCCTTCTTCTTCAGTGTCGTAACCTAAAAAAGCCAGAGTATAGCGATATTGCTCGTTATCGGACTGGCGAATGAGGTTCATACCTAACACGCGGGTGTAAAAATCAATAGAGCGCTGTAAGTCGCCGACTCGTAACATGGTGTGCAAGATGCGCATGGATGGCTCCTAATCTAATTCTTTGTGTTTGTATTCGCACAGATCTTCGATGATGCAACTGCCGCATTTTGGCTTACGTGCGGTACAGACATAGCGACCATGTAAGATTAGCCAATGATGGGCGTCCATCAAAAACTCTTCTGGTACTAAACGCAATAAACGTTTCTCGACTTCTAGTACGTCTTTGCCTGGTGCAATCTTAGTTCGGTTGCCCATGCGGAAGATGTGCGTATCCACTGCCATGGCGATTTGACCAAAGGCTGTATTTAATACGACGTTAGCGGTCTTTCGGCCCACACCAGGAAGCTCTTCTAATTCTTCACGGGTTTGTGGTACCACCGAGTTGTGCTTGTCGATTAAGATTTTGCACATCTTAATGACGTTTTTGGCTTTGCTGTTAAATAAGCCAATGGTCTTGATGTATTCCTTTAAGCCGTCTTCACCGAGTGCATAAATAGCCTCGGGAGTGTTGGCAACCGGGAATAACTTGCGGGTGGCCTTGTTGACGCTCACGTCAGTGGCCTGTGCTGAAAGCGCTACGGCCACGACCAATTCAAACGGCGACGAATATTCAAGTTCGGTTTCTGGGTTAGGGTTGTTATCCCTTAAGCGTGTAAATATTTCTGTGCGCTTGGCTTTGTTCATAGTTAAACAATTTTACCCGTCACACGCACGCGTTTAGAACCTGCGACAACCGGTTCTTTCTTCTTGTTTTCGATGTCTTTTAATTTGTCATCGATAATATTCTTAAGCGCAATTAATAGCCCCATGCCCACAAATGCGCCGGGCGGTAAGATGGCGAATAAGAAATCTGGGTAATCAGTGAATAGGGTGATTTTCCAAGTTTTTGCGCTTTCACCAAATAACAGTTCCATATTCGAGAACAAGGTGCCTTGGCCAATGATTTCTCGCATGGCGCCAAGTATGACCAATACAAGGGCAAAACCCATTGCCATCATGAAGCCGTCCAGTGCAGACGGCAAAATAGGGTTTTTAGCCGCAAATGCGTCGGCACGACCTAGGATCGCGCAGTTAGTCACAATCAGTGGAATGAAAATACCCAGTACCGTGTAAAGCTCATAGGTATAAGCCTGCATGAGTAATTCTGTGCAGGTGACGTAAGACGCAATGATCATCACAAACGCCGGTAAACGAACAGCAGCGGGTACGTAATTGCGCACCATGGAAACCGCAATGTTTGAGCCCACTAATACCAACATGGTGGCTAAGCCTAAACCCAGTGCGTTCACCACGGTGCCGGTGACAGCCAATAATGGACACAAGCCTAATAGTTGAACTAAGGCTGGGTTGTTGGTCCATAAACCGTCTTGGGTGATTTGCCCGTATGATTTTGTGCTCATAACGCATCTCCAGGCTGTTTGGTTTGTGTGGTTAACGTGGAAAGCACCGCTTTGTCTTTTTCAAACATTACCAGCGACTGTTTAACCGCATTGATGACGGCACGTGGTGTAATGGTGGCGCCGGTGAATGAATCAAATTCACCGCCATCTTTTTTCACTTTCCATTTTTCAATATCAGGGTTGTTCAGTGATTTACCATTAAACGATAAAATCCAGTCTGACTTTTTAAGTTCCACTTTATCGCCAAGCCCCGGTGTTTCTTTGTGATCTACGACGCGCACACCGGCAATGCTGCCATCTTGCTTAATGCCCACCAATAACTGTATGGCCGTTGTGTAGCCGTCTGGGGCAGTTACCGGAAAAATATAGGTGTGGGTAGCATTGTTTTTTTGCGCTAGATGTAATTTTGCATCGTCGGCAATTGGGCCTAGATAATTAACATGCAAGTTTTGTTTGCTTTGCTCTGAATTCAACTCGATATAGCTATTTAAAACGTCATTATCCACTTGGTTTTCAGGGGTGATTTCGTACAGGGCTTTGGCTTGTGCTTGGGCAATGTTTTCATGAATTTGCTCTTTTGTGCCTTGTTGCACAATAGCAATCACACCAGCCGTTACGAATGCAAAAATCGCTAAGCCCATTGCATTTTTAGCGATGGACTGGCCAATACTCATTTCGGCTTTTTCGTTTTCATTAGTCGTCATGTTGAATCCTAATCTTTCTTAGCCAAACCACGTATGGCCTTTTTATGACCATAAGTACGAGGTTGAGTGTATTGGTCAATAAAGGGTGCCGCAAAGTTCATCAGTAGTACCGCAAACGCCACAGCATCTGGGTAAGCGCCCCAAGTACGAATCACGTAAATTAAAATACCGATTCCTGCACCGTAAATGATTTTACCCAGGTGTGTGGTTGAGGCGGAAACAGGGTCAGTGGCAATGAAAAAAGCACCAAGAATCGTCGCACCGCCTAACATGTGAAGGGTCAATGGTACATAGCTGTCATTGTCCCAGCCTAGAATGCTTGAGCACAGAAACAAGGCAACCAATAAGCTTGCAGGGATGTGCCAGGTGAAAATCTTTTTCCAAATTAAATATAAGCCGCCCAATAAAAAGCCAAGGCTGACCCATTCCCAAGCCAGCAATATTTGCGAGTGCTGTGCGCCTTTAAATAAAGGGTTGGATAAAATTTCATCAGCGGTTGAGATCGCCACTTGGTGTTTGTACTCATCCAATGGCGTGGCCATGGTGAAGGCATCAATGGCCTCGCGAGAAGAGAAAATAGCAGTGAAGGCATCACCAAATGAAATACTGTTGCTCAGTAGTTCGCTGGGTGCGCTCCAAGATGTGGTCATGGGCAATGGGAAGCTCACCAGCACTAATGCAAAGCCTACCATGGCGGGGTTAAATGGGTTTTGCCCAAGGCCACCATACAGGTGTTTGGCAACAATGATGGCAAAACCGGATGCAATGATGGTTACCCAGTAAGGCGCATAAGGTGGCAGTGATAGCGCTAATAAAATAGCGGTTAACAAGGCGCTGTAATCTTTCAAATAAAAGCCAATTGGGCGCTTGCGAAGCTTTAAAACTAGGGCTTCGCAAATGATAGCCGTGGTGCCCGCAATGGCAATTTGAATTAAATGACCAGGGCCAAAGAAATACGTCAGTGCGATAATGCCGGGGATTAACGCTAAGATTACTGTGCGCATAACATCAGCCGTACTGAGCGGGCGAGTAGCGTGTGGCGAACTAATATTTAACAGTTTCATAGGTTTGCCTCGGCTAATGCTTTTTTAGCTTCTTCTAATTTGGTTTGTTGTTTTTCCAGCCCAGTTTCGAAAGCGGATAGGGTGTCGAGATTTTGCTCTTTTGCCATCTCTAGTCGCTCTTGTGCTTTGTCCACTCGAGTTTGTGCAGCAAGCACCTTTTTCTTAAGTTGCTCGACATCCGCTGCTTGTTGACTGGCTTGCGTCACCGGTGTGTTGTTGAAGTCAATCAAGGCTTGCTTGGCTTCTTCGACACGCACTTGTTGTTTTTCAACGGCTACTTTCAGCATCTCAACTTTGTCGCTATTGGTGTTCATGGCCTCTTCGAGACGTTTTTGTGCGGTCACCAAACGAGATTGTGCAAGGTCCACCTTGTTTTGCATGCGCTCAGGTGTCATCTCCATGTCAGAAGCGGTACTTGCCGGAGCGGCTTTCGCTGCTTTTTTGGCTTCTGCGATGGCCTTGGCAGCCTCTTTCATTTTTTCTTGGGCTTTTTTCAATGCGCCGTCTAATAATTCAGCCTTTTCTGTATCACCGGCTTCTTGCGCCGCGGCGATTTTTTCTTTGGTCTTTTTAATGGCGGCTTGTGAAGCGTCGAGTTTTTTCTGCAGTAATTCTAGATCTGCAGAAGGGGCGCTTGCGGCGGGTTCACTTGTGGCAGGTGCATTGGCTTCGGCGGCTTTTTTCTCGGCTTGTTTTTTAGCGGCGGCTTCTGCACGGGCTTTGCGCTTGGCTTCTTTTTCAGCGGCTTCGCGCTCTTGGCGTGCAAGGCGTGCTTCAAAGCGCTCTTTGGCGCGATCGCTTTTTTGCTTGTCTGCGTTAGCTTGTTTGATCTCGCCTTTTGTATGGCGGTAATACTGCACTAACGGAATGTTGCTTGGGCACACATAAGCGCAGGCACCACATTCGATACAGTCGGCAATATTATGAGCTTCAGCTTGCTCAAGGTTGCTACTTTTAGAGAACCAATACAGCTGCTGAGGGAGTAATTGTGCCGGGCAGGCCTCGGTGCACATGCCACAGCGGATGCAGGCTTGCTCCATGGCTGGGTCTGGCAGTTCTTTTTTGCTTGAAGCAATAATGCAATTACTGGCCTTAACAATGGGTGTGCTGGTGTCTTCTAGGGTAAAGCCCATCATTGGGCCGCCCATGATCAAGCGGTGTACTTTGCTCGCATTGGTTTGCGCAAGTTCTAGTAAATGACTAACAGGTGTGCCAAGTAACACTTCAAAGTTCTGAGGTTGGTTGCAGGCTTCACCTGTGATGGTGGTGACTCGGCTGATTAATGGCTCGCCCTTGCTAACCGCTTTGTAGATCGCAAAACAGGTCCCTACATTTTGGCAAACCATACCGATATCTGAAGGCAATCCGCCGGCGGGTACTTCTTTACCAGTTAGAATTTCAATAAGCTGCTTTTCGCCACCACTGGGGTATTTAGTGGGTATGGTCACCACTTGAATATTAAAGGTGTTGTCGTTGAAGTGTTTAAGGGCGTCTTTAAGCGCAGCGATGGCTTCTGGCTTGTTGTCTTCAACGCCAATCAAGCAGCGCTTAGGTTGAATGATGCGCACAAGAATCTCGATGCCCTTAATAATACCGTTGGCCTGCTCACGCATGAGCATGTCATCAGAGGTGATATACGGCTCACATTCGGCAGCGTTGATGATCAGGGTGTCGATCTTACTTGGATCAGCGGACGCTTTGACATGGGTCGGGAAGCTTGCGCCCCCTAGACCGGTAATACCGGATGCTTGAATTTTGTTGATCAGAGTCTGGGGTTGGGCTTCTAGGTAGTTATCAATGCCTTCAACTTCGCACCATGTGTCTTGGCCATCGAGGGTAATTTCAATACAAATATCACGCATACCGGACGGATGAGCGATGACTCGTTCCTCGATTGCGGTGATTTTGCCAGAGCTCGGTGCATGCAGATTGGCACTGACAAATCCCTGTGCTTCGGCGATGACCTGGCCTTTAAGTACTGTATCCCCTAGGGTGACCACGGGTTTAGATTGCGCACCAATATGTTGTGCAATCGGTAATACCAGTTTTTCAGGAAGTTTTGCTGTGGCAATAGGAAGCCGGGTGCTTTGATCTTTGTTCTGTGGTGGGTGAATGCCACCGTCGAATTTGTGAAGGGTAATTAAGTCCATATTACGCCGCCTGTTCTTTATCTGTGGCAATGATGTTGGCGGGTTTCTGCCAGTGCCAATCTTGTAGGCCCGTTTCAACTGGGACCATGTCGATGCAGTCCACTGGGCAAGGATCCAAACATAAATCGCAGCCGGTGCATTCATCGGCGATCACGGTATGCATTTGTTTGGCGGCACCTAAGATGGCGTCCACGGGACACGCTTGAATACACTTTGTACAGCCAATGCATTCGTCTTCGCGGATGACCGCCACCATAGCTGTTTCTTTTTCGGTGCCGTGCTCGGCATCCAATGGCTCAGGTTCAACGCCCAGCAAGTCCGCAATGGCGGCAATGGTGCTTTCACCACCGGGAGGGCATTTGTTGATCTTTTCTTCGCCGCCAGCAATGGCTTCGGCGTATGGGCGACAACCTGGATAGCTGCACTGGCCACACTGGGTTTGTGGCAGTAGAGCATCAATTTGCTCAACCACAGGATTGCCTTCCACTTTGAAGCGAACCGCCGCAAAACCCAATACAGCGCCAAAAATAAGGGATAAAACAACGAGGGCGGAAACAGCAATTAAAATAACGGTCATGTTGCCCCCTTAAATTGACACAAGGCCAGTAAAGCCCATAAAGGCCAGTGACATTAAACCGGCTGTAATCATGGCAATGGCACTGCCTTGAAATGCTTTGGGTACGTCTGCGACAGTAATGCGCTCACGCATGGCCGCAAAGAAAACCAATACCAATGAAAAACCAACCGCCGCACCAAACCCATAAAGAATGGATTCCATAAAGCCGTTTTCACGTTTGATGTTTAACAATGCCACGCCTAAAACGGCGCAGTTGGTGGTGATGAGGGGTAAGAAAATACCCAATACCCGATACAGCAGTGGGCTGGTTTTGCGGATGGCCATTTCAGTGAAGCCCACCACAACCGCAATCACCATAATGAATGAAATGGTTTTAAGGTATTCAATGTTCAGCGGTACCAGTAGGTACTCATACACTAAGTAAGAGCTAAGGGAGGCGAGGGTTAATACGAACGTGGTGGCGGCAGACATACCAATGGCGGTTTCAAGTTTGTTTGAAACTCCCATAAATGGGCAAAGCCCCAGGAATTGGACCAGTACAAAGTTGTTCACCAAGATGGTGGAAATAAGTATGAGTATGTAATCAACCATAAAGGCCTCTGTACGATCTGTATGAATGCATGACCTGGCTGACGTAAATCGATCTAACTGGTTGTCAGCCATAGAAAAACGGCGACATATTATCGGCTATGTGGGATATGGGTACAAGCTAGGCAGGGTGCGGTTTTCAGTCAAATTGAGAATATTGGTTATTTATTGAATAAATAAGCAGGGTTTTTATAATCGATTTAGTTGTTTACTTCCTGTGCTTCTTTTTTTGCCCAGTGATCTTTTATCATCAGAATTTGCTCCATATCGTTAATAAACAGATCAACTAATCGTTTTTCCAGGTGATTTCCTGCGAGGGTTTTCAGTTCGTTGATGATTTTATCGTGTGGCCAGGCGTCTTTGTAAGGACGTTTGATGGACAGTGCGTCGAATATGTCAGCAACAGCAACAATTCTTGCACTTTCAGGTATTTGCAAGCCTTCCAAGTTATTAGGGTAGCCACCACCCGTCCACTTTTCGTGATGACATAGAGATATTTCCGCAGCCAGTTTAAAGATTTTTTCCTCGCTTTTTGAAAGTATCGCAAAGCCGATAGTAGGATGTTGACGCATGATTACCCATTCTTCTGCACTGAGAGGGCCTTTCTTTTTAAGTATCTGATCGGGTATGCCTATTTTACCCGTATCGTGCATAGGGGCGGCTAGACGAAGCATTTTAGCGTCTGCTGAAGACCATCCTGCTAAAAGAGCAAGCCTCTCACTGTACTCAGCCATCCTCCATATGTGCATACCAGTGTCGTTATCGTTGTAGTGTCCTGCCTCTGCAAGCATATGAATGGCGGCTTTCTGAACTCGTTGAAACGCTGATGCGTTAACAAGCTTTAGGTGTGTCTTAATGCGAGATTGCAAAATGGGCGCTGAAACAGGTTTGGTGATGTAATCCACAGCGCCAGCATCAAACCCTTTTTGCTCGTCAAACTCTCGATTTAATGAGGTGACAAAAATAATAGGTGTATACTTGAGGGTTTTAATTGAGCTGAGTATCTGCGCAGCCTCGAGTCCATTCATGCCAGGCATTTCAACATCCAATAGTATTAAGCAGGGCTCGTGTTTGATGGCCGCCTCAATCCCAGACTCTCCATCACGAGCAAAAATCAGCTCATAGTCTTGCTCAAGTATTTGTCTTAAAAGTGCAAGGTTATTTGGATCGTCATCAATGCATAAAATCGGTTGACTATTCATTGTTTGAAATACTGCTCTTTAATGAAAGAAGCAAAGACCTAGCCTTCTCGTAATCGAAGTTAGATATGTGTTCTGTAAGGTCATTATAGGCGGTTAATTGAATTTCACATGCGCAACGAGCCATTTCATCCTCAATTATTTTTTGGCTGTCACTCTCCAGCGCCTCTAGCATTCTGTCTATGGCGATACGACTGGTATAGCTGGAGTTGGGTTCTGGGCTTTGTTGATCTAATGGGTGACCGTTAATAAATAAATGAATAGCTTCGATAGTTTGCTCTAAGATATCTCTTAATTCAGTACTCGGATTAGTTTCCTTATATGTACCATTGTCAAAATGCTGTTCAGTGAGTTTAGCCTGTTCTGCAAGATCTTCTAAATAAAGAGAGCCAGCAGCGCCTTTTAATTTGTGGCAAACCTCTTGACCTTTACTGTGCTCGCCTTTGCGTTCTAAGTTTTCAATTATATCTGCATCGCCCTCATGGTTTTTAGTGAAGGTGATTAATTGTTTTGCATACTCTTCATGTGTTTTCCAAATTATTAATGCTTTTTCAAAATTAATGGTATTTGATTTCTGTGTTGGTGGTTGGTTGGTTGTGAGGCGTAAAATAGTTGAAATTAGCTGTTCTACATCAAATGGTTTGGATAGGTAATCATTCATACCAGATTCAATGGCTTCACTTTTATTTTCTTGGAATGCTCCAGCGGTGAGCGCAATGATCGGTATATTCTTCAGTGATTGCGTTTTTCTTATTTCTTTTGTTGCGGTATAGCCATCCATTTTCGGCATTTGTATGTCCATTAAAACGATATCGTAGATATCTGGCGCAGCACTCATTATTTTGATGGCTTCGTAACCGTTTTCTGCAATATCTACTTTGGCTCCTTCAGCCTCGAGAATGGACTGTGCGACATCACGGTTGACCTGGCTGTCATCAACAACCAGTACGTGTATTTGGTTTAATCTTTTAGTGTGCACTAATGCAAATTTTTTCTGGATTTCACCTCGATTATTTTTTATATCCAATACAGCGTTATATAAACAAGGGCTGGTAACCGGTTTTGTTAGTACACAATCGATTAGTGCATGATTAGGTTCTTGTTTTAGCTTTTCTTTATCATGGGCGGTAACCATGATAACAATAGGAGGGTGTTCACTCGCTTGGGCTTTTATTAGCGATGCAGCTTCTAAGCCGTCAACTCCAGGCATACGCCAATCCATCAAGATGATGTCAAATTTTTCACCCTCGTCCTTTACAGATGAGAATACCTTTACAGCTTTCTCTCCTGATTCAACTGAATTATGACTCCATCCTAAGCTATCGACAGTTTTTGCGAGTAGTGTGCGGGCAATCTCATGATCATCTGCAATTAATATATTTTGATGCGCCATTTGTGGTAAGGATGGCGCTTCGTGACGGCTATGTTTGAATATCAGTTCAAAATAGAATTCGCTTCCATGTCCTACTGTGCTGCGAAGTTGTAGGTCACCACCCATTTGATGAATTAACTTCTTACATATTGAAAGCCCTAGTCCTGTACCACCAAAATTTCGAGTTATAGAGCTATCAGCTTGAGAAAAAGCATTAAAAATCGTTTTTTGTTTTTCTGGTGGGATACCTGGACCAGTGTCGGTAATTGAGAAGCGAATAGTTGATTCACTCTCGTTGTCATCAATTAAAGTTGTTTTAATGATTACGTCACCTGACTCTGTGAATTTTATGGCGTTACTGGAAAGATTAATTAATACTTGCTCTAATCTCAGGGGGT
>Ga0115007_10002481_pt1 | contig 11347 bp, 2 predicted proteins | sample ArcOceMetagenome_2_FD_87166 | JGI IMG/M metagenome (GOLD analysis project Ga0115007, IMG submission 87166) | Marine eukaryotic phytoplankton communities from Arctic Ocean - Arctic Ocean ARC135M Metagenome | ecosystem: Environmental > Aquatic > Marine > Oceanic | place: Arctic Ocean | collected... | reverse complement strand
GCGGAGATCCTTAGGGAGACCCCAAAGAGTATATCTGATGTTTGACTGTAAAGCCAATTTTTATTATTTATAGACTGATTGAAATTTTTAATAAAAAACTTCCTTTTGGATCGTACTTGTACGAGTTGAGAGTCGAGTCTAACTAGTAACTTCAACACTTCACAACTACCAAGTAAAATTTTTAGATATTGCATACACCAGTACAGCAGTAAATAATAAGTCGCAATTTTCTCTTAGTAAATAACTCAACTTCGCACCAACTTCGAGGAAAGACTGGAAGAAGAAAGGAAAAGGACAAATAAAAACCCCACCCATGTCGATTGTTCTGTTCCTTTTTCTTTTCCTTGATTTTGTGTCGGGTGCTGGTCGTGAAGAGAAATGCAGTCATCGAAATTCGGAAGGGGAAGAAATTGGCCCGGCAGATTTAACTACAACTTATTGTGACCAAGCAACCACTTTTGTTCCTGCCACGTTCACAGATCATAAAGAATGTACACAAAAGGCATGTTCAGGCCACAGTCGCTACTGCTGTTGCGGTTGTAGCTACGGCGGCTGCTGTGGTTGGAGGAACGGTGGGTGCAATCAATGGAACGGTGGGTGTGTTTCATGGAGGTACTGGCAAACAACCGACAGCAATGCTTACTACGCCTATGGGGCACCAAAAAATTGGAAAACACAAACCTGCGCTGCTTGGGAAGAAAACAATGGAACGTTTTCAAGTATTTGGAGTCCATTTCCTTGTACGAACAAAATATGGCCGGATGGCAAATGCCAAAGTGCTGGTCAATCCCAACCCACAAATACAAACTGGACCGCTACTTATACCCCCAAATGTGGCATTTGTTCCGCTGGAAAATTTTCAATCGCAAATCCATTTGGAATCACACCTTCAACCGTGGTTGTGACAGATCCACCCACGTACGACAATTGTCTTGAATGGCAATTATTTAAAGGGTACGGATCGAGTACTGCTGCCGTAGATGCCACGACGTTTACTTTGCCTTCCAGTAGTGATGATGTGGCGCTATCAGTCAATGGCGTGTACAGATTTGATAAACCAACTGTGGGGTCCAAAAAAATCAGTTTGTATATTTTTGATCCATCTCCAAAATGGAACGGTGGAAAAACATGGGAATCGAATACACTTTTATCGGGTCCATCAAAAGTACGTTGCCGCACGGCACAGGGTCTTGCGGCGTACAGCGAACCTTTAACGAATTCAACTGAATATATCATTGGGGGTACTGATTGGACCCTCTTGAAAAATGGTAAAATTCAAACGAAGGCAACGACGAAATATCCAATGACTGGACATCCATGTACGGCAGGTTTGTTTGACGACAAAGGAGAGGCCCACGTGTTTCAAGAGATGTATACATGCAGTTCTATCAAAATGATTGATGGGATAGACAAGACTGTGCCCGGTTACAGTAGTCCTGTTCATGGCAAACAATGTAAAAAATGGCGTCATGTTTCACATATGCAACCTGGTGTGGGGTTTATTTTCACTTCGCCTTCTCCGTTTGGTCTTTACAAAGCCAATGCAAGAAGAAACAATGGGCACAGTGATCCAACTATGACGCCAGCTCTATACTTTTACGACAAACTTGGTTGGGAACCACACTCCAGTTACACGTATTCTTGGAACACGAAAGTAAGCATTTTTTCTGTTCTTTTTTCTTGTTTTTGATCAAATTCTTTTGTTTCAATTTGTATTTTTGTTGTTCGATTGCACGTATGTAATTGCAGCTTGTGCACTACGAAGAATTCTTGGAAAATCAAACGAAAAATTTAACAAGAAGAAGAAGAAGAGTATTACGATAAAATCCAAACATTACTATATAAGTAGATTGTGGTATGCAACATGGCAAATGCAATGGCCCAAACACTCCTCCTCCTGTCTCTCTCCTCCACGAAGAGCGCGTTGGGGAGCGCGATCATCCACGGCACGTACGGGGCATCGGCCGCCGCAGACCGGGCGGTGGCGCCCGCGCGGCCGGCGGAAGCGATTGTGGCCATCGGTGGATGACAACGGACAACAGCGGCCGTCAGCATTGCCATGTTGAACGGCAACCACTACCCACCCCACTCCGACGACGCAACAGAAGAAGATCACACCCTTTTCAAAACACACCCCCCACCAAAGCGGGCACCAAAGATTGTTTTACATGTGGGTATGCTTTCTAATCCAAGATCTTTTCCTCCCCTCCTTTACTCTTTTTTGTGCATGCAAGGCAAGAACTGAATTTGACTATCCACTTTGTTCGACTGATGGTGGTGCGTGGAAAACAACTTGGGGTCAATGGAATACACGAAATGGCAATACAATTGATTTCAACAAACAACCCAATCATCCAGACTTCAATCCATGCCCAGTAGCAGATGGAAATCTCCTAACTGAAGTTTGGGCCTGTGATGAAATTGACATGGCCCCTTACATTGATCAAGCATGCGCTGCTCATTGGTGCCCAACATTGTGTCCAACGGCTCCCTGTGCTAGCATTTGTCGACCCGGTTGCGAAAATGAACCGATCTGCAACAACTATAAAAGTTGCAAAGAAAAGTATGAAAAAGAAAAAGGCAACTCAGTCTGTGTCGATTGTCCTAAAGGATTTGTCCAACCATCAGATGGAAAAGGAACATGCGTGTCTTGTCCGGCTGGTTGGTACAGCATAGTCGAAGGAGGGGAAACTTGTCTTGCTTGCGACAAAGGTCAGTATCGACATTTGGGTGTTGATCCGTCGCAAGCGTGTGAATATTGCGAAAAAGGTTTTGCAGTGGATTACACAGGTGCGTCTAAATGTTATGAATGCAAAAAGGGCACCATTTCGAGGGGGGGGGCACCTGCTTGTAAAGTTTGCCCAGCCGGCCAATACCAAGAAGATGATCGAATGACATCGTGTGAAACATGTGACGAGGGACGTTTCATTGATCATGAATACAATCCATTTTTAGCTGTTGAAACGTTGCAAGAGGCTGCGTCCGAGCACGATGATGCAAAAGACTGCAAATATTGCGACCTTTCGATTGGTTTGAAAATAAACGCCCCCAACAATTCAGCATGTGAGTACTGCTCTCTGGGCGAGTACGGACTTACATTGGATAAGAATGGTGATCAATTGGATAAAGTCGTGTGCGTGGCCTGCAAGCTCTGTCCCCCCGGCAAGTCAATGTTTCGTGATGAGGATGTCTCTAGTTGTCGTGCCATTAATCCTGGATCTTGTGTCGATTGCCCAAAAGGTTGGTACAAAAAGAAAGGACAAGGTGCCGATGGAAAAGGAAGTGATGCGTGTCAAATTTGTGAAGCTGGAAAAGAAGCAACTTTGGACCAAAAAAACTGCATGTTTTGTGATGCGTTCGAGCAACCTACTTCAGGCAGTGGGGGTGTTATTCGACGGTACAAAGCGCAAAAAGGTCCAGAAATGTGTCGTGACTCTGGTCTCGTAGAAGGTCAACTTGGAATGGACGTGAAATATAGGTTGAATGGCAAAGTAACGTCTCGACGGCATCCTAGACCTGAATTCAGGTCTGGGATTGGTACTCGATGTGATGCACAACGTTTCCCCACTAAATTAAGAGATGGATGCCGTGAGATTGTTAATGTTACCATTCTTGCACCAATCTCAGAACAAAAAAAAACAAGACCAACCAACCGACCATCCTATTCGGTCGAAAGTCTTGCTTCAGGTGGGTACAACAATCATGATGATATAACAGTGAAATGGGGTTTCAAACATGTTTTTGATTTTGAGAAAGAGGTGAACGTACAGTTGTGTCAACTCAAATTTGAGATGTTACAAGTGCATCAAACATGTAACAATGAGAATATTGGTTCCATCATACCATCTCAGACGTGGGCAGCCTGTGCATTGAGTGCCAATCGAGAAGGTTTGTTAAATTTTAACTTTAACCCAACTTCAAAAGAATGTTTATTGGTCAATGGCCAATGCACCAGTTTTTCCGCTGCCAGAGGTTGGTATGCGTCGCGTGTTCTTGAAGGTGGGTGGGAAAAAGGATGCACAACTGCTTTGTCTGCTCGTTCACTTGCACATACATATATTGCCTCTCCAGACACCAGTGGCAGTGTCCCAATAGAATCTACAACACTGAGATTGAACCATCAACATACGTCGCACCCAATGTGGACTTATGAAAAACGTTGTGTAAAGGATGACACCTATGTGAAAGCAAGAATTGGACTCAATCGACGGGACGATGGAACTTATGTGAATGGTTCAACTCTGAAGACTGGCATTGAAATGGAAACATTGGTCTATGCCTTTTCAGATGGCAATCAATTGATTCGAGGAAATACAGCACCAACAATGGATCGAAACAAAATCACAGTACTGCCTAAAATAATATTTCCAACAAGTCCTGGTATTGCCTGCAATGTTTCTCTCCGTAATGTTCTGGATCCCGATCATTCCACTCGACAAAAATTTAAGTATGTGGAACTTGCAGTGCATAAAGGAAAAGCGAATCGTGTCAATGCTGTTGTCGATGATTCTGCAGCCAATGTTCTTAGATTACGAAAAGCTAAAACGACAATCAATGCTGTTGTTGAGGCAGCTCTTAAAATCAACTTTCAGTTAGAACCAACCATTGGTATCGGGTGGGCAAGCATTCTTTGGCCCGGTGATCTTCAGTTGCTTGCACATGACACGTTTCTTTCTTCTGTCAAAGAACATCCCTCTGAGCTGCGTGCGTTTGTTACAGAGTGCCTTTTGGATACCGCTGCCATAAATGACACCGCTCTTGTAACAATGGTGGAAGCTCTCAATATGGATACAAGTGCCAAATGGAGTCTTTTCGACCGAAACAATGGTGGTGGGGATGAATTGGGTAATTATGGGCTTGGTAAATCGATGTTCTGGCGGACATCATCACAGGGTGTATTCACATCACAGGAAAAAATTCGATGTGCGGTCACCCTTTCGGATGGTTGTGAAGATAGCCATAGCATTCCTGGAAGTTTTATGACTGAAGTCACTGTGACAGAACTCGAATTGAAGCGCAAAAATGGTTTTCGGTTTCCTACCGAGGGTGGACTTGACGTTGAAATTCTTGGAGCAGGATTTGCAGCGCACAGATCCGATTATCTTTGTACGTGGTCTGGAGAAGGTTTGGGCTACCCATGGGGTGAGTGGCAACATGTACAAACAACACCAGGAAGGGCACTTAGCTACGGACAAGTCAGCTGCAGTCAACCGAAATGGTTCGGTCGCCATGGGGACAACATCAATTTGAAATTGGCTGGCCCAATTTTAACCTATCAAGGTTGTTTCAATCTGTCTAAAATCACTGCCACGTTCATACCAATAAATACTGGAGCGGCATACCAGAACAATTTCAATAGCCTGGCAAGTTGTCAACTGCAAGCCACGACACATAACGTAGAAGGCCAGATCACAGGACAACAACTATCGATTTTGGCGCTTTCCGGCGCTACGTGTCTGTTCAGTGTAGCTGCACCTTCTGAAGTTCTGACTGTGGGATTAAAAGTAGACGATGGGTTGTGCAACCAACCTTGCCCCACGACATCCTCGTGGTCCATTAATGGTACTTTCGAGGAACTAAAAGCCCGTGATTATGACCTTCTTTACCCTCAACATTGTGGTGGTACCTCAACAAATGCTGCTACGGGTGGTTATTCTTCGGTATTTGCTCTGGCCCCGACCGATGACATAGGTGCTGGAACATACGGTATAACCACCGCACCACCTGGTGTTCCAACTTGGCGTCCATCAGTTGCTGGCCCTGGTAAAATTATCTTGCATTGGAAGGCGCCGGAATTTTTAGGAGGTGGTGTGCCGGAACAATTTGAAGTGAAATTTAAAGCAAAAAAATGGCCCACTGCCAACATCGGTTCAATTCGAAATGAAATCGCATATCCTTCTTCGCATGCTGCTCTTTGCGAAGAGAGTTCTGTAGTAGGCAATGGAGAAAACCAGGCCATCTTGTCAACCAGAGGGGGCAACGAAGGGAAACCAGGCAGCTCCAAAACATATAGGTTGTGCCGAAAAGCTCAATACAATTACGAAGCCGAAACACCCACACAATGCAACGACAGTCCTGTGGACATCAACAACGAATACGATGCATACACCAATTGTACAGGTTTGGACGTCGGGGTAAGCAATTCCATGTACCTAGAGTACATTAATCCTGATGTGGTTTATGAATTTCGTATTCGTGTTCGTACCATACATGGTTACTCCGATTGGTCGTCAATATATGAAGCAAAGGGAGGTGAACCCATTGCTCCCTCAAAAGTTCGTAATATTCGTATAAGTTCCAACTCAGTGGACAGTGGTATTCAAAAACCAATGGTTACTCCTTACTTCTTGAATGTTTCGTGGGATCGACCGTTGGATGACGGTGGTACTTACCTTGCCGCCTATCATGTGAGTTTTCTAGAGTTCGATTGCAAGTCCAATGTTTTCCCAAAACGGTTCACAGTAAATTGCAACGCCTCGTCTGGACAGATTCAAAGAGCACCTGGTTCAAATCTTTCTCCGTCCACTCGATGGAATTACAACAAAACACTGTACTATACTTTAGTCCCAAGAAAAAAACAATGGTCATCGTTCGGATCAAGAGGCACCACAGAAAATCAACCAGAAAATCAACCACAAAATTTAAAACCCAACACAAAATATCGAGTCGAGATTATAACCATCAATGCCAATGGTCTACGTTCAAAGCGTTCGGATGGAATCTTTACCACGCTCGGGGAAACGAAGGCTATATTAATCCCTGCTTTGATGAGTAGCATCCGTGGAAGGAACCGAAGCATTCATGGAAGGAACTTGGCGGTGCTGACGAGTCAAGATTTGGACGCTGAACCATTCTACATTGCACTTAATTTCACTGTCAACGAACAAAAAAAAGTTGGCCAAAGATTGGTACTTGAACCAGGAATACATCGCGTTCGTGATGTTCAAGTAACAGTTGGTGGCATTGAAATCCATGGGGGAAATTTGGCGTACCCAAACGAAACTATTCTTGTCTGTGGCAGTGGTGTCGCTGATACAACAGCATTGCTGAATCAAAAAGATCCTGTTGGTGGTTTAGGCCATCGATGTTTTTCTTCATCGAGCGATCAACTTCATGAAGGTAATTTTATATTTTTACGTGCATTGATGGGTGTCACTCTTGTCCCTGCACAACCAACCGGAGCAGTGTATTCTTCCTATGTACAACCACCAGAAGAATTTGGTGGTGCGTTGCTTATTTCTGGTGTGAATCAACCGATTAAAATGCAAAACGTTGTCTTTTCAGGGTTTCGCGCAACAAAACATGGTGGAGCGGTGGTCGTGGTGGACGTTGATCCAAAAAATAAGGTGTCAATCATCGATAGTCTTTTCCTTGGTTGTTTATGTACTTCGATCAATGTTGCTCCGTTGGCGTTGGTAAGCAAAGAACCACCGTCGTCGGTAGACCAGAATGAAAAAGAAGAAGGCCAGTACTGTTATGGAGGAGCTATAAGTCTTGTAAATTCAGCCGCTGAATTTACAAACACTGTCTTTGACGGGAACTCAGCAACATTTGGTGGTGCAGTATCTATTTCTTCCCACACAAAATTGCACCCATCTGCTTCCTTACAAAGTGTGCGGGGAATATTCAAGAAGTATCGTACAGAGGCAAACATGGTGAAAACAGAATTTCATAAAAACGTGGCACGAGAAGATGGTGGTGCATTATACGTGTCTGATGCTACTGTATCGATTGAGGAGTCACGTTTTGGAGATTCTTGGAGCGATTCACGGCAACAATGCGATCGAGTCGAACGACTATGGGACAAAATGACTACGCTCTCGGTTGAACGTATGGCCCACGATGTGTGGATATTGCTGCCGAACAGTACATACGATCTTGATGAAATTCTTTTGAGTACATTGAACATTCTCAATACAAATGCAGATAATAATGCTAATGCTGATATGATAAATGCTCAAATCGATACTTTTGTCGGTACCACATTATGGCAAACAACAACCTTGGTCTCCAGCTTATCGAAATTTGTAACAATTCTTCCAGCAAATATACACCAAAATGAACCACAAACAAGCTTACACAATACTGTTGATGTAATCGCGCAGCACATTGATGATATTCAATTTTTTCTTACAATCCGTAAAAACAAACGCACGGAGCTTCTTTCGTTGATCCGACCGTTTCAAGACAACACGACTGAACTCATTGAACCTGTGGTGAATTCGGCAGAAGCTAGTGGAGTGTTGGACAATAAAATTGCCGAAATTATTGATTCAATCGAAGTTGTTGTAGATCAACTAAATTTAGAGAGTCGAACTATTGCATATGGGTACAAATGTGGAAGTCCTGTGACGCGTTGGCACTATTTTGATGACCTAGAAATGAAGGCTCTTGCCAATGAAGATGAAAACATCTTCATTTCTACCGGCAGCAAAAGTGATATTGGGAAGGAAAAAAACAAATTGTCCGTTGCTTTGTCGAATCTCAAAAGCAGCATCAAACTGGACAAAGCAGAAATTGAATCTTCTCTGGTAAATTTACACGACAGCATCAAGCTGGAATCTGACTTTCCTAATCTGGTGACCAATGTAAATGACTTCTCAAAGCTTTTAGACAAAAGTGGACCAGGAGAATTTATTGATATTGGTAGATCCGTTGACGAAGATGAACAAAAGATTGAAGAAACATACATCGAACTCCAACGACTTTCCTACGGGTTTGGTTTGTTCGTCAAAGCAATTCGACGTTACATTGAGGAAACTAAAAATGTACTCACACACATGTTACCGTTAACAAACGAACTACCTGTTGTTGGTGCAAAAGGTTCAACTGTTGCCACTGTATTAAAAGGATTCATTCGTGATTACATTGATATAGATGCAACAACCAGTGAAGAACAACATGCAGTTCTTCAAACATATCACTCTGTGTTGGATAGAATCATCGAAACAAGCGCGGGTGTTGCGACAATGGAACAAACATTGCTGACAACAGCGGCAGATCCAGCAGACTTCAAAAGCGATTACGCGCTCTGGAAAGTTGTCGTCGACCTTGATTATATTGCTGAAGCTCAGGGTGCAACAGTCACTCAAGTGAATCAAAATAATTCCACAACTTTAGGTGTACTACTAAACTCAGTATCAAATGGATCCATCGGTACAAATGTGATCATCAAATCAAAAGTGGGACAATATTTTGATACAACGGCGGATTTGATCATTGGTAATTCGACAATATCAGTATCCAGTATAAATGAAGTCGCGGAATTAAATGTCTCCGAAGCTTGGTTCAATTGGAATTTTTATTTTTTGCAAGATTCACTGCAAAATTTAGATCGAATGTATGAAGAAATCTTGGACTTGAGCGACCAACGTGAAGTCAACACTGACTTGTTGATAAAAATTGACAAACCAAACGACATCTGTGATGTATGTCAACTTATGAATACGGGTTGTGCAGTTTGTGTTGTAGACACTTCTGTAAACGGTAAATGGAAAAATTATACCAATCGTACACAAATCAAAGCAAACATTCGTTCACTCACGACACAAATTCAGAACAAACTTGAAAAGATTTATCATTTGAACGTGAGTTGTTTGGCCCAGCAATATCCCTCTGATTGTATTGGATCTACAAAGAAAGTGCTCATTACAGAACAAATTGCTCATCGTGTTGGCATTTTGACGTCGCTTGCCATCGAAGTTGAAGCCGAAGAATTCAAACGCTTGGAGCAATCCAACAAGGTTTGGGTTGCAATTGGAGCTATCCAAGCATCTGCCGTCGAACGGCGCAGGTCACTTCAATTGACCAGTTATCTCAATTATACTGATCGAGGTAATGGGAAAGGATTGGAGGAAGACGTTGAGGATCCATTAAGGCTTCTCAAGCTGTATTTTTTTGCCAATCAATATTTTTACGATCAGTCATACGCGAAATTTCGTACAGAAGACGTTTTAAGTGGTACGTATAACACCGCGGTCAAAGGAGACGGTGGATTAGTACATATCAAAGGCTCCAACCTCAAAATTTCTACGTCCGTACTCGAGAATGGTTTAGCAAATTGGGGCAGTGGTGGTGCCGTGAAAAGTCTATCTTCTTCGTTTGTTATGATTAAATCCTCTGTTGAAAATTGCAAAAGTGCCTTTGGGGGTGGCATCAGTGCAATAGAGTCAAAAATTGAGATTTCCAGTTGTGGCTTGAATAAAAATGTTGCTTTTCGTGACGGTGGTGCACTGATGCTTGGTGAGAACAGTGAAACTATCTTGATTGATACTGAATTAAAAAAGAATAGCATTGACTGTCCGATTCAAATGTTGGACAGCATTGTGAAATCCTGCCCCGCAGATTGGGGTAATTCCCTTGCTCAAGCTCAATCGAGAAGTGGGTATGGAGTGCAGGTCTTTTGCATGCATCCAATATGTAAAAATTATCTGGGGCGTGGTGGCGCAATCATGATTGAAAATTCTTTACGTTTTGAAGCAAGGAAAACAAAAATGTTTGACAATATCGCCAGAGGAGGTGGTGGGGCCATATTTGCACAAGACACTTTGGACTTTACAGTTGGTGGTAGTACGTTTGAAAACAATGCAGTGAAACGCATGATGGATATAACTGGTGATCCTTCGTTCACTGCGGGAGGTGGTGCTCTGTTCTTTCAGCTTACGTACTTTCATACACTTGATTTCCAACCACTGTTATCTACCACAAAATTTATCAACAATGAAGTTGTCGAGGGTAATGGGGGTGCAATTTATTGGTCTGTTCCACCAAGTATGTTTCAACAGGTGCGCGACGCCGGTGCTGACGGTCTCATCAATTTTGTCGGTTATAGTACGGCAGTATCGGCAACAACAACAACAGAACCATTGGCTTATTCAAATGTAGCAGAATGGGGTGGTGATTTTATTGCTAGTGGCCCTATGAGCTTGGTCGTCTTGAATGGACCAGCAAAAAATGAAGGTGCAGTCTCCACAACAGAAGTAACGTGTGAGGGTATAAGTAGTACGAATGTCTGTCCATTTCATTGCAGTGGAGCTGGTATAAAAAAACAACAATGTGTAGCGCGTACTTCGACACCAAGTCAAGCAGTCCCTAGCAACAGTTGGGGAGGAAGGCAATTAACGGATGTCGACGGAGCTCAACCGTTGCGTGTGGCCATTGTCGATTTTTATAATCATATTTTTAAAACAGCATTGGAACCAGTAGTCGTAGAAGCCAGTGTAAATTTTACAGCTTTGAATCTTGGACCAGCGTGGAACTATGTGCAAAGTACAGATTCAGGGAAAGGAACCAATTGTACACAATAATCGACAGCAGAAACTTGAAACATATGTACATTTGCAATATC
>Ga0115007_10002478_pt1 | contig 11355 bp, 4 predicted proteins | sample ArcOceMetagenome_2_FD_87166 | JGI IMG/M metagenome (GOLD analysis project Ga0115007, IMG submission 87166) | Marine eukaryotic phytoplankton communities from Arctic Ocean - Arctic Ocean ARC135M Metagenome | ecosystem: Environmental > Aquatic > Marine > Oceanic | place: Arctic Ocean | collected... | reverse complement strand
TCCGCCGCTAGTCGCTTTGTAAATTCGATCACGATGCTGCTACCAAGAGATAACGTAGCCGTGCGATGTTCATATATTGGGCCGTCTGTATGAGACAAAATCCCTTGACCAGGCTGATATTCATTTAGCAGCACATGATTTGGTGGACACGATGAGGGGAAGACATCTCGTTTCACTAATTCTCTTGCGATCTCCGCAAGCGGAGGAGGCAACGGATACATTATCGTCATCTCTTGTTTTTGTGGTTGTTGAAATTCTGGTTGTCCTTTCTCTTCTCCAAACATACAAACACGTCGTAAACCATGCTTCATTGTCTTCCAATTCCCAAGACCGTTGTCACCACTCGGTATATTTTTTAGCCAATTCGTTAATGCTGCATCACATGTCTTTTGTAATGCAGTCGAGGAATATGATATTGAATTCGGATTTTCACAGATCGACCGGAGCCTTAACTCTCGTAACTCGAGAAATCCATTATTATTTGGATAATTCCAATTGATGTTATTTTCTTTGCCGTGATCGACAGGAACGGTGTCATTTTTCTGCAATTTCTTTGTTTCCTCCTGATCGCGAATCTTATTATTCTGCTGACCACTCTTCTTGTTTCGTTTCCGCTCCTCTCGCAGCAGCTTTTTGAAATCGATTGCCTCCATTGTCTTGATTATTATAAAAAATAAATTCAGCGGCTGAATTTATTATCTGATTCACTATCTACTAGTGACTGAATTTAAAAAAAAATCTGATGCCAGTAATTAGTAATCCTCGTTTTGTGTGTTCTAGAAGTATTATTGCTCATTATCAATGGATGTTGTTCCCACTCTTGTTGATTATCAAATATTTAGATATCTTTCATTATCTGTGGAGTGATCAACAATAGGTATTTTCCATTCTTTTTTGAATTGTATGTATGCTCAAACTCTCACCACTCTGAATGCCTTTGGCATTCTGTGTGTGTGTGTGTGTATCTCTCTCAATACATTTTGGGCATGGATATACTGTACTCATAATCCTTCCTACTAAGTAATAGTGTACATCGTACCATTCATTCAACTATTCAACTATTCAACTGTTAAAATCTTACCATTTTTCTATATGTCTGTCTGTCTATACTGTATGCCATTCTCCAGTAGCTGCTGTAGAATATACACTGTTGTATATATAGTATATAGCTTTCGTTGCACGAGCTTGGAGCCTTACCCCATACTGTAGATATTTTTGCTTATTGCCACTGTCGTGCTTGCTCTTTGTTTTTGGCATTGAGACTTCGGCAGTGTCTGATTCACTATCTACTAGTGACTGAACACTTTGCTATTCTTGTAATATCGATCGAGGCCGATCGAAATAAAGATGAATAGTCCTACAGATTTGTTATCTCATTATCACTCACAATCCATAGAGACGCATTAACAGATTTCTTCTTCTCTTTCTCTATCAAGCTCTAGTTCTACACGCGCATCATCATGCCAACGTATCCAACCGGTACCGAAGTCAGTAAATATTTTCTGCATGATCTCGATAGAGATGAACAACGGATACCCTTTGTCAGGTATCGTCATGGTGATCGCATGGAGGGAGTAGTCGTTTCTCACGGGCTTACTATTACAAGTGGACCCGGAGTTCAGGAAGTGATAGGTTGGAAGTATCGAGTTCGTTTCGAAAATTGTGATTTGTGGCGTACGGAAATCTTTCATGAGATGTCTGAAAAAGAACTCGAATCGTGCCTTCACAAAAACTGTCCATATCATCTCTGTCAAGGACATTTCGGGGACGTGGTCGAAATTTTGAGGCAAGAAGAAGACGACGACGACGACGACGAGGAGGAAAGATCGAAAGACTATACGGCTTACCAAATTGATTGGGAAGCATTCTCGATGGACTTGGACAGAGTCCCGCATATGGCCGAAGTGTTATTCGGTCTCGAGGACTACGGTATCGAAATTTCTATTTTCTTTCTTGCTTTGATTATGCCTAACCGTCCCGTTTCTGTGATTCAAAAAATTATGAGAAAATGGCCTCGGCCATACGAATGTGAGCACTATCCAAATTGGCTTGCAATTGCACTGGACGTAGCAGAAAAGACAGAAAAAGATGGAGCAGCGTCTCTATTCGACTTCGACGAGGAAATTCTTCGGCTGATTTTGAAGAAGACAAACGATGTATCTACAACCAGGCAAATTTCGTCGTCAGCATTGGCTCCTATCCATAATTTTATCCTTTCTGATTCGGGTGGCCACTTCTCACTGGCAAAAATGGTTTTAGAAGAGTGTGATGATGCTGTTGCACTTGTCTTAGCTGACCATTATCGAGGACGACGAGATGTCCCTCAAGAGGTTCTAAAGTATGCTCTATCTTGTTCCAAAAAACGCAATTCAAAGGGAGCTCCCGTGAGAATTCTTGACTGCTTTTATAATAACAAATTTAGACACATATGGGACATTACAGGATTTTCCTTGATGGAGGAACTTTTTATGTTCATTGATTCGAAGAAACGTCCTTTGTTTGATCGGTTGTTAAAGAATTACGTTACAACAAGCACTAACAGCAGAAATCTTGTTGCCAACGTATCCTTAACCAATATGGTACTGTATACTTTAGAAGATATGAGTACCAGATCACGTGTCTCTAACAGGGTTGCACACCTCTCCTGTTGGACCAAGTTCGTTGCTGCTCATCAAGAGATCAAGACACTTACCAATCACCGCCAAACAGTACTGGTAATGAGTCCACTACTTTACGCCATTTCTCTCGGTTTTCCTTGGAACCCGGTCCTTCGCGATCTTGTTGCGGCGGGCCCATCGGCCTTGGAGTCTGTTGATTTCGTAGAGCTGCTACCCCCTTTCTTGATGGCAGCTACCGTCGAATGCACATCAATAATGTGCGCAGCCCGGGGGGTTACCGCAAGCTGCTGCGAAGACGAAGATGCCGACAGAGCTATTGTAGAAAACACTTTTGAGTTGTTGAAAGCGAATCCAGCAATGCTTGCAAGTGCGTCCGAAAAGGGGAACGCGGAAGCAGCAAGAAAGTCTTTAAAGACTCGAAAGAAGGAGACCAAAGCAATCAATGGCAAAAGAAAATTTGTTCAGAGCGCATTCTCTTTCCAGCCAATTACCTCCAACGTCAAATAAATATAGTGATATGAGCAGGAAAAGAGGACGAAAATTTAAAAAAAAAACTGAGTTCCAACACTGTGATATCCCGATCGGCAATCATGGTAATAAACCGTTCATCCTAGAGGAACGCTTTTCTTTTTTTCTGAGACAATCTATACGCAACGCAGAGTTTTCTATTCTGTAGACTATAGATTCTGTACATAATATAGTTTACATTTTTTCTCTTTTCATTTTCTAATTTCTAAAACTTTAGGACTCTAGGACTCTAGTCCCAAATAATATGATTTAAACATATATATCTGAATCACTCTATATATATTTTATATTCAAAATTAGATCTGTAGATCAGATGATACGCTTGATTAATTTTTTCGCTGCTTATTTTCGAACTTATTGGACTACTCCCTAGGATACATAAACGATACTGTGATTTTGAGGGAGTCGACCTTCAATCAATGGAATTTATAAGACAAAATTGTTGATGATACTATAGCAAAATACCATTTTGCCACAATGGCCAGGCTATTTGGGTCGACGTTGCTGTACTCGAGATTTCTACTGCTAAACAACCTGGCCCAAAAATAAGGGATACGATGTATTTATTTCTTTAAAAAACACACTATAGTTGCTCTGTACTGACGCAAAGATATGTTTCTAGTCCTTTCTTTATCGCTTTGTTGTAAACATTTTCACGCTCCATAGTCTCTACCTCTCGCAAGGCATTCAAGCACAACTCGGATGTGGTTCCAACCCTGTATGATTTTTCCACTAACCCTAAAGTACATTTCTGTTTCTGTGGTTGTACTAACTTTTGTTGTTTTTCCCATATTCGCATTCGTTGTTCGATGTCTTCTGCCGACGTCGCACACGGATCCAATAAATTACATGCAACCTCGTATTGATCGGAACCGTATGCTAATGTTAGTGCTTCAACTAGTGGCAAACCAATTCCGCTCCGTCCTCGTATATTTTCTGTAAGTGATCGAGCGACCGTTCGAGAGACCGAAGGTCGTAATCGAATATTATAATTTTCAACGAAACGATCTGTAGCACCCACTGTAGTCTGTCCCACCGATATTTCGTTATTATCTTCGACATTGCCGTTTTCGGTATCACTGTTGTTTTTCTTCTCGTCCGGCGAGTGAAAGAATCGTGTAGATTCTCGTCTCACCGTCGCTAGCGGTGTTCCTGCAGGATGTGCTCTACCATAGTAAAGAACGTCCACATTTTTCTTCGATGACAAAGCTTCACCAATCTTGCGAGCGACTGAGCCGGTGATATTTTCATTGTCGTCGTCGTTGTCGTCGCTACCGGCACTATGATCAATGTTGCTGTTAATATCTTCGTCCAATGGCAAAACAGAAACATGATCAACAAGACCAACTGTTGGATGTATGGGCTGCTCTTTTTCGTTTCTGATTCGACGAGAATCATCTTCCTCCGACGAATTTTCGAAACAAATCAAGGCTTCGACGGCGCTAACGGCTAGAGATGATCCCACAATAGCAACTAAGTCCGGTGTTCCGGCAAGATGAAACGAAGTTCTATCGTATGGACCATCAGCAAAAGCGTGGACAACAACAACGCGTTCTTTGGGTGAATTATTTTTCGTGTTCAAACGGAGGCAATGTTCTTGTGTTTTTTCCAATAGATCCAGCAGCAATTCTTTGTGCTTCGGTTTTCCAGCACTAATATACACGTTGCACGCTACGATTGCCCTGCGGCAGGACATCATCGCCCTCATGCTCATCGCTCATCGTCGTTTGTGTTGAATAGACATTTTTTAATTTTTTGATTTAATCATTTTGAATTTATAAAATTTGAGATTGAGTCAGAGAGAGTACGAAGGCCAGACTGAATTTCTCAAGAGGGGCCAAAAAGGGGAATTTGATGAAGTCAACAAGTGGCTGGTGGTAAATCATTGTTGTTTTACAATGAAAGGGAGGGATTGAGATTTTGTCAAGACTTTGTAGGTAATTTTATTAAACAACACTACTTTGTGGTCAGTTTACTTTGTTGTGGCCGTTTTTTGATGATGAATGAAACAAAGAGCAGCACCGCCTTTGCAGTGCTTGAATTAGGTCATGGGTGTCTTTCTCTTATTATGTGATTTTTTGCTTTCCCCTCCCTGCTTGTTCCATCAACAAGGAAGGGGTATTGATGACTGTGACCAAAATTTGACAAACATTAATTCCAACAACACAAAAAGATTAGATGTTGGGAATTTTTCAATTGCAATTCCTATTGTTGTTAGTCAAGGACCATTTCAGAGCAAACAACCAGCATAGACCTAGTTGACACACTAACATTATTGGGGTGTTGTCTCCATGTCTCCAAATTGGCTGATAACTTATCATTACCATCACTTAGAAAAGAGGGGTTTGTACTACTGTTCTTCCCGGAATGTAGAGAGAGAGAAAGAGAGAGAGAAAGAGAGATGAGATGAGATGAGAGCATGCATACACATAACTATATGTAAAGATTATTTGACTACTACCTATTTTCCGAGCATGTGCCCTCAATCTACCCATTTCAAAGTAACATATAATATATTATGCCTACTAGATTTATAGTTTGACCATACTGTGAGCTCCAGTTCCAATTTTGCTCCCCTAGCATCCAAACGTTCATTATGTCTGTCTGTTACAAAAACGCCATACATTTCTACTAATAAAAGCATGCTATTGCTATTGATGGGTAACGGCTACAAGCTAGTAATAATGATGTTTTGACTCATGTATGACATCAATGATTATTACAATACAAATCTACAAGTAAGTTGAACTTTGTCCCAAGTATTGACAACATACGGTCCAAAAAATGTGACGATTCAATCTGGCTGAGTGTCAAAAACGGCAACAAATGTGACGACGCACATGAAACGCACGATTAGAAGAGTCTTGTATTTGACAACAAAGTTGTCAGTCCCAGGTCACGTGCGCAACTCCGATCATTTGGTCACTCGTAAGCGCCGTATGCGGATTATAATTTTTTTCGCATTCGCAAAAACACGCTCATGGCGAGAATCAGAAATCGCTTTCAACGCTTGTGTAGTTATGGGATGCACCTCTATTACAACACATACCTAAAAAAATACCTCTTGGTAATACAAATACCAACACCCTCTTGCTCTAACATTAACGAAAAACAACAACAATAACAACCATGATTTCCTTATGTCCTATGCTGTTTATCGTACTTTGCGTGTCTGCTATGCTGGTCGTAGAAGTTGTAGCGTTTGCGCCTACTGCTACTGCTCCTGTTTCTACAACAACTTCAATAAATTATCAATCTGAAGGAATAGCGACAGCGACGACGCTACAAAAACAAACACAACTACACGTAAAGAAACAAGTGCAAGCACCAATAAGACCGTCAAAGATTAATAAGATCATTGTGGAAGAAATATCATCACTTAATGAGTTAAAATATTTTCTAGAAGAAGATGAAAGACCGGTTGTGATCAAGTAAGTTTAGTTTTTGTGTGACGAACGAATACTTTGTTGTACTAAGTAGTGCTAGTGCTAGTGCTTTGGATTTGGATTTGGATTTGGTTTTTCTGTTTGAATGATTTCATTATCTAACCCTTAAATCATCTTTCTTGTACCTTACTTTACTTTACCTTTTTTTCTTTTAGATTTTATGCAAAATGGTGTAAAAAATGTCAATTAGTTGGACGTCAATTTGATCGTCTTGCTATGGAAATGGGTGATAGAATCGTTGATCAACAATTGATTGATGGTGATATCCGATTTGCACAAATTGAATATAATCCAGAATCACAAGCATTCATTACAGAAGAATTACAAATTTCGGGTGTACCAACAATGCAAATGTATGTTGGTACAAATAAATTATTAGAGGGTGGATCAACTATAAAAAATGTCCGTACAGAATTAACACAAATAGAAGGATTAAGTCATGAAGAATTATTACAAAGAGCAGAAGATGCTGATGATGGTGTATTAACAGGTCTTATAGAAGAATCATTTTATGATTCTCCTGACTTTTTAAACGAGGAATGGTAAAGCAAAATAATAAATGATATTATTCAATTCATCTCTCTCAAGAAGGAAGAAGAAGAAGAAAAAAGTCATTCATTCATACGTTCATTCATTCATTTAAGATCCAAAACCAAAACAAACATACTTACTTTAGAATGGGAGCCAGAAAAATAAACTTATCGTACGGGAATACAACATTATATTATAATAAACTCTGGTCGTGAGTGACATCATCACACACAAATACAAATACATATATTGTCCGAAGAATCATACACACATATTACAGCTTACAATACAAACATGCATGCATACATGCATACAGATACAGATACAGATATAGATACATATTATACATACAGACTAAAAAGAATAAAGATACAATATAGAGCAATAATCATAATCACAATAACATAACATAATATTAAGATATAACCATATAATAAAATAAAACAATACATTACATTACAGTAAACTCAAAAAAAAATTGCATTCTCTACTCTTATACATTATTATTATTTCTTCTTTACGACGCATAGTTGTCGTTCCCGTTCTAAATCTTCTGCGAGTTTTTTATTTCCAATTCCATCGATGCCAACAAGCTTATCGATGTTTTCAGTGTATAGATTCCCAGATTTTCTACGAGTTTCCGCCACCTCGAGTTGATCAGCCCGCAGTACGTTAATAGTGGCATGGGGTGTCCGACGCTGCCATGCCCCTCCTGCAGCGATTTGTTCTGTTGTTAACATGGTGCCTGCAGCTTCTGATGACGATGATGATGACGATGATGATGACGATGATGTCTCTCGGTACCACTTTTCCAATCGCGGTACTGAGTGCATTTGTCCAAAACCAGGCCACGACGATCCATCTGGTGTCGCGTACCTAGGATGAAAACAAACCACACCAACTTCAGATTCGGCACCAGCCGCTAAAACACCCGCCTCTAACATTGCAAAGATAGGACCCGACCATACATCAAAATCGTCATCGAATGCAGGTGCGGCTAACAGTATACTACTAACTCCTTTTCTTCCTTCTGGACCGGCTTTGATCATTTGATCTATTGCATCCCATGTGTCAGCAAAGAGACCGATTGGATGCGTTCGAAAAGAAGCATGGTATGCGATCGATCCTACTTTAACTCCCAGATCGGCCAGTCCTTGTCCACTCATACGATCACTCTGAGTGAATGGACAAATTCCTTGCTCAACCAATACTCGTTTTACCCACAGTCGGGTTCGTTCGTTGATTATTATTTGTTCGTGTTCGTTGTTGTCGTCGTTGATGATGATATTGTTCGAAAGAATCTCGTTTTGTCGTAGCGCTTGCGGTCGTAATCGCATCTCAAGACGGACAGTTGGGATTTCTTCCATACCCTCTTCTTTTACTAGTTGCGCATTGAGAATAACTTCAGTCATCATCGTTGTTGTCATCCAGTTAGCAATTTCACAAAAATTCTGGACGAGCTCCATTGATGAGTCAGGCAATACAATAATCGCAACATTTGAGGAGGCATGATCATCGTCACCATCATTATTATTGTGTAACAATCCCATTAATCGAGCAGCTACTTTCCACAAAAAGGCAAAGGCAGTGACGCCATCAATGTCGGACTTAACAATGAACATAAGATCATCATCGACGTATTTTCTTTCCAATTGATTAAGTTGCCTTGATCTCTTCCAAGGGATGGACAGAGTCGGCAGTTCTAATGCATTAGCAGCTTCAACAACAGCAGCAGCACTCGATACCACAATAGGTGGAAGGAAATCCCACTGTTGTTGTTGCTGCTGTTGTTTCTTTCGATTCTTCTTATTCTTCATCGTTGTCGTTAAGTCTATTCGAAATTTTGGAAACGTTTTTGAAAATGGACACGATGATGACGATGATGAATTTTCATCGGTGGGATCAGAAAGTAATATTGTTCCATCGGTTTGTTTATTGATATTATTTCCATAAGAGGCTTGATCTACTTCTCGTTCTTGGTCTTCCGGAATAGCTCTAAGGTATCGATTTCGTCGTTGATAACGTCGTCGATAACGTCGTCGATAATTCCAACGATCGTCGTATTGGTTGTGATGAAGATTATTAGAATCGAAAGAAAACGTCAGGGAATTTTTCAATTGGATTCGAGTCGTCGTTGAAGTACGAAGAAGTATCGAAGTTGTCATCGTCGTCGTTGACGAAGGCAACAACAAGTACCAAACTGCGACTATAAAGATGGTGCTACTCATTTTAAATCCGAGTCCGAGTCGAGTCGATTCGAGTCGACTAACTCAGGTACAAAGTAGAGTCGGCATTCACGAGCAGAAACAGTATGGCAAAGGCAGGGGATAGATCTGATTGGATTTGTGGTTGAGCGGTATGAAGTATGAAGAAGTAGGAAAGATTGATGATGATGTGCTGATGTTCTGATGTGCTGATGTGCTGATGATGTGAACATGTGAACAGCCATGTTCAATGTGAACGAGAGAAAAGTGAATAAAAATCTACAAGGAAAACTCAAGTTTCCTCGACCCTCCATTCCAATTCGCCAGAAATACAATATATATTGTAAAAAATCACCGCCATGGCAACAGGCAACCTCAACCTACTCTGCAATACTTTTGATACACATTCAATAAAAAAGATGAGTTGTTTTAGAAGTTGCCATTGTCTTTTGCTGTTGTTTTGTTGTTTTATATCTTATTCCATTTGTTAATATTTCATTTTAACAGGTGTTAAGATGGAATTATTTTGTGTGACAATACTAAGTTTGCCCAGCATGTAAATGCAACATGTAGTGGGTCAGTTTCATTGCCATCATCTTCTTCTTCTTCTTCACAATTACAAGAGGTGTAACACTTATTATCCTTACATTCAATTCTAAAGTATGCTTGGTGGTCCTGTATTATTAATTGTTATTATAGACAATCAAAAATCCAAAAAACACAAAGAATCTTAACAGTACATAGAATGCATGTTACATTCTAATACTTTCTGGTCACCACAATACCCGCATCAGAAACAACTCATGTGAAAAGAAATTATCATGTGTACTTGTAACTTGTGCATTTAGTCCTTTTGTAATATCTTGCTACATATATATTATTATTTGTATTGTTTTTTGTTTGGGACAAGAATGATGACTGAATCTCACGGCGCAATCACACATGGAATCCTCGCGGTATAACGCTTAGTCAGTTGCCCGTGGTAGAATTGCTCCACGTACAAATACGCGATAAGACTTTTATCACGTGATATCTAGGTCAATACGCAAAGTCCAAAACAAATCTCCTCATCCTCATCAATTCCTATTATATTTGCTTTTCATAATAAATAAAATCGATCGATCAAACACAATCGCTTTCTCTACTCTGTATCCCTTTGATGATCACTATACACTACTATTATTCTACAATACTAATACTTTAATATGAATGATACCAATACCAATACCAATACTACTACCAATGGTGGTGGCAACAGCAACAGCGACAACAACAACAACGAATATCATTATACTGATTTCGATCCAAACGCAACAACGGCGTCATTGTTCGAAGAAGAAGAAGAAGAAGAAGAAGAAGAAGGTCGTGATGATGACAACGTTGACGATCTTGAAGTTGGAAGGAACACCAATACCAACGACGACGATGATAATGGCATGATGATGAATCGTTTTACTACTGACGATAATAACCATAACATGGAAGCTATCGACGAAGAACAAACAACTGACTTCGATCCTCGTATGATGGAAGCGTATTCGGATGGTGATGACGGCGGCGGCGGCGGCGACAATGACCGTGATGATGACGCCATCAACGTCAACGGGAACGATAATGATAATAATAATAATAATAATAATAGTAACGACAACAGAGAAAACTATGACGCTACTAGTACTTCTGATACTACAATGATGGATACTGCGGATTCCAACAACAAGATCGCTTCTTCTTCTTCTTCTTCGTCTTCTGATCAAACTTCCGTTGTCGTTGGTGATCGGCGTCCATTCCAACGTCGTCGTAATGGTAATTTACAGATTGATACCTCTTCGAATGGACAGCAGCATCCTTCTTGGCTTGGTGCTGTGAAGGATGTAGCCACCAACTCTTCGTCCAATGACGACGACGAAATTGGTGAAGAACAAGAAGTACAACAACAACAACGAGAAGAAGAAGGAGGAGGACTGGAGATATCAAATCAGAATCAGAATCAGAATCAGAATCAGAATCAGCAGGAACAAGCATCGT
>Ga0115007_10002477_pt1 | contig 11363 bp, 11 predicted proteins | sample ArcOceMetagenome_2_FD_87166 | JGI IMG/M metagenome (GOLD analysis project Ga0115007, IMG submission 87166) | Marine eukaryotic phytoplankton communities from Arctic Ocean - Arctic Ocean ARC135M Metagenome | ecosystem: Environmental > Aquatic > Marine > Oceanic | place: Arctic Ocean | collected... | reverse complement strand
TTTAAGAAACATCGCGGTCACAGTATCCATGGTTTTAATGTGATTAATAAACCAATTCCATACCGTACAGTTGATATATTGAGCAATGGATTCCCGGTCTTTGTTTGCTTCCCAATCGGTTATCGCCTGATGTAATTCAGCCAGTACTCGGTCATGCTCCCCTTTATGGCAGCCGTAAGGGGGAAAATTTACCCGTATCATCTGTTCTTCTTCACGGGAGAAGTGCGCTTGGTTATGCGCGAAGAAGGCTTCAAGCTGTAGGGTGACGTCATCATCAGAACTGTTTTCTATCGCCGCCAATAGGTTGTCAACGATGCTTATCGCTTCTGCATGGTCATCATTCATAAAGTCTATTGCGACCTGTGGTATTAATCTTGTATTGGGCATAGCGGTCCGCCTATAAAGAATGTGAGTAGGTATTTTATGCGGATCAATAGAATTTAAAATTGATACCCATCAATAACATATATTTTAAATGCATTTATTTGTGGCCTGCTGGGTGCGGGCTGCTAAGTGAGTAACCAAATTAGACAGATAGTGGTAAGTATATTAACGCTATAGATTGGAAGATTTTATCTAATTTATTGATATTAAAGGATAAATATTCTTGGCTTGATTATTGCGATGTTATGTTTCCGAAGCAGTAGTGACTTAAAAATAATGATAACTCACAGGTGCTAACTCATGTGAGAGAGTCGAACTAGCACCGGTGACTCAAGCTGATACTGGCGGAGAAACAGATGTCCCAAATTGAAACCTTTTATGAGGTGATGCGACGACAAGGTATTACACGTCGTAGTTTTCTCAAATATTGCAGTTTAACCGCTGCGGCGTTGGGCTTAGGTCCAACCTTCGGGCCTAAGATTGCGAATGCTATGGAGACCAAAGAGCGTACCCCGGTTATTTGGTTACATGGTTTGGAGTGTACCTGTTGTTCGGAATCTTTTATTCGTTCAGCACATCCACTGGTTAAAGATGTCGTGCTGTCGATGATCTCATTGGATTATGACGACACATTGATGGCTTCTGCTGGGCATCAGGCTGAAGCGCTGCTTGAGGAAACCATTCAAAAATATAAAGGTAAGTACATTCTAGCGGTTGAGGGCAATCCACCGCTGAATGAAGATGGGATGTTTTGCATTATTGGCGGGAAGCCGTTTCTTGATCAGTTGAAACATGCGGCAAAAGATGCGGCAGCGGTTATTGCCTGGGGATCTTGTGCATCATGGGGCTGTGTTCAAGCCGCACGTCCTAACCCGACGCAGGCGGTGCCTATTCACAAAGTTATTACCGATAAACCGATTATTAAAGTGCCCGGTTGTCCGCCTATTGCTGAGGTGATGACTGGTGTTATTACCTATATGTTGACCTTTGGACGTGTGCCTGAACTTGATCGGCAAGGGCGGCCAAAAATGTTTTACAGCCAACGTATTCATGATAAATGCTACCGCCGTCCCCATTTTGATGCTGGGCAGTTTGTTGAAGAGTGGGACGATGAAGGGGCACGCAAAGGGTATTGCCTTTATAAAGTGGGCTGTAAAGGCCCAACGACCTACAACGCTTGCTCAACGGTACGTTGGAATGAAGGAACATCGTTCCCGATTCAGGCGGGGCACGGGTGTATTGGTTGTTCTGAAGATGGGTTCTGGGATAAAGGTTCGTTCTATGATCGCCTAACCGATATACATCAGTTTGGGATTGAGCAAAATGCTGATGAAATTGGTACCGCTGTTGCCGGAGGTGTAGGTGCTGCTATTGCAGCTCATGCTGCTGTAAGTGCTATTAAGCGCGCTCAGCATAAAGGAGATCAAGACTCATGAACAACCCATTAAATGCTAGTAGTTTAGATAACAGCGGGCGCCGCATTGTGGTCGACCCTGTTACCCGTATTGAAGGTCATATGCGCTGCGAAGTGAATGTTGATGAGAACAACATTATTCGTAATGCGGTTTCGACCGGTACCATGTGGCGTGGGTTAGAAGTGATACTTAAAGGGCGCGATCCGCGTGATGCATGGGCCTTTGTCGAGCGTATTTGTGGGGTGTGTACGGGTACCCATGCGTTAACGTCCTGCCGTGCTGTGGAGGATGCCCTTGGCATTCAAATACCACTTAATGCACATTTGATCCGTCATATGATGGATAAGACCCTACAGATCCATGATCATATTGTGCACTTTTACCACCTACATGCATTGGATTGGGTTAATCCCGTCAATGCGCTCAAAGCGGACCCTAAAGCAACGTCTGAGTTGCAGCAGATGGTTTCGCCGCATCACGCAAAATCCAGCCCCGGTTACTTTAAAGATGTCCAAACACGGCTGAAGAAGTTTGTTGAATCGGGCCAGTTAGGGCTCTTTGCCAACGGCTACTGGGATAACCCTGCGTATAAGCTACCGGCAGAAGCGGATCTGATGGCCGTTGCCCATTATCTAGAAGCACTTGACCTACAGCGGGATATTGTCAAAATTCACACCATTTTTGGTGGTAAAAATCCTCACCCAAATTATATGGTGGGGGGCGTTGCGTGCGCGATTAATCTTGATGGTGTGGGTTCTTCCGGTGCGCCGGTCAACATGACAAGCCTTAACTTTGTACTTGAACGTATTCGCGAAGCACAAGCGTTTACGAATAATGTATACATTCCCGATGTGATGACCATCGCCGGTGTTTATAAGGACTGGTTGTATGGGGGAGGCTTATCCAGCACTAATCTTCTCTCTTACGGTACTTACACCCAAGTACCTTATGACAAGTCTACGGATCTACTGCCTGCCGGAGCCATTGTGAATGGTAACTGGGATGAGGTGCTACCGGTTGATGTGCGTGATCCTGAACAGATTCAGGAGTTTGTTGATCACTCTTGGTATAACTACGAAGGCGAGAAGAAAGGCCTCCATCCGTGGGATGGTGAAACCCAGCCAAATTTTGAGTTAGGCCCTAACACCGTGGGGACTAAAACGGATATTAAAGAGCTAGACGAATCGGCTAAATATAGCTGGATTAAAGCCCCCCGTTGGCGTGGTCATGCGATGGAAGTGGGGCCGTTAGCGCGCTATATCATCGCCTATGCGTCCGGCCAAGAACGGGTACAGGAACAGGTTGATCGCTCGCTTTCTGGTTTTAATCAATCAACAGGACTTAATCTTGGTTTAAAACAATTCTTACCTTCAACGATAGGACGTACTTTAGCGCGGGCCCTTGAATGCCAGCTGTGTGCCGACACTATGTTAGATGATTGGCATCAGTTGATCGGTAACATTAAAAATGGTGATAGCTCTACCGCTAATGTTGAAAAGTGGGACCCTAGTAGCTGGCCGAAAGAGGCGATGGGGGTTGGTATTAATGAAGCGCCCCGTGGTGCATTAGGTCACTGGATTAAAATCAAAGACGGCAAAATTGAGAACTATCAAGCGGTTGTGCCAACAACGTGGAATGGCTCGCCCCGTGATAGTGATGGCAATATTGGCGCGTTTGAAGCCTCCTTGTTGAATACGCCGATGGAAAGGCCTGATGAGCCGGTAGAGATCCTACGTACTTTGCACAGTTTTGATCCTTGCTTAGCGTGTTCAACCCATGTCATGTCAGAGGATGGTCAGGAACTGACTAAAGTAAAAATTCGCTAAGTGTGTATCCCACGATAGGCACTTCGGAGGCTATTAATATGCGTTCTACAGTTGAAGATAACGAGGTAGGTATCACCCAAGGGACGCCGGAAACGGCCCCCATTATCCGGCAACAGACAGCGGTGTATGTGTATGAAGCACCGTTAAGATTGTGGCACTGGGTCACAGTGTTTTCTATCATCACGCTCTGTGTTACCGGTTACTTTATCGGCTCGCCCCTTCCGACTATGCCGGGGGAGGCGAGTGATAACTTTGTCATGGGATATATTCGCTTTGCTCACTTTTCGGCGGGGTATATCGTTGCGGTTGCTTTTATCGGCCGTATCTATTGGGCCTTTGTTGGCAATAGCCATGCCCGTGAACTGTTTCTACCACCCATGTGGAAAGCCACCTTTTGGCGGGAAGCGTTTCACGAAGTGCGCTGGTACCTGTTCTTAGAGAAGATTCCTAAAAAGTACATTGGGCATAACCCACTGGGCCAGTTGGCGATGTTCTTCTTTTTTGTCTTGGGTATCAGTTTCATGATCGTGACAGGGTTTGCGCTCTATGGTGAAGGGCTGGGCCAAGGTAGCTGGGCAGATCAGCTTTTTGGCTGGGTTATTCCTGCAATGGGGCAGAGCCAAGATGTACATACCTGGCACCATTTAGGTATGTGGTACCTGATCACCTTTGTCATGATCCATGTCTATGTGGCTATTCGTGAGGACATTATGTCGCGTCAGAGCCTGATCTCTACCATGATTGGCGGTTGGCGAATGTTTAAAGATGATAAACCTGATTAAGCAGATCAAAAGCGCGTTTGATTAGCGTCGTAAAGCGTTCCAATTCGTTTGTTGTTGCCGGAAGATGTTGAGTCTTCCGGTTTTTTTTTAAGGTCGTGTCTATGCGTAGCAATGCTTACAAACCTGAGCCTCATTTACGCTTCTCTCAGCGTAAACCGGAACACCCCGGTCTCTTTTTAGAACGCTGTTATTTAAAGCCCCTTGCTATTAGTCAATCGGAGCTCGCACGGCACTTAGGCATATCGCGACGGCGGATCAATGAAATTGTTAATGCTCAGCGGGCTGTCAGCGCCGATACCGCATTAAAGCTAGCGGTGTTCTTTCAAACCACGCCAATGTTTTGGTTAGAAAAACAGCAGCTATGGGAGTTGTATGAGGCGACACGGAAAAAATAATGACAAATCATTGAATATTCCTCTCAGGCGTTACTCAAAGGTCATATAGTATCAACCGAGGTCTGGTGCTTTAATTACTATTGTTTTTATTAGTATTGAATTCATCGATGTAAGGATTTGTGTGACTTCCTTCTTCTATCTTAAGATAGTCAAACCTGTTTTTCCCCGTCATCTCACGGTCAAACTGAGTCTTTATTGCTTGTGTCTCTACGGTAGCCTCTTTTCGATTATGAGTTACGCAAGCATTGATATCAGCCACACCTATACCGCACCTTTAGGTAATGAAAGTCGCTACCTGCTAGAAGATGAATCACCTTTAACGGTAGAAGAGGCGCGCTTAGCGCTCCACAGTAAAGGGATCGCTCCGCATCAGGGGGTGCTTAACTTTGGCATTAATTCAAAGCCCGTTTGGCTCTACTTTACTATTGAAAATCCAAGTGCCGAATTAATGACCCGTTTTATTCGCGTTGAAGCCTCTTGGCTGGACCAAGTGGATATCTACTTTTTCTCAAATGATCGGCTGATTAACGCGCAGAGTGGGGGTGATAAGTACCCATTTGATCAGCGCCAAGTGGATGATCGCTTTATCATATTTCCCCATGACTTTGATGTAGGCCAGACCGAAGTCTTGATGCGTCTCAGCTCCCCTGATCCTTTAAATATCCCTATTTACCTATTATCTCTTGACGAGATGCACCAGAAAACGCTCAATGATGGTTACTTTTATGGCGCGATTTATGGGTTTTTGTTGGCGCTCCTTGCTTACAATATTCTGCTTTCCTTCAGCTTAAAAAGCCGCCGCTATCTGTATTACTCGCAATACCTATTCTTTTTTATACTCATGAACCTCAGTTATACCGGTCATGGCTATCAGTGGTTATGGCCTGAACAGGTTACTTGGCAGCTGTGGTTGAATCCTATCTTGATGTTGGCTTATGCGACGACATGATTGATGTTTGCTACTCGGTTTTTAGATACGCAAAAAAAGTTGAAGCGACTCCATTACATCATAGGTTTTACATGCTGGTCGTTGATACTGTTAGGCGCGCTCTTTATTTTGCTGGGCGATAATGTGCGATTACTTTATCTCGCTTTTTTCGCCATTATCCCTTTCGCCTCCTTGATGATTACGTCAGGCGTGGTTGGTATGTTTAATGGTATAAAAGAAGCACGTTATTTTGCGGCGGCCACGATTTTTGTAACGGTTGGCGCTGTGTATACAACGCTTACGGTGTCGGGTGTGATCGAATATAGTAACCTCGGTTTTCATGCGCTGGAAATAGCCATGTTGATCGAAGCGGTACTTTTCGCATTAGCGTTGTCCTACCAGTTTAAGATTATTCAAGATGGGAAAATTACGGCGGAGCGGTTAGCGGATATCGACCCATTAACTGGCCTCTACAATCGACGGGGCTTATATAAAATACTAACCCCCTTATTGAATGTTTCATTAAGAAAAAAGAGAGCGTTAAGTTTATTACTGCTCGATATTGATTACTTTAAACAGATTAATGACCTTTATGGCCATACGCAGGGGGATAAGGCGCTGCGTCAACTATCGAAGCTGCTATTAAACGAGGCCAGAAACGGTGATCTGATCGGACGTTGGGGCGGTGAAGAGTTTATTTTACTGCTTTCAGAAACCACCGAGGCTGAAGCGCAGGTGTTGGCTCAGCGCATCGTAGATAAAGTATCCGAGCTGAGCTTGGCCGTTGCGGATAAAGAGGTCAACATTACGGTAAGTATCGGTGTATCGTGTTTGGAGACGCCGACACAAACCTTTGATGATTTGTTAGACCAAGCTGATAAGGCGCTATATCAAGCAAAGTCGAAAGGGCGAAACCGAGTGGTTCTAGCTCAAGCGAACTAGCCGCGCCTTGCTGTAGTCGCGTGCTACCCCTGTTTGCCTCTTAAACGTACTAAAAGGAAAATCCATGCCTCATTTTTTAATCGACTGTTCTGAAACGCTCTTCAGCCTACAGCCAGAAAGCGCCATTATTGAACAAGTACATGCGGTTGCAAAATCGACTGAACTGTTTCATGAGAATGATATAAAAGTCAGAGTTAATGCTTATAAAAATTACTCTACAGGGACGAAAACTGAAGATTTTATTCATGTGTTTTCTCATATCATGGAAGGCCGAAGCGATGAGCAAAAAGCCGGTCTAACAAAGGCTATCGTCACTAAACTAGTCGCTATGCTTCCCACTGTACCTAATGTTGGGGCGAATGTTGTAGAGCTAGAAAAAGCCAATTACTTCAATAGAAATATGCTTTAAGCTAAATAGATTCAATAAAACATGTAAATCTAATGACAAACTACCTAAGCGGGCATAGGGCCGTTTTAGGTGGGTTTGTGATCAGGTTTGCATGCTCTCTAGCATACTTATCCTTATGTGCTGCATAGTTCCCCCCTTAGATATGATTATTACCTCTTCTTAATGTTGCTAGGTTGAGCGGGTACTGCTATTGCTATTGCCTGAAAAGGCGATGAGCGTTTTGGCGAGGTTCGAGGGCGCTAAAGAGCGGTGTTTTTTTATGGATGCTATAAAGCAATGACCGAGGCTTATTCAATAAGGTGTATACTCGGCTTACTGTTATAAGGCATGCAACGCGTTGAGAAACCCCGCTTAGTTATTGCACGACGTTGTATAAGAATACGAGTTTAGTCTAAAGGACGGTTTAATGAGTATGTGGAATCAAGATAGGTGCATTAAAGCATGGAACTACGCTTCTGTAGCGCATAATGGGCAACAGATTCCCGGCAAAGAGATACCTTATATTAATCACATTGGTCTTGTTGCCATGGAAGCGATGGCCGCTGTGGCTCATGACCCTATTGAGAGGCCCGATTTATTAGTCGTTTGTGCTTTATTGCATGACACTATTGAAGACACAACGACCTCATTTGCTGATATTGAAGCAGCTTTTGGCCTTGATGTCGCTAAGGGGGTTATGGCGCTCTCTAAAGATAAAACGCTTCCCACTAAAGAGGCGCAAATGATTGATAGTTTAAACCGGATCAGAAAAGAGCCTAAAGAGATTTGGATGGTTAAACTATCGGATCGAATTACTAATCTGCAAGCACCTCCACACCATTGGACTAAAGAAAAAATAGCCAAGTATAAAAATGAAGCTATCGTGATTTTAGAGGCTTTGGGAGAGGCTAATCGCTATTTAGCTGACAGGTTAAGCTTGAAGATAAAAGAATACCAACAATATGAATAAGTTAGCATAGGCGGTCGCTTCTGTGTTCTGTTAGCGGCGGGTAATTAACACCGCAAGTGTCCCTATCAATAGACGGCGTCTACCTTTAACGAATAACCCTTGATCGGAATAGATATGAAATTATTAGTACGCAATTTAGATCGTTTAACAACAGAAGAAGAGCTAAAAAGTTTGTTTCAAGAGTTCGGGGCGGTTCAGTCCTGCAACTTAGTTATTGATAGCGATGGTGGTACGTCTAAAGGTTTTGCGTTTGTTGAGATGCCAAAGCCCGGTGAAGCTAAAGCCGCAATCAGTAACTTAAACAACAAAACGGTTGGCCATAACAGAATACGTGTTAAAAAAGCCGAAGATAAAAAGGCTGAAGTTAAAAAGGGATAGCCCGTCATCCTCTTATCTCTGATAACCGAGCAGTTAACATCACATTCACTATATAAGACGTTTGCACAGTGGAAAACGAAGAGAGTAGCTGGACGGTTTGTCTGGAATGTCAGGGACGCGGTAAGCGACGCCGACGGCTACGTAAAAAAGTACGGCTAAGTTACCAAAGGGCGTTGGATGCGTTTGAAAAAACGAACGCTGAACCGTCGATGGCGCCCGTTCGTCCTAAAGGCCACCTTGAAGACTGCGTAAACTGCGGTGGTTCAGGGCTACTGCCTTCTGCACAGCCCCCCTCGGTCGATAGTGAAAACTACCCGCACGTTGCCATTATTGGTGGCGGTATTGGTGGGGTTGCTTTAGCCGTAGCCTGTTTGCACCGCGGTATTCCTTTTAGCCTTTATGAGCGCGATAGTGGGTTTGATACTCGCTCTCAGGGGTATGGGCTGACCTTACAGCAGGCGAGTAAAGCGATAGAAGGCTTGGGCCTTTTTACGTTAGATCAGGGGGTAGTTTCCACACGGCATCTGGTTCATACGACCGCAGGTAAAGTGATCGGTGAGTGGGGAGTACGAAAGTGGATGACTTCAGGCGTGAATACATCGCCAAAACGAACCAATATTCATATTGCACGGCAATCTTTGCGTTTAGCGTTGCTGGATCAGCTTGGTAGCCACGATGTGGTGCAGTGGGGACATCAGCTAGTCGATGTTCAAACATCTGAGGATGAAAAGGTTAACCTGAGTTTTAACGTCGATGGAACGATGAAACAGGTTCAAGCTGACCTTGTCGTTGGTGCGGATGGTATTCGCAGTGCCGTACGCCAGTTACTCATGGATGAAGAGGTGACGCCTTTACGTTACCTTGGCTGTATTGTCATTTTAGGTATTTGCCCTTTAGCTGATCTAAACGGCCTTGAGTCTGAGCTACTTGATGGGGCTACAGTATTTCAAACGGCTAATGGTAATGAGCGGATCTACATGATGCCCTATGATTCAGATTCAGTGATGTGGCAGCTTAGCTTCCCAATGCCAGAAGCGGAGGCTAAAGTGTTGAGTGAACAAGGTGCACAAGCGCTTAAAGATGAAGCGTGCCGCAGAACACAATGGCATCAACCTATACCTCAGATTTTAGCTGCAACCCAACCATCTCTGGTTTCGGGCTATCCCGTGTATGACCGAGCACTGCTGACCCCCGAACGGCTGGCGAAAGTGGGGCAGGCGACAGTGATCGGCGATGCGGCACACCCGATGAGCCCTTTCAAAGGGCAAGGCGCAAACCAAGCACTATTGGATGCCCTCGCGCTGGCCCGAGGCATCGCAAAAGGGTGTAGAGCCTTATCTAAATGGCGTGAGGTGGGTATTAGGGAAAGCGTACTTAGCGAATTTGAGGCAGAAATGTTAGCGCGCAGTGCGGTCAAAGTGAAAGGCTCTGCCGAGGCTGCAGCGTTCCTGCATTCAGACATTGTGCTCCATGAAGGGGATGAACCTAGAGGTCGTTGCTTAAAACGAGAAAAGCCTTAACCACGCTTCACACAGGCTTTATTGAAGAGTAACGACGATGACCAATAAAGGGTTGTGCGTTTTGCAGCGTCTAGACTTGATGCCTCTAATGTAGAGGTCACTATTAACACGTAACTCAATTTTAAGTGAGCTTAATCAACGCATTAACTTAACGACTTAAGTAATCTTAAGGAGTTGAATTTGCGATCCTAATTGACTTTCCGGTCAATTATATACTGCGTTCTATATGGATTTTTAATCGAATATCACATGACAGCCTAACCATAAATTTATAAGTCCCGTTCATAGTCATTGCTGAAATAGAGCATATATAGGCTGTTTTTTGTGTTAGCGCTAAGCATTTACATGGAGTTTTTAAATGCGAACTAAGTTGGTGGCATCTGTTTTTTTATGTATGGTTAATCAGGCTTTTGCTGATGAACCCAATTTATGTCGTGATGTAGAGACCGTGTACTTCTCGTGTGCGAGTGAGAATAAAGTGATCTCTATATGTTTAACACAAGGATTTAGTCCTAAGCTAGGTGAACTCACCTATCGTTATGGAGTAAAGGATCATATCGAATTGGAATTTTCGTCGAGTTATGCGGATTTGAATTCGAAGTATGCATTTGGATCTTCATCTTATGCTAAAGGAAGTACCTCCGAACTCGCCTTCACCTTAGACGATTTTACGTATACCGTTCATCAAGATCTGCATGTTTTTCGGCCTAATAGTTCAGGTGTTTTTGTTGAACGCAAGGGCAAGGTGCTGGCATATAAAACGTGTACTCATCCACGTCAATCCCATAAAAATCGCTTATTTGACCTGGAAGAGGTGGGCCTACTCGTCGGTAATACGAGAGGGCTTGGCACTCTAGGAGAATAATACATCTACTCTATTTTTTCGATTAGGCGGTTTTTTTATGGAACGAAGAATTAAACATCTCAAAATTTCTCTCATCGTAGAGATGTTACTCGGCAGTATTTTTGCTGCTTTTATGGCTCTGATTTTAGGCACGATGGCGACTGACTCGCCCACCTCAACAGGCATCGATTTTGTTATGGGGGCATTGATGGGTTTTTGTTTAATTGCGATTCCTTCGGTACTTATTCCCGCACTGTCTCTTCGCGAGCTAAAACGTTTTCCTGAGAAAAAGACATCTAACATAAACTATATCAACAGTGCAATAGTGACATTGTTTATATTTTTCCCGTTGGGCGTTTGGCAGATCTACAACCTTGTTAAACTCAACAAGTCTGAGTGAATATCGGCGTGCCTACTACCTTATTCGGCCAAAGGTTGGCCTCCTACAAGGGCGCGTTAATATGGTTTTTGTAGGCGCTCAGCCCTTGAGCGAAAGGGTCAGAGCGAGTTCTGCTTTATTCGGCCAAAGGTTGGCCTCCTACAGGGCGCGTTAATATGGTTTTTGTAGGCGCCCACCCCGTGAGCGAAAGG
>Ga0115007_10002476_pt1 | contig 11368 bp, 11 predicted proteins | sample ArcOceMetagenome_2_FD_87166 | JGI IMG/M metagenome (GOLD analysis project Ga0115007, IMG submission 87166) | Marine eukaryotic phytoplankton communities from Arctic Ocean - Arctic Ocean ARC135M Metagenome | ecosystem: Environmental > Aquatic > Marine > Oceanic | place: Arctic Ocean | collected... | reverse complement strand
TTCCCTGTTGATAACCAAAGCTATTTGATTATGGCTGCTTTATGGTTTTTTTCCAGTAACAAAATGAGCACGCGTTAGTCCCTAAGCGCACACGTTAATCGTCTCATTAAAAACAGATGGCGAAAATAAACACATTGTCGTACGAATTAACCACAGCCCAGATCGCTGATTGAGGCTGTGGATAATGAGGGAATAATAGTTAAAGTCGAGGGGGTCAAAAGGACAGGTTAAGCAACGGGCGCTATCCCTAACTTAGGTATCTCAATCGCTGGGCAGTGATCCATCACAACAGTTAAACCCGCTTCATGAGCGCGCTCTTCGGCGGGTTCGTTAATCACACCGAGCTGTAACCATACAGACTTGGCACCGACTCGAATCGCGTCGTCGACTACATCCCCTGCATCCACTGAATTACGGAACACATCCACCATATCGATAGTGACAGCAACCTCATCTAGGCTACCGACTACTGCTCGTCCTAAGATAGTCTCCCCTGCTTTTAATGGATTAACAGGGTACACCTCATACCCTTGGTGCATTAGATACTGCATTACCTGATAACTAGCACGGTGTGGCTTTGGACTGGCCCCTACCAGCGCGATAGTTTTTGTGTTTTCGAGCACCTGACGAATCGTGTTTAAATCTGACATAAAGATGTATCTCTCGTAGAGATGAATTTTATAAGCTATTGATAGATAGCACTAAGGATAGTCGAAACTGCCGCTTTTAACCTACTGCCTGGCAAATTGGACACTCAGGATCGGGGCGAAGTTTCAACGATCGCCATTCCATGTTCTTTGCGTCCAATAATAGCAGACGGCCGATGAGCGGTGTGCCTATCGAGGCCAGCACCTTAAGTGCTTCTAATGCCTGCATTGAACCAATGATACCCACCAGCGGTGATAATACGCCCGCTTCGGAGCAAGTGAGCGCTTCGTCTTCGCCTTCTTTATATAAACATTGATAACAAGGGCTACCCTCAACACCGGGGTGATAGACGGAGATTTGCCCTTCCATGCGGATGGCTGCGCCAGACACTAAGGGCTTTTTATGCGCAACACAGGCGCGATTGAGCATAAAACGCGTGGTGAAGTTATCGGTACAATCCACAACTAGATCGACTTTAGCGACTTGCTCCATTAAGGCCGTTTCATCTAACCGTTCGTCACGGGTAGTAACCTCAATATCCGGATTGATCTGCGCCAAGGTGGCGGCCGCCGACTCTACCTTGCTCTGGCCGATGCTGGCGGTGGTGTGTGCAATTTGGCGCTGTAGGTTAGTCATTTCGACCTGATCATCATCCACTAAAACGAGATGCCCGATTCCAGCCGCAGCTAGGTACATGGCGACGGGGCTACCCAAACCGCCTAAACCCAGTATTAATACTCGGCTATCCAACCAACGCTGCTGGCCTTCGATATCGACATCACCCAGCATGATCTGCCGACTGTAGCGTAATAGTTGATTATCACTAAGCACACGAACTCCTATTTTCTTATTCTTTAACGGGCGTTAACCATTGCCCGAGGGTAACGCGGTCATTATCGCCGTAATCCCGAACGGTTTCGACCTGCTGATAGCCTAATTGCATCAATAAAGACCGACAGGCTTCGCCTTGATCATAGCCATGCTCAAACATCAGCCAGCCTTGGTGGTGCAATCGGCTGGTTGCGTGGGTGGCGATATGGCGTATATCAGCCATGCCTTTATCGTCGGCGATTAAGGCGCTTAATGGCTCAAAACGGACATCCCCTTGCGCGAGGTGCGGGTCTTCAGGGTCGATATAGGGCGGGTTGCTGACAATCAGATCAAAATCGCCGTCGATGACATCAAACCAACTGCTCTGTATAAACGATACATTCGATACGCCTAAACGCGCTTGATTATGCTGCGCCAGCTCGACCGCTCCCGGCATGAGATCACACCCGAGCACCGACCATACGGGGCATTCTTTAGCGAGCGCCAATGCGATAGCGCCAGTGCCGGTGCCTAAATCCAACACACGCTTAGGTAGCGATAACTGATCCGTATAGATGCGTAAGGCGGTTTCTACTAGCACTTCGGTATCCGCACGCGGAATGAGCGTGTCGCTGGATACGGCTAGGTCGAAATCCCAAAAGGCGCGGTAACCCAAAATATAGGCAATGGGCTCGCCTGCTAAGCGACGTTCAAGCAAGCTATTGAACGCCTCTAATTGAGCCGGCAGTAATAGCTTTTCTGGCCAAGTTCTCAGGTAACTAGCGGGCTTTTCCAACACATGACAGAGCAAGTAATCCACATCGACCTCGGGAGAATCACTCACATCCGCTAAGCGCTGCTTTAGCTGACGCACTTCATGGATGGTACTCATGACACCTCACTCCTCTACACTGCAATCGACTCTGAACGACGCTTGGCTGGGCGTATAAAACAAAATGCCCTGCGGCGTTAGACCTCAGGGCATTGATGGTGCGGCATAACCAAAAAGATAGGCTAACCGATTACTCGCCTAATTCACCTAATAGCTCGGCTTGGTATTCTTGCAGCAGCGGATTAATGACATCATCCAGCTTGCCTTCCATCACCTCATCTAACTTGTATAGCGTTAGGTTGATACGGTGATCCGTAATACGGCCCTGTGGATAGTTATAGGTCCGAATACGCTCCGAGCGGTCTCCACTACCCACTAAGCTTTTACGCGTCGAGGCTTGAGCGGCGGCGTTACGTTCTTGCTCGGCGGCTTGTAGGCGAGATGCCAACAGCCCCATCGCTTTAGCGCGGTTTTTATGCTGCGATCGCTCTTCTTGGCACTCAACCACGACACCCGTTGGAATATGCGTAATACGCACAGCGGAGTCGGTTTTGTTAATGTGCTGACCACCCGCTCCCGAGGCACGATACGTATCCACACGCAGATCGGCTTTGTTAATCTCGATCGCGGCGGCTTCGTCCATTTCGGCCATGATAGCAACGGTGCACGCGGACGTATGAATACGCCCTTGGGATTCGGTCTCAGGTACACGTTGTACACGGTGAGCGCCGGATTCAAATTTCAAACGCGAGAACACATCTTGCCCGACAACACGCGCGATGATCTCTTTATAGCCACCATGCTCGCCTGCGTTTTCACTGATGATCTCAACACGCCAGCCTTGAATCTCGGCGTATTTAGAATACATGCGGAATAAATCGCCCGAGAAAATAGCCGCTTCATCACCACCCGTTCCTGCACGGACTTCTAAGAAGGCGTTACGGCCGTCATTAGGGTCTTTGGGTAACAAGTGAATCTGCAATTCGCCTTGCAGCTGCTCGATCGCTTTTTTAGTGCTGGCGTATTCATCTTTCGCCATTTCGCGCATATCAGGATCACTGTCTTCCATCATGACTTCGGCATCGGCAAAGTCACTTTCGGCCTGCTGATAGGCTTGAAAACACTGAATAATCGGCTCTAGTTCCGAGTATTCTTTAGAATATTCACGAAACTTATTCTGATCAGTAATCACACCAGCATCACTCAGCAAGGCTGAGAGTTCTTCAAAACGATCGGCCAGTCTTTCTAACTTGGCCCGAATAGAATCTTTCATCGGTTACTTTTCGTCCGGTTCAGACAGGTTAAATAGCGTGTGTGCAGCATCTAACAATTCGGTGCGCCCTTCGGCACTGGCCTTGCGCATCTGAATAGTTGGGTGGTGCAACATTTTATTCGTTAAACGGCGCGCCATCTGAGTGAGAACTTCGTCAGCTGGTTTCCCGTTAGCAATTTGTTTCAGTGAGGCTTCCACCTCTTGATCACGTATCGTTTCGTAGCGACCACGCAAATCAGTTACTGTGTCGACAGCATCTAACGAGCGTAATTGGCGCATAAACTCAAGCGCGCCTTGCTCAATAATGTCTTCCGCTTCGCGAGCGGCCGTTTCGCGAGAGCGTTGGTTTTCTTCAATTACTTCGCGTAAATCATCAACCGTATACAAGTACACATCATCGAGATCAGCAACTTGCGGTTCGATATCGCGTGGGACGGCAATATCCACCATAAAAATAGGACGATGTTTACGTTTCTTTAACGCATTCTCAACCGCGCCTTTTCCTAGTATAGGTAACTGACTGGCCGTCGATGCGATAACAATGTCCGCTAAGGGTAATGCATCGGGGATATCTCCGAGCAAAATAGCCTTACCGTTAAATTCATTTGCCAAATCTAAAGCGCGATTTAGCGTGCGGTTCGCTACGGTAATCTCTTTAACGCCGGCGTTATGCAGGTGCCTTGCGACAAGCTCTATTGTCTCACCGGCACCAATCAGCAGTGCTCGGCTATTACCTAAATCAGAGAAGATATGCTGAGCTAAACTTACAGCGGCATAAGCAACCGATACCGGATTTTCACCAATGGCCGTATCTGTTCGGACTTTTTTAGCCACCGAAAAGGTTTGCTGAAACAAGCGACCTAGCTCCGATCCTAAAAAGCCATGTTCTTGGGATAAGGTGTAGGCTGACTTTAACTGACCTAAAATTTGGGGCTCACCCAGTATTAGCGAGTCTAACCCACTGGCAACACGCATCATATGGCGGGCTGCTTCATCATCCCAATGTGCATATACACACTTTTCAAGATCCACACCCGATACACCGTGGTAACTGCCCAGCCACTGCAAAATAGCCTGCGTACCTTTTTCGTCGGTAGAACAATATAACTCCGTCCGGTTGCAGGTAGACAAAATCGCCACTTCTTTCACATGCGCACTAATACGCGCCTGCGACAATGCCTCAGCCAATTGCTCAGGGCTGAACGCCACACGCTCTCTGACATCCACAGAGGCGGTTTTATGATTAATACCAAGCGCAAGAAGAGACATGTAAATAATTAGGACTATATAGCTAAGGATAACGAGCGCGTTATCATACACCTCTTTGCGGTAAAACTTAAAACAACGCCCTGCTATTTTAGTACTGAAGCCGTTTCAAAAGCGGATCAAGCGACGTGAAAATGACATATATCATGGTCAATTGAACCTTTATCTGGCCCGAGTGACAAATTAACCATGTATCACCCGGTGACAAGGGCTATTCAATTACTCTATAGTCAAATCTATCGTCTATTGATCACTCAATCTTAGGCGGTTGTGGCTACCTATCGTTAGCTGAGCCCCAAACCAACGGGCTAATGTAAACCTAATTACTCTGGATCAACAATTCACTGTGTTTAAACATGTTCTTATTTTAGTCACGATTACTGCCAGCCTTTTATCCGGTTGCAGCGTGACACCAAGCCATCCCCCGAGCTCTTTTGAATACGCTCCTACGTCGCCCAGCTATCAGAAAGGTGAGCTCAATGGCGAAACGTTATTTGACCTTCTTGTGGCCGAAATGGCAGGTCATCATCAAGAGTTTGATCTGTCGTTACACAAGTATTTAAAGCAGGCTGAGCTCACAGGCGATCCCGGTATAATTCGTCGCGCTACTCGTATTGCACAATTCAACAAAGATACTGTCGCGCTAGAAAAAGCCTCTTTGATTTGGGCTAAGTACGAGCCGGGCACCTCTGAACCTGATGAGCTGCTTGCTGGTTTATATATCCATCAAGGCCGCTTTGACGAAGCGATTCCTTTTGTCGATAAAGCCTTAACAAATAATGGCCGCCAAGTATTACTGCTTATCAGCTCTCAAACGCGTGGGATGTCGCCGGAGCAAGCTAAAGCCATGATTGTTCCCCTGCAAAAGCAACTCAAAAATGACTCAAAACGTGCCGACATCTGGTTAACGAAAGGAATTTTAGAGCGTCAAGCGCTACTTGATAGCGATGCTCTTAACAGTTTTAATCAAACACTCCTCACTAATCCGGATGCCTTTGAAGCCAGTATCCAAAAGGCTGATTTGCTCAGAGAAATGGGAAAAACGACGTCATCATTAGCTATTCTCAATCGTTTATTGAAAAAACAGCCTGATAACAAGCAAGTCAAGCTGCTTAAAGTCCAGACGCTCTACAAGGCAGAACGCCCAAGCAATGCGTTAACATTAAGCGAAACATTAATGGCTGATCACCCCGATGACGAGCAACTTCACCTCTATCTGGCGTTATTGGCACTGGACTTTAATCATTTAGCCGATAGCGAAAGTATGCTGCGTGAAATCGTTAAGCAAAGTACTAATACGGCTCCTTACTTTTACTTGGGCTTAATTGCCGAGCAGCAAAATAGAAATGAAACGGCCATTCGTAACTACCTACGTGTCGACGAAGGTAAAAACGTTATACAGGCCTATACTCGTGCCATTGCGCTGATGGATGATATCGACAATCAAGATCGTGTTAGCGAAACGATTGCTCAAGGCATTGAAAAACAGCCATCTATTGCCCCTGTTTTGATCAACCTACATGCGGATTGGCTACGTGAATACAATTTAACCCGTGAGGCTATAGACACGCTCAATCAGGGCGTTATAGATTATCCCGACAGTCTAGATTTGCGATACATGCGCGCTATGATGCTGCCAGAAGCCGACTTTGCCATCGCTGAGCAGGATTTTCGCCTTATTCTCGCCCAAGACCCTAACAATGCCATGGCGCTGAACGCATTAGGTTATACCTTGGCGCTGTACACAGATCGCTTTCAAGAAGCTTACGAGCTGTTGAGCCGCGCTATTGAAATCAAGCCCAACGACCCCGCTGTGATTGATTCCATGGGCTGGGTATTGTTCAAACTGAACCGCTTAGATGAAGCAGAAATCTACCTAAGCAAAGCCTATCAAGAGTTTTCTGATGCCGAAGTAGGCAGCCACTTAGTGATGGTGCTTGCTGCTCAAAAAAAGACGCAACAAGCGTTATCGCTCTATGAAGAGCTACAAAAGAAATTCCCTAACAGTCCGCATCTTAACGACGCTCAAAACGCTATTAAAGGTATATGATGAAACCCGTTGTATCGCTTCTTATTCTTGCCCTTTTATTAACAGGTTGTAGTCTTACGCCGAATAAACCTAGCCTTAGCAATAGCGTTAGCTGGGAAGTTTACCAACAACAATCGCTCGCATTAGAAAACTATTTACTGACAGGTAAAGTCGGCATACGAACAGCGGAAGACTCTAATTCGGCTACGATTACGTGGGCTCAGAATAAACAAGATTTTGATATCCGGCTCAAAGGACCACTGGGCCAAGGCGCCGCCACTATCAGCGGTGATCAATATTACGCCACGTTAGAAATACCGAACGAGCAGCCGTTACAAGCGGCCACCCCTGAAGAGCTACTCGATTTACGTTTAGGCTGGTCGTTACCAGTACGTGAAGCTCAATACTGGATTAAAGGCATTCCCGCTCCCGGCAGTACCTATGACGCTACATTCGAGGACAATAAACTGGCCTCTTTGCAACAACAGGGCTGGGATATCACCTTTGACCGTTACCTGGAACAAGCCAATCAAACGCTACCAGGAAAAATTGTATTTACGCGTGGCGAACTCACAATCACTATTATTGTCCGCTCATGGCAGAAAACTGGTTAAAAAACGACCAGAATATTAAATTATAGGTTGACCCAAACAGCGCTTTTTAAGAGAATAGCGCCCTCATTTTTCAGGGAGAAAACCTGAGGATATAGGGGTGTTGCTAAGCAGCACATGATTGGATTGATATTTACCCAGTAAATTCAGCCCTAAACCCCTGCCAAATGTTAACTAAGAACTCCCAACCATGAACTCCAATACCGAACAGTCCAAGAAGGTAGTCTCCATGTCTAAAATGATGGTATTCACCGGGAATGCAAACCCAGAACTGGGCCTTAAAGTCGTAGAGCGACTCGATATCCCAATGGGTAAAGCTCACGTAGCCCGTTTTAGCGATGGTGAAGTTAGCGTAGAGATTCAAGAAAACGTCCGCGGCAAAGACGTTTTTATCATACAGTCGACGTGCGCACCGACTAACGACAACCTCATGGAAATGATCGTATTAGCGGATGCGCTGCGTCGTGCATCCGCTACACGTATCACGGCTGTGGTTCCTTACTTTGGTTACGCTCGACAAGATCGTCGTCCTCGTTCCGCACGGGTGGCCATCAGCGCCAAAGTAGTTGCAGATATGATGTCAGCAGTCGGTATCGACCGCGTGTTGACGGTTGATCTGCACGCCGACCAAATCCAGGGCTTTTTCTCTGTCCCTGTAGATAACGTTTACGGCTCACCGGTCTTGCTAGACGACATTATTGATCAGCAATACGAAAACCCAATGGTTGTATCTCCGGACGTTGGTGGCGTAGTTCGTGCACGTGCTGTAGCGAAGCAATTAGATTGTGATCTAGCCATCATCGACAAACGTCGTGAACGCGCTAACGAATCACAAGTCATGAACATCATTGGTGATGTTGAGGGCCGTACTTGTATCCTAGTCGATGACATGTGCGATACAGCAGGCACGCTATGTAAAGCAGCTAAAGCGCTAAAAGCGAACGGCGCTGCTCGCGTTGTTGCTTACGCTACTCACGCTGTTTTATCTGGCGCAGCCATCGAAAATATCACCAACTCTCAACTTGATGAGTTAGTGGTCACCGATACGATCCCGCTATCTAAAGACGCACAAGCATGCACTAGAATCCGTCAACTAACGCTTGCACCCATGCTGGCCGAAGCTGTTCGTCGTGTATGTAATGAAGAATCTATCAGCGCGATGTTCCGTTAAGGACATCCGTTTACAGATGCCCACAAGGGCACATGCGGCTGACCACACTGTGTGGAAAGCCATTTAAAAATCGCTGTAAGTCACTCTGGTCGCGGGGCCTTACAGTTTGTAATTTATAGGTATTCAAATGTCTAATTTCGTATTAAATGCTGTATCTCGTGAAGATCAGGGGAAAGGTGCGAGCCGCCGCCTGCGCCACGAAGGTCTGGTTCCTGCCGTTATTTACGGTGGCTCTAAAGACGAAGCTCCTGTTGCTATCTCTTTGGTAAACAAAGACCTAGTTAAGCAGCTTGAAGATCAAACTTTCTTCTCTTCTATCCTAACAGTTAGCTTGGAAGGCAAAGAAACGAAAGTCATCATCAAAGATCTACAACGTCACCCTGCTAAGCCAGCTCTTTTACATGCTGACTTCCAGCGTATTGCTGAAGATCAGAAAATTAAGATCACCGTTCCTGTTAGCTTCATCAACTTTGAAAAATCAGCTGCATCTAAAGCCGCTGCTAAATTCGCAGTTGAAGCAAACGTAGTAGAAATTCTATGCTTGCCAAAAGATCTACCAGAAGTAGTAACAGTTGATCTGACTAACGTAGCAGCAACTCAAATCCTTCATTTGTCAGATATTTCTCTGCCAGAAGGCGTTGAAATCTCTACTCTTCGTCGTGGTGAAGACTATGACCAAGGTATCGGCTACGTTTACTCTCCACGTGGTGCTAAAGCGGGCTAATTCGCCTTAGGACTATACCCAGCATGAAAGACTCTATTCAGCTTATTGTCGGACTCGGCAACCCCGGATCCCAATACGAGCAGACCCGTCATAATGCTGGGGCTGAGTTTGTCGAGCAGCTTGCTGCTCGGCAACTCACTTCCTTTCAAGCGGACAAAAAGTTTTTTGGCCGTTATGCAAAAGCCCAATTGGGCGACCAAACCGTTCACTTATTGATCCCCACTACCTTTATGAACCTGAGTGGTCAATCAGTTGCAGCGGTTGCTAATTTCTATAAAATCCCACCCGAAAGCATCCTCGTAGCACACGACGAACTTGACCTACCTCCCGGTATCGCTCGCTTCAAGCAAGGCGGTGGTCATGGCGGGCATAATGGCTTACGCGATATTATTAGCCGTTTAGGGAACAACAAAAATTTCTACCGGTTACGCATTGGTATTGGCCACCCAGGCCAAGCCAGCGACGTTGCCGGTTTCGTATTGACTAAAGCTCCCGTCTCAGAGCGCGACAAATCGCAAGCGGCGATTGATGAAGCACTTTATCATCTCCCCGAAGCTATTAGCGGCAACTGGGCTCAGGCAATGAATAAGCTACACAGCTTCAAAGGCTAATAAGGTATAACTATGGGTTTCAAATGTGGCATCGTCGGCCTGCCGAACGTCGGCAAATCTACGCTTTTTAATGCATTAACAAAAGCTGGCATTGATGCCGAGAACTTCCCGTTCTGTACCATTGAGCCTAACTCAGGCATTGTTCCTATGCCTGACTCCCGCTTGGATAAACTAGCGGAAATCGTTAACCCAGAGCGTGTCGTGCCAACCACGATGGAGTTTGTGGACATTGCAGGCCTAGTCGCCGGTGCATCTAAAGGGGAAGGCTTAGGTAACAAGTTCCTAGCTAACATCCGCGAAACCGACGCAATAGCCCATGTAGTTCGCTGCTTTGAAGACGACAATGTTATCCACGTTTCTAACCGTATCGACCCTATTGATGATATAGAGACGATTAACCTAGAGCTTGCGTTAGCTGATTTGGATTCCGTTGAAAAACAAATCCTACGCTTACAAAAACAAGCAAAAGGCGGTGATAAAGATGCGGTTCGTGCTAAAGAGCTATTAGAACGCATCAAGCCTCACCTTGAAGAAGGCAAATCAGTGCGCTCCATGGAGTTTACTGATGATGATCTCAAGATGGTTAAGACTTTCCACTTGCTAACGATCAAACCAACCATGTATATAGCCAACGTTGATGAAGAAGGTTTTGAAGACAACCCTCATCTGGATACCGTTCGCAAACTAGCGGCTGAAGAAGGGGCTGAAGTTGTCGCCATCTGCAACAAGCTAGAATCTGAAATTGCCGAGCTTGATGACGAAGAGAAGCAAGAATTCTTACAAGACCTAGGCATGGAAGAACCTGGCCTAGATCGCGTTATCCGCGCAGGCTATGAGTTACTAGGCCTGCAGACTTACTTTACCGCTGGCGTAAAAGAAGTACGCGCATGGACAGTACTTATTGGCGCAACCGCCCCTAAAGCAGCGGCCGTTATCCACACGGATTTCGAGAAAGGATTTATCCGTGCTGAAGTGATCGCGTATAACGACTTTATCGAATTTAAAGGCGAACAAGGCGCTAAAGACGCCGGTAAGTGGCGACTAGAAGGTAAAGAGTATATCGTTAAAGATGGTGATGTAGTTCACTTCCGCTTTAACGTGTAAGTAAAAACCGCACTCGTTATCGCAGACAAATGATACAAAAAACGGGCACTACCGATTAGGTAGTGCCCGTTTTTGTTAGACGCGATATCTAGTTAGCTGTCCCTCATCAGGTTTATACGGCAAAGGCGTGCTCGTATACGATAACCGCACCGAACCACACCACCATCCATTCTCCATAGCCTCTGAGCAATACACCAATCTATAAAGACAGGTTTTCTATGTAAATCAGACACTTTTTTACTGGCTTACTGTTGACAGATATTAAAAAAAAGCGAATAATGCGCGCCTC
>Ga0115007_10002475_pt1 | contig 11370 bp, 8 predicted proteins | sample ArcOceMetagenome_2_FD_87166 | JGI IMG/M metagenome (GOLD analysis project Ga0115007, IMG submission 87166) | Marine eukaryotic phytoplankton communities from Arctic Ocean - Arctic Ocean ARC135M Metagenome | ecosystem: Environmental > Aquatic > Marine > Oceanic | place: Arctic Ocean | collected... | reverse complement strand
TTTCTTCATTAATTTTTTACAGTTACTAATTTATTATATTCTGGCAAATACAAGTATTCAATATCACTTTCTTGTAAAGTCCATAGTGCATCATCTAGTGTTTCTACTAACGGCTCGCCACCTAAGTTAAAGCTAGTATTAAAGATAATTGGACATCCTGTCTTTTCTTTAAATGCTTTAATAATATCATAGTAATGCGGATTTTGTTCTCTGTTTACAGTTTGAATACGACATGTACCGTCTACGTGTATGATAGCAGGTATTTTCTCTTCGATACCAGGCTGACAGTTTACAGCATACATCATCGTTGGAGAACTAGCCATTCCACGTAAATCAAACCATTCGTGTACGTCTTCTTCTAGTATACTGCCTGCAAACGGTCTAAAGTATTCTCTACGTTTAATTTCATTAACAAAGTCTTTGCCGTCCTTAAATGTAGGATCAAACATTAAGCTTCTGTTGCCTAATGCACGTGGTCCATTCTCTGAACGTCCTTGAAAGTTAGCAACAATGTTTTTACTAGTCATTAATTCGATAACATCTGCATGCGTTGCATCACGTACTTCTGCATTATACTTTGCGGCAATACTATTAATATCATCAGTTGTGTACTTATGTTCTGGACCGAGATATAAGTTGTGATCTGTATTAGTAATAGTAGTGTCTTTTACTATATCTTTATAAATCATAAGTGCAGCACCAATAGCAGTTCCTGCATCATTAGATATAGGCTCAACATATAAATTTATTCCTAACTCGGTTAGCTTTGTTAAGTAATAATAATTTGCAACACAGTTAAGTCCATACCCGCCACTAAGTACAACATTTTTATTACCAGTAGTTTCTACTGCTTTAATAATTAAGTCTAGTACTTGATTTTGTGTTTCTTCTTGTACAGCGTATGCTAAGTCTCTTCTGTTTTGCATCTTAGTTAAGTCTTCATTATTGCTATCTATTAATTCGTCATACATATGATAATTAACTTTTGCACCATTTGGATATGTAGGAATAATTAAGTTTCTATTAGAAGTTGGGTATATAGCATCAGTTGTAAATAGTTTTGGAATGTTATTATTAGGTTTACCGTATGGTGATAATCCCATAGTCTTGCCAGCTTCGATTGAATTAAAACCAAGATAATCGGTTACAGCTTCGTACACCTTTACAATGCCAGCCTTTTCAGTAACTATTGCTTTGTGTATTTTCTGTGTCCCGTCTTCGTTGTATTCGTCATAGAAGCCTGCAGGGAAATCTAATTCTCTATCAACATTTGGACCAATGCCACCTATGTGCTTATACACAGTAGTAAAGTCTGCAGGATAATTACAAGTATAAACAGTTTCAGTTTCCCAGCCAATAATTGTTTCTTTTTCGCTAATCTGTACATCTATATTAGTGCCAGCACCATCAACTACTATACCCGTTGCACTGTCAAACCCACTACGATAAAATGCACACGCTGTATGTAGTTTGTGATGATTTCTACTCATATCAATAACTTGAGGATGTGGCCAAAGATTAGCTTTTCGATCTATGAGGCCTAATTTACGAGCCATACCGGTATATATATTATCCCCAGTAAAGTCTACTTTACCTTCCATTTCTTCTAACGGATGAGTGTGAGCAACTACTAGATAATCTATTTTATCAGTATACTCTAAAATTTTAATCATTCCAGCAAATGGACCACCGTCCCATTTACGTCGACTTAGGCGCTCTTCTTCTAGACTAAAAATAATTTCGCCATTTTTTAATAAACATACACTTGCATTATGCCCTCTAGCAATGCCAGCAATCCATATATCTTTTTTCATAATTACCTCAAATATTCGTTTTAACTGATTTAATAATACGGTTAAATGAATCCTCATCTAACTCCATCAAGCGTTCGTTATTTAGATCAGCAACTTGATCAGTACATAATCTTATTGGACTATACATCTTCTTGTCTATACCTAAGTCTACAATATTAAATATCCTACTTTTGGGATAGGAAACATTAGTAGCAAATGTGCTTCCGAGGACAACTGTTGATTTTTTATTCACAGTATATGCTACATGTTGCCCTACACTATCACATCCAAAAAAGTAATCGCAGTATTTTATAAGTGCAGCCCATTGTCTTAAATTTAAATTTGGTATTTGTGCAGGCACATCAGTACAACCTAACTCAGTAAAGTTTAATTGTTTTTCTGACATAACAACTACTGTGTATTTTTCCTGTAATGCATTTATAATTTTAACAGTGTCTTGTACAGAAAAAGATTTTCCATACGGATCAAGATTAACAGTAGTTGAATCTAAATCAGCGCCACGACCAAACGGCTGAAATATTATTATTTTTTTATTTTTTCTATCTTTTCTAATATTATTTAATGTTTCTATTGCACTTTGTTCTTCGGATCGTGCAAAATTTAATCTAGGCGTTGATAGATCACGTATGCCTTTGTTGTTAATAGCAATATCAAATGCTTGAGCAATAGAGCATTGTTGAGTAAAATATTCTCTAACATGATACGGTTCAGGAGAAACATAATTCATATCTTCTATTAAGTCAGTAAATAAATTCTTATGACTCTGTTCGTAGCACCTTCTATACAATGTAGGGTGAGCCATAAAAAACTCAATCCCGTAGTCGACAACAATTATAAAATTATCATCTGGGTTTTCTTGTTCATATAATTCAAATGCTGGAATAGAACAAAGTACTCTGCCAGCTCCGCCATTGATATTAAATGCTGTATCTAAATTCATTTTAATTCCAAGTAAGTTAAGTGTTTTTCGGATCCTAATTTTCCTCTAACAAATACATTAAACGCTATACTAACTCTTTCCCATTCAGCTATATTTTCATCTACGCTATGAGTAAGAGTTGACGGAAATAAGACAAGGGTATTTGTTTTTATTGAGACTTTATATACGTTTGCATTGTATATATTATAATGTGCAGGATTTAATTCTAATGTTGGCTTATGATCACCATAAAACACAATATGGTCTTCATCAGAAGTTTCTAAATAATATGTACCGCTAACAAGACTATTAAAATGATAATGTTTATGATGACTAGACTCTGTTGGATTAACGTTAAGCCATGATTGGGTAATATAAAAATCTAAATTCTGCCACCCCATAATATTATGCGTGTACTCGTGTAACCCTGTTAATATATTTTCTTTTATATGAGAAAATTCTTCTAAGTCTAATATATTTTTATTGTCACTTGTAAAATTTGCACCGCCACCACCATTTGATGTATACTCGTACATTTTACATTTTGCTAATAAGTCTATATTAGGAGGATCATCTTGGTGATCAACTACTAGCACAGGCTGCGAAAAAAGAGGTAGTACTTCAGATGTTGTCATGTATGTGTTCCTTTAAATACTGGAATAAAGTAATACTATTATTTGATTCTGTATTCCATTTATCAATTAGTTGTTGTCTACTGTCAATCCAATAATCCAATTGTTCCTTGACATTTATATTATGTGTTTTTTCAGCATATAAGATGTTAATACTATTAAATACAAAATAGTTCATACCGGTTGCAATACAATGCATACCACTATTACTACTATGTTCGAATGTAGACATTTTTCTTGCAACTAAATCTGTAAATCCGTTTGATAACATCGGAGTGTGTGCAACCATTGCTGGGCTAAATGTTTTATTTTTTATTTCCTGCCAATATGGCGTATCGTCTCGAACAGAAAGCGCATAATGTAATGATACAAATTCTGCAAAGTTATCAAATAAACTTTTAGTTGCAGTATTGTAAGTATCTCTATCCCACTGTGTGCCGTGTCCTCTCTGTAGTACACTTACTAAATTTAATAAAAATTCATGTACTGTAAACAACCCATTAGACTCTAGAGGTTCTATAAATCCTGCACTTAGTCCAATAGCAACTACATTTTTAACCCATGTTCGTTGATGTAATCCTACCCTCATAGAGATGTCTCTAAATTCTAAATCATCAGTTACTCTATTGTTATTAGGTACAGTCATTTTATCAGAATTAAGATGATCTTTAAATTGTTGTAATGCATCTTCAGGTGATATATGTTTATCGCTATAAACATAGCCAGTACCAATGCGGCTCCATAATGGTATATTCCATACCCATCCATTGTCTATAGCAGTACAATTAGTAAACGGTTCTAATTCTTTTTCTTTGTCTGTGTACGGCAGTTGTACTGCCCATGCTCTATTATTTGGAAGTATATCGCTATACGAGTTAAATGGTTCTTTAAGAGTTTCACCTAACAATAAACTCTTCCATCCAGTGCAGTCAATATACAAGTCAGCATTAATAGTGTCAGTATTACTAAGGATTAATGATGTTATGCCGGTGTCGTCGTGTTGTATAGAATCAACTATAGTATCGATATGCTTAACACCTCGTGGCAAACAATAATTATTCTTAAGCCATTGACTAAACAATGCAGCATCAAAATGATATGCTACATCTGTATCTTGTCTAAAATTTTCTAAATCACTGTCGGGGTTAGGAAACTTGTTTTGTTCTATAAACGACATAGCTGGATAATATGATCTACAATAATCTTCTACAGGAGTATCAGGATACACTGCTTTTTTAACCTGCCAATCATTTAACCCTGTAGAATTATCAGTATAAGGTTGTCCAAACGGATAGTGAAAAGAGCCGTGATCCTTTTCATAAAAGTCTGTAAATTTAATACTCATCTTATAAGATGCATTAGTATAAGACATAAAATCTTTCTCGTCGATGCCTAATGCTGACATCCAATATCGAATCCCGCCTAATGTGCTTTCGCCAACACCAACCGGCTTTATGTCAGAGCTTTCAATAACTGTAATATCGTGATTAGGGAAAAAATTAATCAGTGTTGCAGCAGACATCCAGCCTGCGCTACCGCCTCCTACTACTACTATTTTTTTAATTTGTTTCATTAATGCTCCTTAATAATAATTATCAGGTTTGTTGAAATATTAAGTAAGATCTGATATATAAAATGTAGGGGAGATAAAATGGAAGAAAACAACGAAACTATTGATGTGCGATTTAATGATTTTCCAAACATTGGATTTATAACAGCTAAATTACCGCAAGAAGTATTAGCACCTATACTAGACGAAGTTAGCAAAATGCAAGTAGACTTTGAAGCTAACGTAAAATACCAAAGTACTCTTGTAGGACATATGGATCACGCATACCAACTAATAGATTCTGTTCCAGATCTTGAGCCGTTTGTCCTACATTTAACAGATATGTATAATGATAAATGGGATTACAAAGAATCTGCAATAATGCATCCTTTAGATGAGTTAGATACTGAACTGTCATCTTGCTGGGTTAATTTTCAACAAAAGCACGAGTTTAATCCTGCACACGTTCACAGAGGTTTAATGAGCTTTGTAATTTGGATACAGATACCTTATAACTTAGGTGAAGAAGAAGCACATTTTCCTTATATTACTAAAGAAAATAAAACTTCAAAATTTCAATTCCATTACTCTGATACGCTAGGTATACAACGATTAATTGCACTTAATGTTGACAAAGGTATGGAAGGAGTTATTTGCCTCTTTCCAGCAGCAATGATGCACAGTGTTAATCCTTTTTATACATCAGACGGGTTTAGAATATCAATTGCAGGCAATGTTGGATTTAAGACACCCTAATGGATAAACATAATATAGTTATTGTCGGCGGCGGAACAGCAGGAATGATGTCTGCTACATACTGTAAAGCATACTGGGGCAACAAAGTTAATGTAACAGTAATATATGATCACAAAACTCCAGGCATTGGTGTCGGCGAAAGTTTAACACCGATGTTTGATACATATCTAAAACGTGTAGGACTAACTAGCTTAGACATAATACGAAATTGTGACGCTACTATGAAATTAGGTTTAAAATTTACTAACTGGACACATCCTGGTTCTGTTGGATATCATAGTTTTCCTATTAACGATGCGCAACATGCATTGAGTCCTGATTCCGAACATTTTAATCTAGTACATGCTCACAGTATTTTAACTAATGATTACAACAATACTACGCACTATGATTCTACTTATTTTGAAACTAACACGATACCTACTACAATTTTAAACGACCGTCACGCTCTTCACATAGATGCAAATAAATTAGGAAGATTTTTAGAATGGTATGCTAAAGATACATTAACTATTATTGATGGAATTGTAAAAACTGTATCTACAAATCATAATAATATTGAATCTATTACACTTGAAGATGGTAGTTTGATTAAAGCAGATTTATTTATAGATTGTTCTGGATATCAACGAGTATTAATCAATAAACTATCACCGGACTGGGTTGATTTATCAAATGAACTAACAACAGATCGCACTATACCCAATCCGTTATTTAAAGAGTTTGATACTCTACCGTGTTATACAACTGCTGAAGCAACTAAAAATGGATGGATATTAGATGTTCCATTGACGACTAGACACGGCACAGGATACGTTTATTCTTCTAAATTTACTAGCGACGAAGAAGCAAAACAAGAATTTAATAACTGGCTAGTAAAAAAATACGGAGTTGAATTACAGTCAGACAGGGTTATCAAATATACCAATGGGTATTTTACTAATCCGTGGATTGGCAATTGTCTTGCTTTAGGGTTAAGCTCAAGTTTTATTGAACCGTTAGAAGCTACTAGTATTCATCATTTAATTTTTAGCTTAGAACAATTTGCAATGCAATATAATCTAAAACAAATAGATTATAATAACAGATTATATAATAATATTATATCTGAATACTATGCTAACAGTTTTAAATATATAAGATTTTTTTATGATACAGGTAGAACCGATAGTGAATTTTGGAAATATTTAACTAATAATAAACCTGAGTGGCTAGTTGAATTAAATGAAAAGTTGTCTACAGGATTCTTAGATCAAAATTCCTTAGGATTTGCTGCTAAAATGTTTGCACCAGCAAATTTTTTATCTATTGCCCAGGCCCACGGAAAGTTTAAAGATACTAGTGGCATAGACAGTTACCTCAGTAACAAGCATTTGCACGACTTGGCTAAGTTAGATACGGATAAAATCAATCAAATTAAGCGTAGTAAACTCCAGCAAGTAATAAGCCATGAACAGTGGATTAGAAATGTTCTAAATAACATAAATACATAAAAGGAACTAGGCATGGCTAATCATCTGCCGTTTGAACGCGGCTTAAAAAATACAGTACTAATGACAAATAATAGCGGCTTTAGTCACGCAGGTGCCTGGCACCAGGCATATGCAAATACATTAGTTGAAAGATGGCACATTGGTGATTTTTCTAGTGCAGAAATTACAATATCTGCAGACTTTAATGATACTACAAAAGAATTATTAAAATGCTTAGTAACTTGTGGACAAAATACTGCAAACGTAGTAATCTATGCACGTAGTAATTTTGGTACAGACTTATTAAATGTTACTGTCACGGTTAATGATTCGTATGTTGATTTACTAGTTAGTCCTACTAGCGATGCATATAACGGAACTAAATTTTTACACACTGGCACTTATTTTGCAAATCTGAATCCATTGATGCCGTGATGACTATATTAACCGGAGATAATAAATGCCAGTAATCCAAGCACCGTTAAAGTCGCAATACGGGTTTAATAGTCCAAGCTTTTCAGTAGATGCAGCAGGTAACATTACTGCTACTAGTATCACTGTTTCTTCGTCAGACTTAGGCGGTGCAGGCGGCACCTCCGCAGCAGATTTTAAATTTACAGAACAAGGCAGTGCCTTTAGGTTTGTAGGAACACCGGGATCAAACCCTGGCATAACCCTTAAAAGAAACAAGACGTATCAAATAGAATTAACATTAACTGATTTAAGTTTTAACATTTATAGTCAAATTAGTCCAACATTAACTCAATATAATACAGGATTACGGCACACCGACGGTACTGCTGCTGCACAGGCACAGGGTAAAACTTCAGGAATACTGTATATAGATGTTGGGATTAATGCACCTGATACGTTGTATTACGGAAATGCATCAGGCACTATTTACGGAATAATAACAGTTGAAGATCCTGAAGGCCTGTTTAGTACAGTTGATATTAACGGTATAACACAATCAACTAGTACAACAACCGGCGCAGTGACAATTGCCGGGGGCGCTGGAATTGAAGGGAATTTAAATGTCGGGGAAGATTTCTCTGTACTTGGCTCTGCAACAATTACTGGTGCATTATCAACAACAGAATTAAATGTTAACGGTATTGGTATACCTAAATTAGAAAGTCCTACAAACTTAGAATTAGTTTCTGGAAATAAAATTATTTTTAAAGTAGAAAATATTGTACAGGGAATAATGACAGTTAATGGCACAGAAAATATGACGCTCAAGTCATCGACTATAAATACAAGCAGTATCGATAGTACACCTATTGGAGCTACTACACCGTCAACTGCTGCATTTACAACAGCAACAGTTAATAGTGTTATAGTAGCTACTGGTGTTACTAATAAAAATTATGTAGATAGTACAGCAACTGCCTTAGCAGTAGCATTTGGAATATAAAAAATGGCAAAAAAGCAAATATCGAATTACGTTTTTCATCCTGGAATAGGAGCAACTGATAATAATTATCCGAATGCTTACAGCCTGCTAAGTTCTAACAAGGCATTTGTTCAGAAAGAAATGAGTGCATACATTGCGGACAAAGTTGATAACGCAGCACAATATACACCTACTGGCGCAACATATGTTCCTGCTACTGGTATAATGGTACTAACAATAGGCACACACAATTTTAATACAGGTGATGCAATAATGATTGCAACAGCCGGAATAACATTTACCTGTGCGCTAGACGGTGACGCTACACTACATCCGTACCCAAGAGCTTCAGGTGTACCAAATGCAGCAGGGCACGATCCTTCATATAATAAAGCTGTAATTATCACAGCAACTGATGCAACAACTATTACCGTTAATGTAGGAATATCTTCAGACACAAGTGTACATACATTTGATAGTGCTGCTGCTAACGCAATTACTGATGTATTTTTTAATTACACAAATGATAGTGTTGTAAAATGCGAAAGAGATGTTGGCTATATTATCGACGGATATCTATATGATATAAGATACGGTGGCAACCAAAAGACAAGCGAAGCAATTGTTTATTACTGGGACGGAGATGTTGCCCAAGTAGACGGCAACCGAGGCGCAGAATTAGCTGCCCATAATTTTATTGGTAGATTAATTACTGATTATATATTTACTAACACTGTATATACTGCATTGAATGTAGATGTAACTCAGGTAACTGATATTGCAAAGGTATATGAATCAGCTGCTGCAACTAAAATACTAGTACTATCAGGCAATACAGTATCTGTTATAGCAAACGGGTTATCTAGTATGCCAGTGTTTGAACAGACCGGTATTGGATATATTAAGATCCAAGGCAAATGGGACACTAGCAGTCTTCTATTGATTACTAATACTTCTAACAACGAAATAATTTATAACTTTAGCCAAGTAACAACCGGCGGCAAAGTAACTATTAAAGATCATGGCAAAGACACAGATTTTGCAACATATCTACAAACTACAGATGGCGTAACTACTATAGAACTAAACTATAATACTAGTGCGCACTCTGCAACTGACGATATACAAGTATTTGTTGAAGTTTCAGAAGTAACAGTTCGTCCGTTTGACTTTGGTACAGATGCTATTGAGCGTATGCGTATTGCACAACCAATGTCAATGCTTGACGCTGACTTTGAGTACGGACTACAGCCTACTAAATGGAGTGCTATTGCTACAATGCGCGGCTATCCAAGTGTGTACGAAATACCAGGAACTGATACCGCAGTACTTACTGTAGTAACAGATGCAAGTGCAGGCACAGACGGCATTGGTCAATCATTGATTACTGTTAATACTAACGGTCCGCATAACTTTACAGCTGGTACGCCTATTACAATTAAAGCACTTGAAAATTCAGTATCAGGTGCTGCAAGAGCTGAAGGTAGTTTCGTTATTGTAACAGTGCCCAATGCTACTTCATTCAACTTTTATGCAAAGGCAAAGGTTGGCGGCAGCAACGGCGAAATTTTATCAACAGACTATACTCAACTAAGACAAGCAGGGTTCTATACAGGAGCAAGTATTGGCGATCCGGCAATAACTGTATCAAGTAACGGATTTAACGGAACAATGACAACCTCACTGGCAACAGCAGCAGGTTCAAATAAAATAGCATTTAGTGGTAATGTTCCAGAAATCGGTGCACCGTTAACTCATTCAAATATTAATGTAGGTACACAGGTAACAGGTACAGCAGGCAGCGGTGGCACAGTAGTTACTCCAGTAGTAGTAGGATCATATGCATCAGGCGCTACTAGTATAGATGTAGTAAGTACAACTAATATTGTTCCTGGACTAGCAATTGATGGAGGTGATGGTACATCTATATATGTTGCTAGTGTTGTTGATAACACAATTAATTTTGACAGTGCAACGACTGGACCAATTGTAGGTAATACGCAAACTTACACAGGTGTATCAGGTAACAATGAATCAAGCTTAGGTAGCGGCGCAACATTTGATATAACTTCGTCAGCTGGCGGATATACGTGTGTAATTAATACAGCAGGTACTTTATTTAAAGTAGGCGATAGACTGAATATACCAGGCGCATTCTTAGAAGGTTCGTCTACTAACGGAATTAGTATATCAGTTACTACAGTCGGCGCAGGCGGCGACATCACAGGATTTACATTTACTGGAACAGCATTTACTGGAACAGGATCAGTTACTGGTATATCAACTCCTGCTAACGGAGGAGTTGGTACTAATGCAATTGTTGATGTATCATATACTAATAATGTATATACTGCTTCAGTTCCATTATTAGATACGTCAGAGGGCTATGTTGTAAACGATCGACTAACTATTCTAGGAACAACTCTCGGAGGCGCAACCCCGACAAATGATCTTGGGTTAACAGTAGCTAGTATAGAAACAGTACCAGGAAAAGTAGGCACTGTGTCACTTTTATCACAAGGTACTGGTTACACTAATTCAGCAGTAGTTACAACTACTGGAGGAGATGGTACAAATTTAACAATACAAGTTACTGTGGCATCCGGCGCCGTAACTGGCGTAATTGTGACTAATCAAGGTACAGGTTATAACAACGGAAATATAGTTACATTAGTCGGCGGCGACAGTGGCGCTACTGTTTCAGTTACGAGTGTTTCTGCGCAAGGAGGCATTCTTAGCTACACGATTGCAGGAACAGCACCAGATGCTAGTGTAAACTATTCAAATGTTGCTTATACTTCTAACACAGTAGGCGGCTCAGGCGCACAAGTA
>Ga0115007_10002474_pt1 | contig 11371 bp, 8 predicted proteins | sample ArcOceMetagenome_2_FD_87166 | JGI IMG/M metagenome (GOLD analysis project Ga0115007, IMG submission 87166) | Marine eukaryotic phytoplankton communities from Arctic Ocean - Arctic Ocean ARC135M Metagenome | ecosystem: Environmental > Aquatic > Marine > Oceanic | place: Arctic Ocean | collected... | reverse complement strand
TTATTGTGAGCCGAGTGATGTCGATGTCGATAACTACCCAAGCTCAGACGATGGCTTTAAGGAAAGCATTTCCGTCAACGAAAAATACGACGACGATTTTTACACGAAATATATCAATGAGACATAGTAGTATTAATAGTGTTCACAAGAACGAATTGCGACGTCGACGACGGCATTGGCCATCTACATCTCTTCGCACTATAACAGAACTACCAGCTTCTTACACCACAAAAATCTCACCGCCTGGTTTCCGACGTAGAGTATTCAATGAAATTTCGAAGAGACCTATAGAATTTTTCTCGGTACCATGTGTGGCTGCTTTCGTTGGGATCCTTACGAACTGGATGGGTGTTAAAATGTTATTTTATCCCGTTGATTACCAAGGGTTGAATCTAAAACGATGGGAAAATACGCCGTATGGATTGTTTGGGTGGCAAGGTGTAGTCCCGTGTAAGACAGATCGGATGGCAACACGACTTGTCAAAATTATTACAGAAAAGCTCCTATCACTTGATGAAGCATTCGATCGATTAGATTCGAACAAACTAGGTCAATTGATGCTCCCTGGTATTTTAGACTCGGTGGATGTTAATCTTGGAGGGGGAGGAGCAGATGGTGGTGGTGGTGGTGGTAGTGGTAGATGGTACGCGTGGGCCTTAAAGCAATCCTTGCCCTGGTTGATGCCGCATCTTGTAACAAACTTGAAACGGGAGATCGACCAAGTCCTAAATCTTGAACAAGTAGTGTTATCGGCCTTCGTTCGTGATAAGGCAATTTTAGTTGATCTGTTCCAAAAAGTTGGTCGGGTCGAACTGGATTTTTTAGTCAATTCAGGTTTCGGCCTTGGTTTTGTATTGGGATTAGGACAAATGATTTTCTGGGCAGCACACCCAGTTGCATGGACGTTACCCGCAGCTGGAGCAATGGTCGGGTATGTGACAAACTGGATCGCTATCCATATGATCTTTGAGCCTGCTGAACCGGTTAGTATATTTGGAGGTCTCCTCGAGGTTCAGGGCATGTTTGAAAGCCGGCAGGTGGAGGTCAGTGACGAATTCGGAGAATTCCTTCAAAAGAGAGTACTAACAGCTGAGGAATTGTTAAAGGATATGGCGCTTGGTGGTGAAGATGGGGAACTATTCCAATTTCTTCGGCGGCACCTGCCATATCCTGTACCCACAGAAGTACTTCTAGCAGCTGTAGACGGGGTCACGAGAATTGCCGAAGATCCCATTAAGTATGCAGATGTTCACAATTACGTCAACAAACGACTCGATATAAGAGATACACTAGCTCGGCGACTCAAAACCTTGAGTCCTACCGAATTCGAAGATCTATTACATCCAGTTTTCCAAGAAGACGAAATCACATTGATTGCAACGGGAGGTGTTCTTGGTTTCGCCGCAGGAGGTCTTCAGACGCAACTGGGTTGGGGTGGACCCGCCGCCATTCCAAGAGCGATCGGCACCATTGCATTTACGTTGGCGTGCTCATTGTTCTTTTACCTTGAACAAGAATATGAATTCGATCACGATGAGCCTCTTGCGTCAAAGGAGCGGCCTCACCTAAGGCGAAGAGAAACGGTAATAAGAAGGAAGACTGTGATTCCTGACGATCGACTGAACACATCATCGTCATGACAGTAGATTTTTTAAGAACGAATTATTACGATCATGTAATTGTCTACTTTCTTTAAAAGCTATACAGCTATACCGTAGACTAAACAAAGAAGAAAAAATATCCTTAGAATGGATCATCATAGACTTTTGTAACATAACAGTTATTTCTCCAGAGAGTTTTCGAGAACAATCGAATATGTTCCTGATGAATTTTTTCAAAGTACTTTCTGTCCATTCATACCTCGAGTTTAGAACACGAAATTATCACTATCTACCGTCAATGATACAAAATAAGTAATGTATCAAAAAGAATTACTGAACCTTTCTTGATCTGTTTTTTTAAGTATGCTGATTCTTGAATCAGGAAAGGAAAGAGAGGGAAAGAGAAATAGCGAAGTAAAACGAACTGTTTGGATTGTAGAGTTTTTTTTTTGGTGATTGACATATAATTATATTCATTGATTATACTTTCTATAACAGCTTTTTTTTGTTCTTGTTTTTTTGATTTTGAATAAAACTGTCTTTATTGTGTAAGACTTGATATTATATCACCACCTAACATCCTATGAGTAACTGTTTCTATCTATCAACGCAAATAATAATTATGACAGTATATTGCATACTTTTAATTTTTTCATCATTCATTCATTTCTTCATCTTACTTATGATAAATGATTTGCTTCATTCTTTGTTTCTTTATTAGTTTTCAACTTGTTTTAGATTTATTCATTATATTTTTTTTAAATTTTAGTTTTTATTCCCTTCCATTAAGTTTATCTTTCAAGGCTTTGGCAGGACTAAATCCAGCACCAACACTAGCAGCAATATCAATTTCTTCACCTGTTTTAGGATTACGTCCCTTTCTTGCATTACGTGATCTAGGTTCGAATGTTCCAAATCCAGGAAGTACAACCTTTTTACCATCTACAAGAGTCTGTTATTATTTATGATAATATAATAAAATAGAGTAGTTCGAACGTGACGAGATGACATAAAACGAAAGTAAAAAAATTAGAAATGCGTGAGATTATCATTTTTGGTGTTGTTGTTGTCTACATAGGTATTCGGCACAAATAAACACACACACACACACACACATCATAACCAGAGGTATAGACAGTACTTACACCCGTAATAAGTTCTAAAACACAAGAAAGAGCACTTTCAGCATCTGTTTTGGAATAACCAAGTTCTTCTGCCATTGCTGCAACAAATTCCTTTTTTCGTACTGATTCAACAGCTTCTTTCTTTGGTGCTTTCTTTGCAGCTGCTGCATTTAACGATGTTGTTGTTGATGATGATACGGTTGCGATGGTAGTGCGTCGGGCAACATTAGTACTACCACGTGCGAACGCATCAACGGTGCTCGAAGACAACGACGAGGCAGCAATTAATGCTAGAATAATAATAGATCGGGAAATCATTTTTTATTTTATTTGTCTTATTTTGTTTGTTGATGATTGAATGTATGTGATGAGAGGATTGTACGACCTTATTATTCAAATTAAAGATGTGAGGAGGTGATGGGCCGAAAAGCGAATGTGTTTGCTGTTTGTGCTTGGCTGTTGTGATGTTAGTGATGCATCATCATGCCGTTGCTTTCATATTTTCTTTTTTCGAGTGGTTACCAACATACCGTTGGATACTCATATGATTATAGCATATTATACATAGTATTACTATGTATAAATTTTATGATTATCATTATTCTCTAAAAACAAATCTTTTTCCAAATTTCCAAATCATTTTTCGAGGCGAAATTCGCCTATCTTTTTTTACAAACATTATTATCATCATCATAGTAAGCACAAAAGCGACTCCTTCATCATAGCAATACGAAATGCGGTATGTAAATTTTTTCCAAGATACTCTTTCATTTTGGCTGTTCTGGATAATATTATATACTGTTCATCTGACACAATATGGCGACATTTGTTTTGTTTTGTGTTTTCGCAGCATCACTAGGATTCTATCTTGTTCTGCGTTTCTTTCTAGAAAATCTTTGACCGCTACTGCCTTCGCAACCGTTGCTAATACTTCTACCGCTGCTGCTATCAGCAATAAAAATTCCGCACGTACCTACTCGTTTACAACTGCTCTTACCGCTGCTGCTGCTGCTGCCAATAATAACAATAACAATATGTCTGATGAAGTACAAAAAGCCAAAGAGGCTGCAGCTTCTGCTGGGGATGGGGATGGACAACCTTTGACGATATTTGATAAAATAATTTCTGGTGATATTCCAGCAACAATTATTCATGATGATGAATTATGTTTAGCATTCAGAGATGTTAACCCGGTCTCACCTATTCATTTTTTGGTTATACCAAAAAATCGTGATGGATTAACACAACTTTCTAAAGCACGTGAAGATCAAAAAGAATTACTCGGTCATTTAACATATGTTGCACAAAAATTAGGTCAAAAGGAATGCCCTGATGGTTTTCGAATTGTTATTAATGATGGTAAAGATGGTGCACAAAGTGTATATCATCTTCATATTGTAAGTGAACAATGAATAATGAATATGAATACGAATATGAATGTATTGTAGCGTAAACTCGTGAGAGTGTCACATCTTTTTCTTACATTGAAACAAACCACCTTTTATTATACTAACAATCAATTTATTTGGTGTGTCCCTTTCTTTTTTCCCTATCCATATTATTTATTTAGCATGTGATGGGTGGACGTCAAATGCAATGGCCACCTGGTTAATATACGTCAAAATAAATAAATATATACTTAAACACAAACGGTATGGATTTACATACATGAATGAATGATGATACTTCTCGTAGGACGTTTAGCGTTAATAAAGCCTATATACATTTTAGATCGTAAATATCAAGATAATAATATATTTATTTTATGAATACTAATACGTACTATACTGTACTGTATTGTAACTGTACAGTGTACTAATGATACAACACCCCCAAAAAGACAACAACAACCGACAAAATATCAGACGCCATCGAATCTTTGATTTATTGAACTATCGCCATCCAAGAAGATACAATTAAGACAACATAGAAACAAAATCCACTTGTTCTTATGATAGTACTAGTAGATTCTCCATTTCCATTCTCGCCATCCTCACTCGTGTTGTTGGAATCACCGGTACCTTCTCCATCACTGCTAACAATACCCTTGGGTTCTTTAAATTGCATCATATGAGCACCACTAGTACCACCATCACCATTCTTCCCATCATCGACAAAGAATCGAAAATCTCCTGTGATATTTTCAGCGCGTGTTCTTGCAAAATGTACATAGATGTAATACCGACTCCGATCTATCGTTTTAAATGTAAATTTCGTCATCGGACGTTTGAATTGTTTCGCACCGAATGTACATTTTTCATCATCTTCAACATTTAAATCGTATCCACCTTCAACACAGTCAAGTGAATCACAATTACCACCACCATTGTATACACTAAATGCGTACCCATCAAAGTTATATTCACCACACGCCATTGTCGTTAATGATTCACCTGTACCCATAACTATTATTTTGGTGGAAGATATATTTATTTGGTGAGGCCAACAATAAGACAATATTAGAATCCAAGCAATGATTTAATTTTTGTTGTTGAATTCGACGAGGATACCGTGCACATTATGTTGGTAATTAGATTAACAATGATAATAATAATAGTCTTTGTTATAAATAAAAGTAGTACTAAACTCACCTTGAAACCACGTTCCAGGATATAACGCTGGGAGAGCGCCACCACCACAATATCCTTGGGGAACGTACGATAGTGATGCGTCAACACTCGTAGATGAGATACGGATCATATCTCTAGGTACTGGACCGATAGCATCGACACAATTATCATTTTGTGGTACTGTAGGAGTACGAAAATTTAACCATACAGTTCCACCTTGGTCATCTTCTTGTTGAACTAATACGTAATAATTTTGACCAAGAACTGTTTGAAAATTCAATGCGGTTGCCATTGTATCCCATTCTCCGAGTTCATTTTCACGTCGTAAAATAGGACATTCAAAATCTGGTTCATCAGTACCCGTAACACAAGTGAGGGAATCACAAGAATCACCAGTAAATACACTAATCTTGACTTTGATTTCAGTTTCAATATGACATGATGACGCCCTTATGATATCCCCTGTTCCTTCAACCAACCACCAAATTCCAGGCTTCGTAATATTAACACCACAATACCCACCATTCACATCATCAATCGTAGCATAATTAGTACGTCCAGGAGAAAATATTCCATTAACAGGACGTGGTCCAGCAGCCCCAGTACAATTATCCATTACATCTCGCTCTCCATCTACCCCCGTTCCTAATTCTTGTTCTATATCCATTTCGACTTCTTGACCTCCAGAACCTAAGCAATCAAACAAACACAAAGAATACACAAAAGCATTACATTAAATTAGTCGTGTTGAGCTAGCTAGAACTACGGACAGTAATAGAACGATCAATCAATCAATCATAAATCACATGCATTCAGCACAATCAAACATATATGAAAAAATCGACAGCAACCAATTAAGTAATTAATTATAATTGTTACGGACCCGAGAGAACAAACACAGCAAGAACTCCGAGAATATATACTATCGATTTCATGTTACATGATACCCACATATTGAATAATATCTTAGCCTTGGTATCTATTTTTATTATTTAATCAGCTACTATCAACACTACTATTCTTACAGAGTGGCTCGTTCGTTAGTGCTATGAATTTTTGTAATTAGTTGCTTTTGTATTTCATCGATATCATTGTTTGTGAATTTGAGATTTTTGCATGACTTCTTCGTTCTTATTTCATAAATATGTATAATTTGGTGCTTTTTCACTTTTCACCTTAAATAAAACGATTAAAAATCGCCACTTGTGACTGCTTCTGGTCATGAAAATCAAAGTGACTCAATCGAGTCTTGCTGGAGGAAGGGTGATTTTGAATATTGTAATAATTGAATTAATTCTTACCTTTTCTACAACAGCCCATTCAACAATAATATTGAGCACAATTCATTTATTACATCCAGCTATATGATATGACTATGGATGGACAGAAAGCAACAACTAAACGCTATATAAATTCTTTTTATTAGAAACTAGACAGCCGTGTTTTGTGCAGCCTTGCAAAGCAAAGCTAAAGGCTTTGTGAAATATAGTTGGCCAGCATCCTCGCATCTCTTTTTTAAACGTAGGTAGGTAGTTTAACTAGATTATCTGAATCTTACTAGTATATTCCTATTAAAAATCCTTAAAGGCAACATATATTGCTTTTTCAGAGGCGGTAAAGGTTGTAGAAACAAGACATCACAATGAGCTCTGAAATAAGATAAATAATTAAATAGTTTGAATCAAACTTACGATTTAAAATAAGTATCCATTTGCTTATAACACAATATTAATAATACACATCATTAATACTAGTAGCATACTTGTGAACAAATAACAGTGTGTACGTCAACCTACGTATTTTAGCGATGGGGGATGCGATTTTTTGATTTTTTTTCGTAATTTTGTTCACGTCTGAAAAGCTACAAATGCGTTTGCGAGTGTTCAGATCGTGTCGTGATCTTGATATCAAAGTTCTGTTACAAGCTTGTCTTTGATTGATTTCTTATCAGTATTCTATCACGTATTCTATCACGAATTCTATCACGATCACATTCCGAACAATGATCTGGACATATATATCCTATTATACAAGTACAAGCATATCTATCTATCTGAACATCAACCTAAACTAATACTGATAATACCAACTCTGTTGGAAAGTGAGACAAGTAAGTCCGAGTGTTTTTAAATTTAAATTCATACTTGTAATAACAACATACCTCACATGTTTTAGGCGTCAACAAAAATTGAACGTAGACACAAAAAATGGAGAACAATAATAAGAGGAAGAGAAAGAAATCGAACCAGCCTCCGTCGGTTTTTAAAAAGGCACCACAGGCTCCGAGAAGATTCAAAAGGTAAGAAACATAATCTTGACGCTAAACGAAGCAGTAGATCAGCTAGAATAATAAGTAGTTGCCTGTATATATCCTATATATATATATCCTATATATATATCCTATATATATATATATATATATATCACGATACTGTGCAGTTTTTTCTGACTGATTCTTTTTATTGTATATCAGCCCGTACATTCTATTCAGTATTAGTAAGATGCAAACGTACAAACTTACTTATAAGAATGTTAAAGTAACTTCTATATCAAGGTAAGAAGCTTGATGACGCCAAACGAAGTAGTATGTATTGTATCAGCGAGGATAGTATGTGATGCGATTACTACTGTACGTATAAGTTTTCTTATTTTCTTTTAACTGTATGGGTTCATCGCATAACGCAGTCGGATCTCAAAGGAATGGAAAGCCTTATCAGATGATGAAAAGAGCAAATGGAAGAAGATCGCCGAACAGGATAAGCTAAGGTACGATAATGAGAAGAAAGTGTACAAGGTAAGTGTCTGGTTATTATTAGCTTGATTTTGTCATTCATAAAAGGAAGATTTTATTGATTCCGTCTTTACAAATAATCTACACAGCAGTACAAAGCTCACGCAATAATACTAATATCTCGACGTCTCAGGGACCGTGGAAAGTAAAGTCTGAAAGACCGCGAAAGGTAAGCACCTGATTATTAGCTTGTTTTTGTTACAGAAAGAAGAAGATATTATTGATCCTGTCTTAACAAATCCACACAGTACACATTCTCATAGCTCACACACTTTATCTCGACGTCTCCCAAAATTTAGGACCCATCGGCTCCAAAACGTCCACCGTCTGCATTTCTGAACTATAGTCGAACACGACGTGCCACACTCATTCGAGAATATCCAAATTTAAAGAATACAGATATCTCAAAGCTTTTAGGCCAGGAATGGAAGGTAGCTCCACCAGAGGTTCGACAGCCTCACGTTGATCGAGAAGCAACGGAAAGGGAAGATTATCATAAGAAAATCTCGGCATGGCGAGAACAACAGCGTCAAAACAAGGAGACGGCTGCTGCTGCTGAGCAGCAGCAGAAGCAGCAGTCGATATATATCACCGAACAAAAAATATCGCCAAAGAAAGTTTCATTTGATCAATCACCATCGGTGAAGAAGTTTGCTTCGTCTGCAACGGTTTCAACATCACCACTCCCAGGACTAGCTGCATCTTCGATATGGGGCAATCCTTATTCCCCAACGATAGAGTCAATGCCAAAAGGCATGGTAGCTGTAGCTACTACTAAACAAGTAACGGAACATGGGGTTTCTTCTTCAACTTCCTGGGAAACGTCGAAAATAGGTTGTAATAATAATTATGGTGAACAATACTCGACAGTATCTCCATCTCCGATACACGTAGTGCAGAAGACTGTATATCAACCAATTCTTCCTTCTGTGCCATCGCTCCTTCCGCAGCCTCCACCAGCTCAAGGCAAAACAGTATCACACCAAGACTTAAATACAATTCGAACGTTCTCTTTACGTAAGTAGCTGCTTCTATTCCTATTGTATTATCAGAAACCACACACAAACTTAATTCCTCACACTTCCCTTCTCTCTATCTCTCTATGATTTCACAATAGCCCATCCGTTCGAACAATTAACGAAACAAATGCAACTTTCACAATCGGGACTTTCATCAGTGTCCCTTCCGCAGCCTCCACCAGCTGAAGGCAAAACAGTATCACGCCAAGACGCAAATACAATTCGAACGTTCTCTATACGTAAGTAGCTGCTTCTTTTCCAATTGTATTTGCAAGAACTAATTTGCGTATCAATGTCCAGAGATTACTACACATTACACACCTAATATTTTCTCAAAACTTCCTTTCTCTCTCGCACACTCTTTGATTTCATAATAGCCCATCCGTTCGAACAAGTAATTGCATTGAATGCAAAGAAAGCCCCGAATCAAATTCAAATTCCATCAACGACGACGGGAATATTATATCCTCCAGCAGGAACTCCTGTAACTCCATTGACAGATACTACCCCAAATTCGATTACTGCCGATTATCAAAATATTTTCTTCCCTATGATTTTTGAGGAAGAAGAAGATTCAAATGTTGACCCTCCCTTGCTGGATTTAAGCAGCACGGAAGGTCTGAAGATTGATTCGTTTATTCATTAATTCCATGCGTATTGACGCAACGATTTATATTTTGCATATTGCACAGTACAGTACATGTTGTTTATACAAGTAACATTACCAACTTGCTCGCCTTCTCAATTCAAGTAACGAGAAAAGAAAACTGCTTTTATTTATCTTTTCTTTCATAATTTTTTTCATCAGGACATTCATTGTTGTCATCGAAGAAGTTTAGCAACGACAAAATTATACTGCACTACTAATATCGTGACGAATGGGAATATCATTTTATAAAATAATATACAATTAAAAATAACTTGACAAGAACGATAGATTTTTATCGCTCTATTCATACTGTTGATGTGTCGTGGTCCAATGAGTAGTGGTTTCACTAGCTAGTCAAACAAGACTTAGCGTACTTGTCTGTGATAGGAACAAAATCGTTCAGCTCATCACTATTCCATTACTGCTCTTTGACCGATTGAATTCGGATCGATTCGTTTCATTCTGTTATATCTAGCCAGCTAGTATTCGATAATTGATGATCTCGAGTGATGACGTCCAATGCATTTTGCTGAGATTTGATCTCTTCGTTGTTCTGGTCATAAAATTCATCCCATTCCTGTGTCGTCCGAGTGGAAATAATCTCCAACGATTCTCGAAGTTTTTTAGCAAATAGATACGGTTGGGGAATAGAGAAGGATGCAACACACGTTCGACCTAAATAAACTTGAATGTGAGGATACAGTCGAACACCCAACAGTTGTAGAGTATTGTCAGATAAGACCGAAGTTTCAATTCGAGCCATGCACCAAGAAGACGACGACGACGACGAAGAAGATCTTTGTTGTTGTTTCAGCTGTTCGTTGGCGATTCTTCGATATTTATGTTGTGCGCGAAGACATGATCGTTCAAAATGGTTGTGGTACATGACAACTACAATACCATCATCATTATTAGTATTATCATTACCTTCATCATTCTTATTACCACGAATAACTTGTAACAAGTCGGCTTCTGAGGTTAAGGTTCGGACGGACCTATATTGTCGTTCGCTTTCATCATCCTCATTTTCGTCGTCTACTGAATAATCGGAATGTGAACTATAATTCTCATTTATCACGTCTGCTCGAAGTTTCTTTCTCGCTGCCTTGTTTCTCTCGATTTCTTTGTCATGCATATCTCGAAAGACATACCAATCAGCGATTGAACGAGTTTGACATGCAGATATATTTTCTACCAATCGGGGACGTAACATCATCTGTGCATTTCTACTCGTACTACTACTGCCACTACTGCTAGCAGTAGTAACGGTAAATGATGCAACACAGATCTTATTACGGTAGATCTGTATATATGGTACCCGGTCTATACCTAGAGACCGAAATTGTTTCGGTGTTAACACGGAGGTCTCGAATCGAATGAAATTTATATCAGAAGATGAAGAATATGCCAATTGTTTAAATGGAATGTTTGCCCGATGACACGTCTTACAGTAAAAAGAGAAGAACAATACAACAGTCAGATCATTTGATTGAGCATTATCGATATCGTTAAGGAGATCGAGAACACCTGCATATGTCGTTACCGGTGTTTGAAACGATCGCCGTCGTCGAGGAACGGTATTTTCTTCTTCTTCTTCTTCTGCCTCCTCCTCGTCTT
>Ga0115007_10002471_pt1 | contig 11374 bp, 5 predicted proteins | sample ArcOceMetagenome_2_FD_87166 | JGI IMG/M metagenome (GOLD analysis project Ga0115007, IMG submission 87166) | Marine eukaryotic phytoplankton communities from Arctic Ocean - Arctic Ocean ARC135M Metagenome | ecosystem: Environmental > Aquatic > Marine > Oceanic | place: Arctic Ocean | collected... | reverse complement strand
ATTAATGTGAATATCGATAAATGTGAGACTTTTTATTTGTCTGGCGTTCAGGTAGAATAAAAAGATAATTTCTTATTCGTCAACATAACATAACATAACATAAAAAAACACAACATATAAAACAAAAATAGAGTCGTAGCGTCGTAGTCTATTATTGATAAACTTATAATTCTTTTTACTATTTTACTAGAGCTTTTGGAATACTATCTCTTTTTATCTTTTTGGTCCCATCCATGCTCCACCTATGGAAGATAACTGACAAAGAGCTGCTGCAGCAAGAACAGACCCATCGGGAGTTTGATATTCAGGGTCTACTGCATTATTATTATTAATTGGTTCTGAAATATTATTCTCTTGAACTACTTCCTGGATCTGAGCCTGAACTTGAGCCTGTATCGTCTCACGTTGACGATGCTGTTTCTTTTTTGCTGATGCTGCCGAAGTAGATTTTAATTCGTTTTGTTGCTTATTAGTCAATTTACCAGTACTTGCTGATACTGCTGCTGCTGCTGATGATGATTTGGTGGTTGTTATTTTTTTAGTAGTTTTGCTGCTTATTGTTGGGGTAGTGGTGTTATTATTATTATTATTATTGACATCAATACCAGCCAATCGTAATGCATCTCGTTGTCGAGCTGCCTGTACAACTAAATTATCAATTTCATGATAATTATCTTCAAGTCGACGGAATATATTTTCACCTGTCTGTTGACGCTTTAATACCTTTTGTGCATGACTCTTTATTTGAACAAGTGATCGATGTGGTAAAAAACAACTCATCTTTTTCCATCGTCCCTTACCAAACATTCTTAATCCGTATAGGAACAAACATTTCTCATCCGGCGTCCATCGTCCTGATCGTAATGCTTGTGGTCCATCATTGTTATTAGTAATATGAGGTTTCGGTGCGATCGGTGTAAAATTATTGTTGTTGTTACTATCATTCGATGATCCATCATCTTGTTGCTCTTTCGGTTCTTTGATAATAATATTATCATCCAGAGAAGGAGTAGCGTCAGCATCAGATTCGGAACTAATAGCTACATGCTCTTCCTTCCTGAAAGCATTTTCACAATCCATTTCGGCTTGTTTTAGTCTTTCATCAAGCATGATGGGTTGTATTGGGTAGTTGTTTGTTTCAATGTTTCAATGTTTCATTTGCGCTACAAGTAAAAGATACCTGCAGGTATCTTTGCTGTTAGTTGTTTTGTTGTATCAACGATTATGATTATACGTCCTTGCAAGCAATAAAGAAGAGTAGTGGACTGGTGCGTCAGTCATTAAAACTCGGAGAATACTATGCGTTGTCACGGAGATTTTGATAGGCCAAGAATAACACATACTAGTAGCGTAAGACCGTCAACCAACCCCCTAATTTTCAAACAAATTTGGGCTGCTGCTTCCCCCGAAATCTTTGTTCTCGAGTTTCGTTCTTTTTTTTTCTTCGTGTATTTGCCATTGGCACATCATACGCGTAACAACACGAGCTTGTAACATACTCCGTTGTGCTTGAAGCTTGAAGTACTTCCAAATTGAACAACTAAGGAGAATATTCATACATTTTTTGTCGTACTTGTAGCACTCATCTTGTCAAATAACAACAAGAAGGAAAGAAGCTTGCTTCAAGTTGATGTATGCGACGAGATATTAGAACCCAAGAACGCAGAAGAAGGAAGGATAAATTTATTTTCTGATATCGTATCGTTTGAAGAATGTAAGTTTTGTCATTTTATCTCAATATTTGAATTTTCGCTGTCACTTCACTTGTTGTATCACGAACTCTTGTCGTTTCCTAATTAAAAAAAACATTTTACTACACGTATTATACATTCTACATTATATATGTAGTATCAGAAAAAAAAAGTCACTATGGAAAATCAAGACAATTTAGTCGATGTCAATCCGACTGATTTAGAACATCCAAAAAATGAGTTGGAAGTTCAACAACCACAGCCTACTGAAGATGTTTCCATCGAGTTGTCGTCGTCAGCGAACATAGAAGGGGCCAAAACAGAAACAGATATCGGTAATACCGCCGAAGAGGAAAATACAGAAACAACGAAAATGGAGCCATCTGCTGATACCACTGACGACATCAAAACAAATGATGCTGATGCTAATGGTACAGAAATTACAGATACGAAAATGGAAGAAGAAGATGGAGAAATTGAAGAAGAAGAATTAGCATCACCACATGTCACACCTGCAGATGCTGTTACCACCACCGACGTGGACAAAAATATTGATAGTCCGTTGGAGGAGGAGGGACCTTCAGCTGGAGAAGATCTGAAAGATGATCATCAAAGTCCCTCAACAAAGGATAATCCAGCTGCAGATGTTGTTGTCGCCACCGAAAATGCAACTATGACTACTACTGTGAAACCAGACACTGATGATGGAGGCGCTAGTACCGAACAAGAAAAGGTAACAGAACCAGCAGTTGAGATGACGACGTCGACGACACCACCACCGCCTGAAATTGACAATGACGACGAAAAGGCTGCCACAGAAACAAAAGCATCAAATCCAATCGTTAAGGAAGATGATGTAGCGGCGGCGAAGAATAATGAAGAAATAGAGGAAGAAATCGTATCGATGGAAATAGATTCATCAGAAAATCAAGATACAACTGCAGATGATTCTCAGAAAGAAGAAGCTCCAACAGCAGCCGAAAATATTGCAGCAGAGACCATCGCTTATACGACTACCTACAGTACTCGTGGACGCAGTAGTAATACCGAAACTGCAGCGGCGCAAGCGGTTGGTGGCACGGTAAAAGAAAAAAAGCAACAACCAGAGCGTGCAAAATTACAAGAAACATTTGAAGACTCACCACGTCCTAAGGATCCACCTTCGGGTGTATCGTTTCTTGTTGAGGCATTGACAGAGGAAGAACGTAGAACAAGGACACGATTCCTTCCAGACGTAGATGGTATGCATATGTTACGAAAGAATGAAATCAAGGATGATGTTGCGTTGGCTCGTTCACTTCCTACCATTATTTCACCCCAGGGAAGTGTTCAAACTAGAACTAAAAGACTTGAAGGTGGTGCTGGTCGTCTTGCTAAGAAAATTGATGCTGATTCTATGGATGTAAATGGGGACGAAACTATTCCAGCAACCCCTGACGAGGATGATGACGATGGATATGACAGTCCTAAAACAATTGAGTTACCATATAGTAATTTAGTGGTCCCATCTGATGCATTTGTTGCACCAAAAGGTGTGGTTGATGGTGAAACATATGGCACAATCACAGTAAAGGATGTGGCACAGAACGAAGCCAATGTTCCATCGCCTTCGAAGGTAGAATCTGTAACATCATTCAATCCGCCTCGTCCTCCTGAGTCTGTTGGTGGAAAGAAGAAACATCGTATGATTCGATGGGAACGTAGACCTGAGGATATAGAAGTCGATATGAAGAATTATCGCCGAACTGTCCAAAGGACCCGCCAGGAGCTTCAAAAGTCCGAAGATGAGTACGATCGTCTTGAAATGATCGATGCTCACCTTCGTCGTCACTTTTTGAACCATACGGATTTGTTGAATGACGAAAACAAAAATCTTCACGCTGAAATGGAAATTGAAATACAAAATTTGATGAAAGAATCTGATTTAGCTGGCTCTAGAACTCGAAGTAAAAATTTAACAAAAGTTGATGTTGTTATGAGGGACGTCCTAAGCATATTAACAAAAAATCAACAAAAAGACGTTTCGATGGATGATGAAACATCCAACGTAGAGTCAGATTCAACTACTCTATTTTCTGGCTATGGGGGATTAAACTCTCAAGCATTTGTTGATTGGGATAATTCTACTGATTTAAAACCGATGAAACCATGTAGTTCATGGATCGAACCTGGTCAACAAGTCAAAACTCCGTACGGTGAGGGCACTGTGCTTGCAGTATTTCCACCAGAATCACCCCCATCAACTAATACTACGGGAAATGTTGTTGGAATTGCCGAAAGTAGTCAATCGCTTTTATCATCGGGGCGTGCGCCTACTGAATTGCAGAAAAATAAATCAAATGACGGAAAGGACGATAAGGATAAATACGACTCCTTGCTCCCGCTGAGAGTTAAAGTCCGTCTCAACTACGGGACTGGTACTTTTGTTGCTGATTCTATAACAAAGATGGAGAGCCCAGCTCATTTTACGGATGCTAAACTTGCCAAGCGTTGGAAGGGAATGATTGAATCGGCTGTTCAAGTCGGTCCTTGTATTGACGTGCAAGGTATGCTACCAAACCCCGATAATATTGGTAAAGAAATATCTAGTGTTGGCGATGAAGAGAAGTCGAAAGTGTCCGGGATGGATGTCGATGGTGACAATAATGTGAAATCTCCCGATATGACTACTTCCAGCACTACTTTGGAGGCGTTTAATCAATTTTTCCCAGTTGGGGCATCTTTGATTCCGACAAAGAGCGGTAGAGGAAACTTTTTGCACAACATGGAAATTGGTGATATTGAAAAAACTTTGCAAACCGCTCTTTACGAAGGACACGGTGTTTTAGGAAGGGTACGTTGCGATAAATAAAGTATCGTCCCTATATGAAACAAATCTCATAATCGTTTGTTCTGTTCTGTTCTGTTCTGTACTAACTTTTCTCTTTTCAAACTATTATCCTTTAGAAATCGAATCCAGGAGTTACCAAAGATGTACGAAAATGGGAAGACGATGAGCAGGAACATCTCACTTTACGAGGAAGCGTTCTTCAATTAAAAAATGCTCTTTATCGGCAGCGACGGATTCGGATTTTGAATGAGAGGACAAGTAATTCGATGAATGATCGTTATCGTCGTGCAGAAGAGTTGGTATCTGAAATGAGGTCTGACTTAAAAAGTCTGAAGCGTAGATTAGGAGATGAGTTGAATGAACTTGGTATCACCGATGAAATGGCTAATCAAATACTTTTCCAGTTTTATCAAGGGCATCAGGAAGAAGATAAAGGTGATGCATCAACACCTAAACGTTCACGCCGAGCTAGTAGCATGCTTGGAGAGATGTTGACTGCTGATATTGATATTGATATTGGTATTGGAAATAATGATCGTATGGAGGGAGATCCTCGTGATTCGATGGAGGATGACCAGGCAACTGATGATTTCTCTGGGGACGATCTTGAGGCCCATCGCCCCACCAAGAAAATCCGACCAAGTGCTTTGGGGGAATAGGGATTTTTTCCAACGTCAAACATGTGATAACTGCAGGAATTTTGTTGGGCATGATGTATTGCAAAGTTTGTTGTAGTTGTGTTCATTTTTTAGGGTAATTCCTCTATATTATATATATAAATTTCATTTAGTATTCAATTTCTATACTAATCTTACTTGAACATTCAAATGGGATGAAAAACAGTGCTATTGTTTAGTTTGCAAGTGCAAATATTATGATTAAAAGCCCTTTTTAGAGAGAGAGAGAGAGAGTGTGTAGTGTGTGTGTACATAAATACTGCTAACTTGTTGACCACCAATCAATGGAGTGTGCAAGCATAGGAAGGACCTTTAACACTATCTATAATACCACTACACTACAGACTGTGAAATTAAAAGAGAAAACATGCACACATTACAATAATTTGTAGTTCTGATAGATACCTTTTATAAAGTACCAGCAGATCTATTATTATTGGATTTCCTTGTTGATTGAGTAATTGTTTGTTGTAAGATCTCTCTCTCTCTCTCTCTCTCTCTGTGTGTGTGTGTGTGTGTGTGTCTCACTCTATCTGTGTGTGTTTAGTGTATCATGACGGATCGGATCCCATTATATCAATATAAATCTCTCATTGACAGGAGGTACCGAATGTTCATAATATACTTCTTCCATAATTAACATTGGTTGATAGTAGCTTCAAGTAAGTCTATTACTAATTACCACAACAAATAAGTAGTCGAGCATCTAGCTAGAGTGTACCAAGGCAGAGTACCCTGACGCACTACAATGTACATCATACATGTAACCTACTCTGAAAGGTACATTTTACTGTATGACATACAGTACTAGGAGTATTTTTTTGTTTTTTCCTTGCTTATCGGCATGTGCGCGAATAAGGAGAGAGCATGGGTAGCATTGTGCTTCATTTATGGTATTATTATGTGGGGCAATTCAACGCTAGCTCTTTTGCTGCTTTTACTCGCGGCAGCGATACATTTATGTTTTTGGATACGTTGAAAGTTTAAGAGAGAATTAATGAGATAATAATAACTGTTGAAATCAAATCAGCCAATGCATATAAAATGTGGAAAGAACTGCTACGTATATATCAAACGTACAGTACAAACGAAAAAATAGAATGCTTTAGAAGTGTCACTGAGTAAACCGCACATATTATCAGCAGCAGAATAGAGAGAAGAAAGTACCAAGTGCCTAATAGACGGAAAGAAGGAAACACATTTAATGATCTTAACTGGTGATAGAGTAGTAACTAACAATGAGAAAATGGACGAAGTGACAAGCTCTCATCAGAACGAACAGAAGTCATCGTATCCGAAGCGTTCGAGTGTTGTAGAATTGTGGAGAAAAAGAGAGGGAGCGATAAGATCTGCTGCCAATACAACGAATATAATTCCAAGTCCAAGTGCAAAAAGTTATATACTATCAGCAGAAGAAGTAGAAGAAAAATTATCAATCGATAATATCAAATTTGAAGAAGAAAACATAGAATGCAATCATCATCAGCATCAGCATCAGCATCAGCTGATCGGTTCACCACAGCATTCGGAACAAGATTCTCGGCTGTATAATGAAAAAATTGCTTCCAATTCTAATAATTTACGTTATGATGATGATGATAATGCTGGTAATTCCAGAAAAATTGTAGCTTCCGATTCCGAAAGAAATGAACCAGAATCACCAGCAGTCGCTACTGAAACAAATGACAATAATAATACCGACGGCAGTGGTAATGTGGATTTAGGAAAGAAACAGGTTGTTGTTGTTAGCACACCACCCGCCAGAAGATCTAATATTAGAGACTCCTGGAAGAAGAGAGCTGTGAATAGTACACCTCCTCTTCCTTCGCCACCACAACATCCTTCAACTCCTAATAGAAAGGCAATGAGCATAAATACTCCCTGTAGTCCTGTGATATTATATAATGATCAATCCACCGATTCACCTTCCAATTGCAGCAGTCCAGTACTATTAGATGATATCGATCGGCAGCAGTCATTAGACGCAAGTTTGAATAGTAGTCCCATCGTAGTAGAATCTACTACTACTACTACTACTACTACTACATCACCTTCCGGTAAAAGGTCAGGTATTCGGAATTCTTCGTGGCGTAATCGTGGAGGAAGTATTGGAAGTATCAATTCTACAACTTCAACTACTAACAGTGTTACTAAATCAATAATAGATGAACATCATACAACAACAGATGGCACTAGTAACGTCGTTAACGAAACTCCTCCATCCAACAACAGCATCAACAACAACGCTACTAGTAGTCCAAGTAGTAGTGCATTTGATGAACTGAAATCAAAATGGGCCAAGTTTGGGGTAACACAATATCAACCTCCTCATCCAACGAGTACGAAATCATTACCATCACAAGTTACTAATACTTCAAGTACACCAATTAAATCGTTTTCAAGGACGGTACCTCCTCCTTCTGATGGAAATTATGTTATCACAAACCAATTGACCGAAACAACACAAAAAGAACAAGAAGAAGAAGAGGTGGATATAAAGTCTCCTTCTAAGATAAACTTTCGACCGAAAATTCCTGACAGCAGTAGTGTAAACAAACCCATTAAGAATGAACTAGTAGTTGTAACAGGAGAAGGAAGTAGTCCGTCGTCAAATATTTCTTCTGCTGAGAATAATAAGAGTAAATTTTCACCAAAGTTTGGTGGTGGTCATACTTCTAATATATCGAGAGTTGACAATTTGAGAAAAATTAATACTAGTAGTAGTAGTCCGGAGAAACGCATCCAAAAGAACAGTATCGGATCAGACTCAAAAGTAACAACGAAGTCATCGCCGTCGTCGTCGTCTTCTTCTTCTCCTCTTGCATCAAAAGCGATAGCTATGGGATCTTCAAGACTGGCTTCACGGAGAAAGTTGGATTCAAAAGGACTTCGTTCAAAGTATACTCGTAGACAAAATTCTGCTACAACAAGTTCCACCACGTCCAACACGGACGAGCAGTCACTCGACATGACAAAAAAGAACTCTTCAGCTACGAATTCTTCAGCTGATGATTTCATTCCTGTAAAACAAAGCATTGCTGCGACTACTTCTTTCGTATCAGCCGAACAGTCTATCAATCATTCATCATTACCATCATCGGCTGAACAAGAATTAGTTCCAAGCTTTCCACTTGATGAATCAATTCAGGATGATTCTACTAATTTGTACAACGCAGCAACAATACCAACAAAAGTTATAGAAAGAAGTGAAGAATTAAACACCAAAGATCGTGTTTCTCACTCTTTTGTTCCGATACAATCACAGTATGAAACTGTCAATCGACTATCAACTGAAACGAATGGAGGAGTAATGACGAAGTCGACACTAGTATCGCCGAAATCGAATTCGACAGACGCTTTAAATAGTTTTATTGCGGTGTCCAAGTTCAAATCAAATTCTTCAAGTACCTATCCCAAGACCCAGAATAATCAGCAGCAAAATCCAAACAACAACAACAAAGTCGATAGAGCTAGCTTTGATGATTCGTGGTCTAGTAGTGCATCTAACTCTAGAGGAGAAGGATCGGGAGAGGTTCGCAACCAGAACTATAGTAACAGTAATTCTCGTTCGTCCCTCAATTCTCGTGCCAGCCGAAAACTTCGAGATATTCGTCAGAGACAACAACAGGCACGCAATAGCAGGAACGAAGTACAAGATAAAATCAATGACGAATCGTCAAAAGAATTGAACACGGAAGTTCTCACGAACGAGAGTCAACAAAAAAATAATGATGTATCGTCACCAGAATTGACTATGAAGGCCTCAGTTCCGCACGACGAAGTTAACCATAGTCTTGATGACAATGTTCTACAGCCTCAACCTCTATTAGAATCTCCTTCTCAAACCCCTCAAATTATTGACTCCCGACCTTCCGTGCCCACCCCGATAATACGGAGAACCAAAACCAATGAATCATGCGCAAGTTCGTTGATATCAATGGACGAATCAACTGCTCTAAGTCCGAGTCTATGCTCAGAAACTACATATGATAACTCACAGATGCATTCAACAACTGAAAGTGCTACCATTGCTGGAGAAACTAGGGACTCTCAAACGACTAGGGACTCCTCCCAAAGATCTCGTTTGATTGTCTCTGATGCAGATAGGATGGTTCCGGACGAGTTTGTTTCCGAAAAAAATGCCAATGTAGAGTCCTTCAAGACAGCGTATGAGAGTACGAGTTTTGGACAAATTGCGAAGGACATGACAGAACAGGCGAGCTCTGTTCTCGGTATAGATATTTTGAACAGTGGAATGCAAAATACTTTAAATAAACTTGTCCTTGGAGATGTATTTGGGCAGAAGAAAATTACTCGGAAGAAAGTACCAAAAAGAAGAGTACCAAGCCCTGTTGAAGAAGTTGCTATTGAGGTTGAGTATGTTGCCGACTCGGATTAATAAAGACACACAACTGTTGGATGGAGCCATTACCGTTTGCTACAAATCGCAAAAATACTGTATGTAATTAAAAAAAAAAATTGTATTTAGATTCCCATTTTTGCGCTGTATTTAGTACTTTTAATCACTTTTATTCATTTATTTTAAGTCACTTTAGTTGAGAGGTATTCTATCATAGCGCGGTCGGAATTGGCAAGGACCGCCGAATCCAGGACTCCTTCTGTTATACTATCGCGGGCATTCATTTTTGCTCCGTTCTGAAGAAGCAACTCGGCACATTCGATCGCCTTCCAATCTTCTGTATCTGCTGCTTTGATCTGAGTACATGCGTGTAGGGCAGATTTATTGTTATCGTCGGTATTTTTCCATGTAACAACAGCACCGTGGGCCAACGCCCTTGCTATGCCTAAAACATTACCATTCTTAGTAGCTTCGTACATTTCCATCGAATTTTTTTCTTCGCGTTCCTCAGAATTCTTCCCATCGTTCTCGGAAAGCTTCAAAAATCCTTTCCATAAGTACTTGCTCTTGATCCATTCTTCTTTTGCCTTCCGGCCTGATTTCTCGTTGGGTTTCTCCCACCCTTTTTGTGTTACGACTCCCTCTTCCCAAATCGCATTTGCTTTATCATTTCCAATAGCTAGGATAAGCTTGGCTTCATTTTCACTCAGCGAGTCTAATTTTAACGAACGGACCTTGCTTATATGAACACCGAGCGATCTGTGCACACCACTGCAATCGATACACATCAACACACCCAAGTTCAGAGAAACCCAATCAGGATTCGGAGCACCGCAATCCACGCATGTTGAATTTGCTCCCATGATCTCAGGTACCAAATTAGTTTGTTCTGTATTTTGTTCTCCCCCAAATGATCCTTCGTTGTCGATGTCGTGAAGTTCCGGCATGTCGACAGCATCACTTTCATCGAGTGAGTCATTTGAATATGATCTCGGTGTATTCTTATCTGATCTCGTCAGCTGTCTACCAACATCCCGTGAGTTTCCATTAACAAGCTGATCCTCGATACCTTTGCGAATAATATCAACCCATTTCTTAAATTCGAGAGGCCCTCTAGTTTGTAGCACAAGAGGTTTCTGACTCATCGGGTTGTGGACTTCAAAGCAAAAACGAGGACCTTCCTTGGGTGCTTCTTTTACTGAACACAAAACGACGTCACATATCTTCACGCGTTCCAAGGTATTTGAGTATACTTCGCCGTCGATTCCTTTTTTATTATCATCGCTGTTTCGAAAATAGTAAATCCCAACTGAATCCATCATAAACCATCTCTTTCTCCAAGGACTTAGTGAAATTATTTTGTCGCTCTTTTTGTATAGCCAACCTTCAACAAACATTCCTGGTGTTGGATCGCGTTGGAGACGAGTCGAATCCGCTAGTAAACTTGGTAGTTGCCATATTTGAACCTGTTCTTCTATTTCTTCTAAACCAGTTTCTTGACGTTCCATGTAATCCTTATCGCCACGTGAAATAGCTTCAACGATTATGGAAGAACTCTTTGTTATTTCCTTTAACCCATCAATTGTTCCTTCAATATCTCCTTCTCTAGCTTGCCATGAAGGCCCAAGTCGTTTCTCAAGTGTATCCCTAGCAGCGGACTGGTTCACTTGGAAACGGTTCATAGTCGGAACGAGACCAGTAACAAGATCAGAACAGTGATGATAGTATGCTCGGATACCATGTAACGATGCCAAAACATTCTCACCAACTTCGAATTTTCTTCTTTGTTTGTGTGCAACGATGTGTTTTAACAGTT
>Ga0115007_10002467_pt1 | contig 11378 bp, 5 predicted proteins | sample ArcOceMetagenome_2_FD_87166 | JGI IMG/M metagenome (GOLD analysis project Ga0115007, IMG submission 87166) | Marine eukaryotic phytoplankton communities from Arctic Ocean - Arctic Ocean ARC135M Metagenome | ecosystem: Environmental > Aquatic > Marine > Oceanic | place: Arctic Ocean | collected... | reverse complement strand
CAAAAGCACACATAATTAACTATGTGTCTGTCTCCACTTACAGATCTAATCAATACAGATCTAATCTGCTTATCTCACTATTATAGTCTACATCCAACTCCTGTTTTGATGGTTTAGATCTATAAGTGTGGGGAAGTGTAGGAGTAAGCAGGGAATGACTAACAAGCAACTAAGCTCACACTTCTAGTAAACACTATTCACATACGTACATAGTTAGGAAGTCTTCAGTCTAGTGAACTTAGGCAGCTAGACACATCATTTACGCGTGGATATATTATTATTATCTCTTCTATTATAAACACACACACACATTTACACGTGGATATATTATCTTCTATTTATTATTATAAACACACAAACACACTACACACAAAACACACACTAACACACCACACAAATAACTAAAAAAGTTGTCATGAAGTTTAGTCCGTCGTCGGGCGTTTAAACCGTTATTCGCTCATTTTTTGGCGTGCGTGCGCATTTGAAAACAAATGAGGGTTTGTATCGTAAATAGAGAACCTCTCTATTTCATTTTTTTCTCATACAGTACTGTGCCGTTTCATTACAAGCGATCCCTTCGCTTATATTTTTACGACGCGTACAAGTTTTGTACTGTACTGTACGCAGAAATTCATTTAAAGAGGACTGCTTTTTCCTCACGAAATAAAAAATCATCAATCAAATAGCAAATCTAATATATCTAGGACATCTGTATGGTGGTATTCTGAAAGCGTTAATAATAAAACTATATATACTGTCATATAAATTTGTAAGCAATAAACAGGACAGTTGGAAGATAAATAATAGATGACGATGAATCATCGTCATAGCGTCGTTAATCTACGAAAAAAAATCAAGATACTATCATTATTACTATGTTCACTTTTATTGGTATCATCATCTTTTGTTGTTAAAAATGTTGCGGCGGCGGTGACAGCTGGAGATGTAGTAAAATCGGAATATTTGCATACTACAATACGACGACGTACTGCTACTGCTACTGCTACTGCTACTGCTACTGCTACTGCTACTGCTACTGCTACTGCTACTGCTACTGTTAATAGTTTTACTAGCAATAGCAACAACAAAATAATGGATACCAAACAGCTCCTTCGACACGCCATCAAAGTCGATAAGAAATTTCAAAATCGTATTCTAGATGAAGAAGATGGTGAGGAAGACAATGACAGTGGCGATGAAGATGAAGATGAAGATGACGAAGACGAGAATGATAACGATAACGAAGACGATAACGAAGAAGATGAAGAAGAAGATGAAGCTGATGATGAGGACGACGAAGAAGAAGAAGATTCCGAAGATGAGGACGAGAACGAGGATGACGAAGAGGAGGAAGCCAGTGAAGACGAGGATGAGGATAGCGAAGATGAAGATGAAGCCGAAGAGGAGGAAGCAGAAGATCAAGAGCCTCAGATCAATTTTGTGAAATGTGCCGCTTTTACTATCGAACCAAACATCGTGGACGTAGATGAAATGCTAGAAAATGGAGATATTAATGATGATGAGGTAGAACAAATCGAGAATAGTTACGTTACTAAAATGACGTCCAATTTCAATACGCAAGAATCAATCGTTTTCTTCACTCTTGGAAATAGTCAAAATGATGAGGATCGTGAACTGTACATGATTAGCATTAATGATTGGATCACAGCATCGTATGGTTATAATAAGATATGTAACGCAATCGATCAGAATGATGTCAATACAGTGTTTTCTACTATACCAAATTTTGCTTCCTCTTCTATCAAGCAATATTCAAATCATGCATGGTATGCTGGTTTTAACTGTAAGGCAGACGGTACTGGATTTAAAACACAATTATTCTTGGACGATACTTGTACTACCTTCAGTCCAACATTAAATAAATATTATCCCTTCAAAAGTTCTAATGCGAATGCGAATGCGAATCAGAATGCACAAGATTATTCTACTCAAGTTGCATCTGATTTAACTAAGTACATGGTACAAAAAATTAATCACATAATTGCAACTTCACAATATTGCGACGAATCAGAATTTTGTGATAACGTCCTTGAAACCTCCGTTGATTTAGTTACTTGTTTAAAGGATGGTGAGGACGAGGCTAATGATGATGATGATGATGATGATGATGATTGCGACTGTAACGATGATGAAGATAACGAAGAAGATGAAGATAACGAAGACTGCGATTGTCGCCGCCGACTTCGAACTACTACAAGACAACAAAGGAATTTGGATAGTTATCAGCTTAGCTATGATGAAGCTTCGAACGTCCAAGACGCATGTACATCAATTCAAACAGCTTTGAGTATCGATCAATATGAGTATACCGATGTCGAAGCGGAAGAAAGGATATCGTTATGGAGCAACATCAAAAATGGTGGTCAAGAAGCAGATAGATCAAGTAGCAGTGGTATATATAATGCTTATTGGTTGTACCTTGGTGGTTTGTTGGTTGCTGGATGCATTGCAACCTTCCTCATTCTAAGAATGAAAAAGTTTGAGATGAAAAAGTTTGGAAAATCGTGTCTTGATTCAGATGATAATTCAAAGAATCAACCTCTTTGTGGTAGTGAATCACAAGTGACAAGTTTTGAAACCGATAATATGTGTGAAGATCATAGTGCAGTTGAATGTCAAATGACACACAAGGAACGTCGACGGAAAAAAAAGTCACGGAAGTCTTCTTCTGGTTCTTCTACTAGAAGCTCTTCTTCAAGGGGGCGATCTCGTCTACGTGACTTAAAAAAGACCAAGTCATCGTCATCGCGATCCCGTGATAGAAAAGGACCATGGATGAGTTTTGCTGCAATCGAAAATGATAGTAGTAAAGAACCCCAACCGGAGCAAAACGAACAATAATATGTATGTATTTTGTTGGAAATTATTTATTAACATTTATTTGTTTGTTCCTCATGCATGGTTGGGTTCTCGCATTACAACTACTAATACTACGAAGGGCACCCATCTTTGTGTGATGATTGTGAATAGTCATCGTAGACCCTACGACTAAGACCTACTGTCAGCGACTAAATGAATACTTTAATGCTGCTGTTATAGTGGGCTTCTAATAATTATTATTTATCTTACTTTTAATGGATTTTAAATGTAGTCATGTAGAAATATGTTATGCATGTATGTTATGTATAGTCCTATATGAGTTTTTCCAGATCTACATCAATTTTCCTAGATGTTTCTTTGCTACTGAAATATATCTTTCGTTCTTGATCAAATATGATACGATTTCATTCTTTTGAACCTCACTGAATGCTGATGTTCCATGTTTGCTGTAGCTATCATTAACTAATGTTTCTGTATAAAGTCGAATACCCTCCATTTCTTCCTTGCCTTTCAATTTGCTTTTGAAAGTATCAATTACAAATTTTGGCTTTATTGGGAATTGTTCAACCTCGTGAAGGAACCGATCAACGTAATCTTCAGGTCTACTGTATGGACAATTTTTTACTTTTTTCGTAGTGGAAAATTTCCACAGTGCAAGTGCTCGAACCAATAGAAGAACCAAAATCGCCCCAATAACAGGAATCTTTCCGATCAATGCTTTCAGTAACGTAACAGCATTAGCGGTACGAATAGGTTGATCAGAAATCATATGTCTTGTATCTTTAATGTCATCGATATTGATGTTTTCCTTTGTTGGCATACTATCGACACCGCTTTCGGTTTCTTTCCAGTAACACATCATACGGACTTCGATACTTTCTCGTGATGGTGATGTGGATGGTGCATTCGGATCCGCTACCGCCATATGGAAACAAGTCCGGCCTGTATTTGTAAAATCGGAATCAACCTGTTTCAATAATATCCCTTCTGACTTGGTCATCTTGGGAAAGTAATACCATTCGTGACGATCATAATGTCGAGCAGATAATCCCCATTGCTGAGCACATCCAGCTGGTGTGACAAAATCCTTGGCAATGTAATCGTCTGGTGCTACTGCTGATCGCTCATCCATCATAGCTAGATGATTATTGTGGATGGGCTCATCACTAATATTTCGCCAAAGGTTCATGTACGTATACCTCTGATACTTCGTGGAATCATTGTTTTCCTCAAGAAGCTTCAATGCTTTCACGTCTGCTGAAGCGGGGGAATTATCGGTATGGACATTACCGGTTGCGTATCTATTAACACCACCACCGATGAATTTTCCGTTTGATTTGTTTTCGTTTCGAACTTGTGAATTGAAAATTATAACCTCATCACAACCAATTTTTTCTTTCACAAATTTAGAAACTTCATCGAAATACTTTTTTGATAGATCTTTATTCCCATCTTGTATCTTGTAGAAGTCTTCGGTCGCTAAAGCCGTAGGACATTCAACCAATTCGAATGCTGCGTCATCTAATGTTAGATGATCCTTCTTGGTTTGTCTACCGTCACGGACCTTTACTTGCTTACTGATCCGAGTCCCCTGTCTAGGGTTGAAACCGTCATAAGGAGCCGGAATAAGGAACGTCCCGTGACGAGTCTTGTCGTCAACACTGAGCTGGGCGGTAGCCTCGATCATATTGATGTTATTGTTATTGTTATTGTTATCTTCTTTCGTTTTGTTATTGTTTTGTGCCATAGTGATTGTTTTGATATGTTTTGTTTTGGGTGTGGTTTTGATTTTGATTTTGATTTTGATTTGTTCTTTACTTTGTTTTATGAGAAGACTTGGTTATTTATATTATGTTTCTTGTTGCTTTGCTCGTTCGTTCTTTCGTTTGATTTTTATTTTTATTTGTTCGGTTTCTATTTTTGTGAGTACAGTAAAACCACGCGTCGTCGAAGTAGTAAAATACTGCCCCCTTGTATGCGCCATATAAAAATTATACGGCGCTTACATTGTTTATGGTGTGTCGTGTGAAAAATAATTGTTAATTAAATCGTGGGGCTTAATCGAAGACCACTATGGCGCATAGAGTTCACAGGTAGCTACGTTTTGCGTTTATTTAAGTCGTTGAGTTTTATTATTTAGCAATGTTTGTAACGAAGAGATTGACAAGGAGGACGGTGAAGAAGATCTTGGATCTCCCATGTTTATTTATGAAAGTACAGTCGAACATCTCAGAACAATGCAGATTACATAATTGTTAATGGTGCCAATTCCACCATAAAGTTTGATAAGGATTTAGCTACCAAAACCACCATGATGTATTCGATCCTCATCATCAATCCAAGCAGTAGTAGTAGTAGTAGTAGTAATTCATACAAATCTTGGTTGGATGAACTAACTATCCTCTTCTCCTTTCTTCCTTGGCAGCACTATATAATTGTTTATTTTAAATCTCAGTTAAAAATCTCAATATACCCTGCATGCAGTGACTAAGTATTTTAGGACCATCAAAAAAAGCCTTAGAACAGGCCAAAAGAAGATGAACAAATAAATAATAAAATATAGTTTGTTGTTGTCGAAATAAGATATTAATAATAATAGTAATAATAGTAGTATAACTTAACTTTATCATCAGTAATATGAAAGTGGTTTATCATTTATTGGTTCCGCAGACCAAGTTCCAATAACGCATTCTTTATTATTATTCCACAATGATTGACCAAAACCACCACCACCACCACCACCTTGCAATAATACTTTACCTTGTTTACGGAAATATACATCACTGTTACTACCGTCACCACCATCATCACCATCATATATTCCAGGAAATGGACCACAATCTAATGATATATCTTTTGGATTTGGTCGTTCTTTATTAATATTATTAATTTTTTGTTCTGCACGTTTTAAATTTGTTTCTTTTTGTAAACGTACAAATATATTTTCATCTTTATATGATTTTTCCCATTTATTTGTAATAGTATTCCATTTTAATGGTGCAGTACGTCGTTTATCAATATCATTTAATTCTTCACCTGCATCCCATTTTTCGTTCCTTGCTTCATAAAAATTTGCATTCATTTCTTTTAATTGTTTTTTGGAATATAGTAAACCATCAAGACGTATAATAGAACCAGCCTTTAAAATAACATCACGTCGAATTAATTCATCTGGAAAATTAAGATGAAATGATATTTCATGCCCTCCTTTATTATTTGAATTAGTAAGTGCCCATTCTCCACCTTGAATAGGTTTAATTATTTCACCATCTGGACCAGTATATCTTATTTCATTAGTAAGTGGAACAACCATACCAGTAGTAGTTTTTTGATTGTCATTATTATTATTATTATCATTATTATTATTACTTTGTTGCTGTTGAAAATCACATTGAGCTATTACCGGCAATCGACAACCTGATTTTGCCCATTCCGATGAAACCATACCATTAGTTTCGGGTTCTCTTCCAATATTCATAGCAATTCTCCATCCTTTATGAGTAAAAAGTTGCTGTTGTGATTGTGTTTGTGATTGTGATTGTGTTTGTGATTGTGATTGGGCTGATAATGCTTCAACAAAAATAGAACCATGACGTTGGGAGAATGAAAGTGGAGGCGTCAATATCTGTGATATCATCAGTAACAATAATAGACGTGTTCGTCCTTGTTGCGATCGTTGTTCATTTTGTTGTTGAGCTGAATACATATTATTTTTTGGGGGAACCGATCACGCGATACGGTATGTAGATGAAAATTAGTAATTCCTCGTTGCTTGTCCGAAGTTTTTATTTTATTATTATGGTTGGAACCAAATGAATCAATCGCGATGATATAGATATCCAAGAGCAGAGTTACGTAAAGCAAACTAAATTACAGGCATAATGATGTGATATCAATATCTAATGAGCATCGATGATGATGTCATATTTCATATTGCTGTTCTTGTTTTCTTACGCAAATCGATCATTCAATCGCTACAAAGATTTTTTTTCCACGAATCGAATCGAGTCACACATCATCATGATGTGTTAAAAATAAACCTGTTGGGATTTGTGAGTCAGTCATATAGCAGTGCTCACACGCGATAGATGAGCAAAATGCATGCTGATCGAATGCGGTATCATCGGCGTATCATCGGAATATGACAGAAAACTCTTTCGTCATTCCATTTTTCCATACAACAATATAATCCCAAAGCCACGATAGACAGACTACTCAGATCAACAACTTCAACGACGATAACCACGACCATGACCACGATGACATCATCGACAATAATGGTGGTAGCGGTGGCGGCGCTGTTGTTATTGGCAGTGTCGACGAGACCAATGCAAACAACATTCCATCATGTTGAAGCCTTTACTACTATTGCACCAAACTTTAGTAGTATCAACCATTATTCTCGACGAAAGCTAGCACAGAATCATGTTGTTCGTTACTCAACAACCGAAGACGAGAATGGATCACTGTCAACCCAAGACGAGAAAACACAGAAGAAGAAAAAGAAAAACAAATCTGTTATAATTATTGGTGCAGGATGGGGTGGATTATCTACAGCATATGCATTAAGTTCACAAACAGACATTCCGCTTGATATAACAGTTATTGATTCAGCATCAAAAGTTGGTGGACTTGTTCGTGATGGATATAAAACAATGAATGGTATTGTTAATAAGGCAGAAGCTGGTCAGCATGGATTTTGGGATAATTATTCAAATATATTTTCATTATTAGATAATGATAATATTATACCAGATTCAAATAATGATATCCTTACGGGATATGCAGATCAAGGACAATATTCACCAAACGGATTAGAAGCAATTTGGCCTGTATATAGACAACAATCACCACAATTACCAACAGGATTAGCACAAGGTTTATATACAAAATTTAACAATTTACCATTAATTGATAGAATAAGTGCATCATCATTAGTATTAGCTTTTAGTGAATTTGATGATTCTCCTGAGGCATGGTCAAAATATGATAATACATCATTTCGTGATTTATGTATTAAATTAGGTGTAACACGTAAATGTTATAATGAAGCATTTGAACCAATGATACTAACAGGATTATTTTCACCAGGATCAGAATGTTCTGCAGCTGCTGCATTAGGTATGGCATATTTTTTTGTATTAAAATCACAAAATTCATTTGATGTACGTTGGTGTAAAGGTAATATTGGTGAAAAAATATTTCAACCATGGGTCAAACATATGATGATGGAAAATAATAATAACAAAAACAATGATAATAATAACAGTAATGATAATAGTAACGTACGACAATCAGTGAACTTCATGACGTCAACTCGTGTAATTGGGTTTGAGAATGAGAACGACGTTGATAATATTACAAAAGTTATTTGTAAGAAAACCAATGATGATAATAACGAAAATAAAGAAGAAGATATTATTAGTATTGAATCTGATATTATTGTATTTGCTGTTGGTGGTTCAGCATTAAATGCATTTGTTCGTAATAGTCCAAACATTTTAGCAAAACATACTGAATTTCGTAGATTTGCAAATCTACGTGGAACAGGTGTATTAGCAACAAGAATATATTTAGACAAATATTTGGATATACCATATTCAGCTAATGCATGTTGGGGATTTGATAAAGGTGTCGGTATGACATTTTTTGATATAACATCTCTTCATGGACTACCAAGACAAAAACAACAAAAAGATGGAATAGGGAGTATTATTGAAGTTGATTATTATCATTCTGCATCGTTATTAGTTATGAATGATGAAGCGATTGTAACAAAAGTTAAAAAGGATTTAAATACGATATTAGGTACACAATGTATTGATGCGAATATTGTTGATGCTGCTATTGTACGACTACCACAAGCTGTGAATTGGTATTCACCTGGATCGTATGCTAATATGCCTGATGTACAATCTAAATCGATACCAAATGTATACTTTGCTGGAGACCTAGTCCGGACACGACATGGTAGTTGGAGTCAAGAAAAGGCGTACGTATCTGGAATTGAAGCAGCAAATTCAATCCTAAATCGAAATCCAGAATATGGTATTATACCATTAGAACCAGATGAATTACATGTATCTCTTGGTCGATCAGCAATTACATCAGTCAAAAAAATACTTGGACGGGGTGATCCATCTAAAGCACCATCATTAGTAGATTTCCTTTGGTAAAAATACAAATTAAAAAACGACCCTCTTTGCTTGTTCCATCAGCATTAATAATGATGTGTGCGTGCAAAAATAATGGATTTTCAACTTCTATCTTTTGGTGCGAAGCAAAGCAAACTCTGATTAATAATATTGCGACTGTCATGTCTCGACGCCTTCTTCAGCATCATCAACAACGGAAACAGAAATGGCAGCAAGGTTCTGATAAATGAACGCATACGGCATACCAACATAAGTATTGGTATTGTACGTCGTTCGAAATAAGTTACGAGTTTCTTCCAATCTTATTTAGCCACTAGCTAGTTAAACCGATAATTGAACCTCTGGCAAGCTATAGAAATTGGAACACAATTCCATATTTTACATACAGATAGTAAATATAGTATTATGAATTTAGATCATTAGTTTCTGTTACGTGTTATATATGATAATATATCGTTCAAGGAAACAGCTTCGATTTTCATTTTTCTTAAGATTCACTGTGTATAATTGGATCTGAGAGAATCGTTATTATTTGCCTGCATTCGAGTCCTGGTGAAGAAATAACTTGCCTAATTCTAGCTTTTCGGCTTCTTCCTCAGTCATACAAGGAGTTGTCGTCCACAATTCGACGTTCATAATTTCAAATAGAGAACCGTCCGGATGTGCCTTGCTCAAAGAGGGTGATCCAAATGTTATACAGGGACTACTGGAACCTTGGAGCAAATCGGATTGAAGTGCCAATCCGAATCCCCAATTATGGCTGTGTTTGACGAGAGGATTATTATCAACAGGTTCGTCTGTTTTCTTTTCTGTCGACGTTGAATCTGGCATTCCACCTCCAACAGCGACTCGATCGTGGGTACAAAGCTGGATGAATCCATTCTCACCCGTGTACGGGTAAACATCAATTTCAGATTCCTTCTGGGCTTGATCGAGAATGCCATGTGTTTTTTCTAATCGAGAATGTCGCATTTTCCACAGGAAAGATTCACCCGTTCCGAAGTAATTCCAACTCTTCCTCCAAGCTTGTCCTGTGAAACTACCAAATACTTCACCGTCGAGTGTTTCAATGGCCAAGATCGAGTATTGGACACCCCGAGCTCGTTTTAATAATGTCTGGAGGTGTGCTCCGTCTCGGACCATACTGTACTTCATATAGAAATTTTCACCGCTCTTTGAATTGGGCAAAAATGCTTGTAGACTTTCCATGAGAGGAGGACTGAGGACGTGTGGTTGCGATGATTCATCAGCGACTGATGTTCCTAGGATTTTAAATCCGAGAGACCCGCCTCCACCGTACCCATTAACATATTCATCCTGCAAGATATTCCAGGCGTCAAATCTTCCCTTGGGGGACCCACCAAATTCCATTTCCCAAGATTCGGATCCACCTTCTGAGAGCTCATCAGCGAAAGTATCCGAAGCTTCTTCTGACGATTTGGGAATTTGTAACAAAAATTCTCTGCTGGGACCCAAAAAGAGCGTTGACATATTTTCATCGGATAGGGACCTACGAATGTTTCGAAACACATCCGAGGTACGTTGTTGCGTCCCAAAGGAAGAAAAGACAGAAACATCATCGAAAGAACTAGCGGTCCGAATACTAATATCGTTGTTCAAGAACTGGGATACATTTCGGAAAGCTGACGAAGCTTCCCGATATTGATAAGGCTCGTCCTCAATTTCCGTCACTTCAACACCTTCCCCTTCGTAGACATTCCGAGAGGCTTGTCGTATGAAGACGGGTTTAGATGGTGATGCGCTATCTTCTCGTTTCGATATTGCCGAGAAAATTGTTAAATCGTCGTTATCGATAGTATTGGCGATAGTTGGATCCGTTTCCACTGTGAGTGGAAAAGAAGAGGAAGTTTGTTTATGTTCACTATCCATCTGATCTGCTTGTGACGACGATTCTAGTTGCACCCACGCCGAAGCAACTTCTTCTGTGACTCCGAACTGTTGAATCATTTGATCTCGAGTCATTGGGTTCAGGTTAATGCTACTAGCTATCGAATCTTGACGAACGGGTCTGCCGTGGTGAAGTGAAGGAACGGTCGATATAGAATCCTGTCTGATAGGAGCCCCATGATGTAGGGAGGCGAAACTAGCTATGGAATTCTGTCGTACTGTTGACATTGAATCCTGTCGAATAGGAGTCGCGTGGTGCAGGGAAGCGAAACTAGCTACGGAACTCTGTCGTACCGTCGACATTGAATCCTGCCGGCCTAGAGTTGACATTGAATCCTGTCGAATTGGAGCCCCATGATGCAGAGATGCAAAACTAGAGACAGAATCCTGTCGGATAGCGTTTCCATGATGCAATGAAGGAATACTCGAAATAGATGATGATCTAAGTGGCTGACCATGATGTAAACTTGGAAT
>Ga0115007_10002466_pt1 | contig 11379 bp, 15 predicted proteins | sample ArcOceMetagenome_2_FD_87166 | JGI IMG/M metagenome (GOLD analysis project Ga0115007, IMG submission 87166) | Marine eukaryotic phytoplankton communities from Arctic Ocean - Arctic Ocean ARC135M Metagenome | ecosystem: Environmental > Aquatic > Marine > Oceanic | place: Arctic Ocean | collected... | reverse complement strand
TCCCCAATCTCCATCTGGGGTTTTAGTGAAAGATGTCTCTGGCAGTACCATCTGTAATGAAAAGGTTTCTGTTGGCATGAAAACACGCGCAAACTGTCCGGGGTGAAGCCTGTGATCACGATTATCTACGCTAATTCTGACCATACGTGTACGGGTAACTTCGCTAAGATTATGAGCAATCTGCAATAGGGTGCCATGATAAGATTCATCTCCGACGGTGAGGGTGATTTCAGTCCCTTTTTCTATATCTAATTGTTGATCTGCAGGGAGTTGTGCTTCTACCCAGATATCCTGTTCATCAACCAATGTAAATAAAGACTCATTGCTAGTGACAGTTTGTCCGATGAGAAAGTTATCTTGTTGAATAATACCGCTGTGTGGAGCTTTCAGAATGAACTGACCTAATGGGTTTTTGTTAGGTTTATTAACTTGGGCTTCAATTTCATCTGTAGACAAACCAAAGGCAATTACCTTAGTTACGCTTTGTCGAAAATTAGCTTCTGCACGGCTATAACGTTGTTTTCCAGATAAACTTTTCCCCATGCTTTTAACCAGCTCCCACTCTTTTGCGTTATTGCGAAGCTCGGTAAAACGATCTGCTAATTCATCAGAGAAAAGGGTAACAAGTGGATCCCCTTTTTTTACGTGATCACCTAATACAGCATGTCGCCTAATAACTTTTACGTCAGACTGAGCTGAAATAATGCTTGTTTTGTAACGGTTATTAACAACTTCACCATAAATGTTTTGCGTGTTTGCAACGTATTCTTGCTTTAGTTCAGTAACTTCTAAATCGATCATAGACTGCTGTTCTGGGGTAAGGTGCAATACACCTTCTTCTTCCTTATGTTCTTCCTCCCCTTCATGTCCTGCATGATCTATATCTTCTATCTCATGCTCCTCATGCTCCTCATGCTCCTCATGCTCATCCTCTCCTTCATGCTCTTGGTGATCATCTTCACCTTCGTGCTCTTCATGATCACCCTCATGGTCTTTATGTTCTGCCATTTCGCTTACAGAGTTCGTTACAGTGTTTATTTTTTCTTCATGATTTTCGCCAGCAAATGCAACGTTAGTCATGGATGAGACCATCATGCTGCTGATAACAAGAGGTAATATTTGTAGTTTCATCTTAAAATCTCAGAATATATTGGGCTGGTTCATTGTTGCTCTAACCAATGTATAAGTTGATTGCTACTGCTTAGCCATTCGATCAGGCTTAGGTTGGATTCTGCACTTAGGTTTACATCTGTCGCTAATGATGTATTGAGGCGCCGCAGGTTTTGCAGGTAATCAGAGGTGTTTAATTCCCCAATTTGCCAGAGCCTTTCTAATTTCTGGCTTAAGTGAGAGATACCTTTCTGCTGAGCCTTTTGCAAAAGGCTCTGTAAGCTTTTTTGCTGCTCAACAACATTCCAATTCTGTCTAAGTAAATTTTCTACTTCGATTAAATGTTGTGTAACTGCATAGTCTGAGGCTTTAGCATTAGATTCCGCTGCGCGTATTTCTGATTGATAATTATTACGTACATTTAAGGGGAAGGTGATTGAAAGAGCGAGAACATCATCATTCCCATCTTGCCCCATACCTAAGCCTAGAGTGGGCTCTGATTTACTCTCAGCTACGGACTGTCTAATTTGTAACTGGGCTAATTGAGCTTGTAAAGTGGATATTTTTACAAGATAGCTCTGTGTGCTTAGTGTGGAAAAATCTGGAGTAGTGGGAAGGTCATGCACTAATTTTTCAGGAAGTTTGAGAGACAAATCGCCTATTAAGCTTTGTTGTTGTGCTCTGCTTAACTGTAGATCTTTCTGTGCATTATTCTTTGCATTTATTGCATCAGACAATGCTACCTTCACAAACTCAAGGTCAAGCTGGTTAGCATCACCGGCCTGAATCTTTTGCTGAGTTAATTTAATTAAACGCTGGCTTATAACTAGTTCTTGTTCAGCCAGCTGTAATAACTCCTCAGCACGTCGTGTTTGTATAAGGCTGGTTAAGGAGTGTTTAGCTAATTCAGTTTTTGTTTGTTTATTTTGTAATGCGCTAATTTGTTCTTGAATAGCGGCAATCTGACTCCGGCTACTCCGCTTATCATATAAGTCTATCTTTTGGCTAAGTGTGACCTGATAGGCTCTATCAGTTTTATCGTCATAACTTATCTCCAATTCTGGATTATATATGGGCTGCATCGCAGCATCTTTTGCAGCTTTCGCACTATCTAAATTTGCCTCTAACTGCTGCCATTGTGGTGACTGCCCTAGACTCAGCAGTAGGCTTTTAGCCCAGTTAATATCTTGGGTATCTGCCCACGATGCCGCCGAGTAAGAGACTAGTACCGCTAAACCTATTTTTAATGTATGAGATTTAATTTTCATGATGAAATATCAGTATTTTTAGATTGAGTGATTACTTATTTCAGCTGGATGGAAATTTACTGAAACAGTCCAGTTTTCAGGCAGGGTATCTTTGAATTGGTAGTGGAATTTTGAGGCAAAAAAGCGTCGCTTTGATAATTTCTGTGGTGAGTAAGTTAGTGGCATCGTTTTAATAAGTTCAGAATTCTCATTCCGCACTTCCAAATCTACGTGCCCTTGACGCAGAGAGCGGGAAAGTTTTTTCTTTCTTATCTTGCCTTTTACTAAGCTGCCAATTTCATTGTTTGATAGGGTAACGGATTGAAAATGCGTAAACTTATTTGAGGTTTTAAATTTTAGTTCAGCTACTTCGGAATTTACTACTTGCCCTGCTTGCGCAGATAGCGAGCCTGTAATAAACGATAGTAGGATGATTTTAGTGACCATTATAATTACCCATTAGATTGGTAGTCATTAACTGACTATTTTGAAACAGAGTAATTGATGAAAATGATTTCAAAATGAATGAGTTGATTGAATGTGAGTCTTTGTCATTCGTTTACAGGCTTTCGTAAAATATTCAAGCCTGAATGGTTGTTTGTAGTTTCTATTTAAAATCAATAAGTTATAGAATAGTCCACGTAATGTTCTTGGGGCGCTTTTTTAGACAAAAAAAGAAGCCTAAAAAGGCTTCTTTGTTGATCCTAAATATCTTGTGGTAAAGCTGTTCCTTTGAAGTTAAGGGCTACTTTAGATGATTAAAACCAGGCTCTCACCCCAATAACAAATTGAACGTCACTGGTATCCTCTCCTTCTTCACGGGCATAGTCTGCGGTATTGCCGAATTTTTTCTCCCAATGGATTCCTATATAGGGTGCAAATTCCCTTTTGACCTCATAACGAAGTCGAATACCTGCTTCTATGTTCGAGAGTCCAGAACCGACTTCTCGTGCTTCATCATTTTTTCCGTGAAAATTAATCTCAATTTCAGGGGAAAGAACCCATTGCTGAGTGAGCATCATTTCATATTCGGATTCTAATCTCAGCGCTGATTGACCGTCTTCACCAATGAAAAGGCTTGCATCGGTTTCAAAGTAGTAGGGGGCAACGCCTTGTACCGCGACAACAGCCCAGTCTTGCGTGGGTTTGGGATAGAAATCATGCCGTATACCAAATTGAACATCCCAATATGGGTCAATCGCCTTGCTATAGAGAAGTTGCAGTTCTGCTTTCTCAGTTTCCCCGGTTGTGCGTTCACCTTCTGTTTTGAATACGAACTTATCAAGATCATACCCAGCCCAGCCTTGAACTTCCCAAGCAAACGGTTTACCTGAACTTGCATCCCTTTTTTCTAGTTGATCTATGGTTACCATGGTCAGCAAAGGGTCGTCTTTTCCTCCTGCTTCAGCTTGAAAAGGAAGGGCCGACATGGCTAAAATCAACGTCTTTTTTAAAATATTATTCATCGTCTTCTCCCTTTTAGCTAACGTGAACTTCACGGAACATACCAAGCATGTGATAAATCAAGTGACAGTGATATGCCCACTTGCCCTTAGCATCAGCGGTGACTCGATAACTAATTTTTGCTCCCGGCTGTACTACGACCGTGTGTTTACGAGGGATATATTTATCATCCCCTGTTTCTAGATCACTCCACATGCCGTGTAGATGCATAGGGTGGTTCATCATGGTGTCATTAACAAAATTAATTCTGACTCGCTCCCCATATTTCATCTGTATTGGATCAGCATCACTGTATTTAACGCCGTTGATTGACCACATATAGCGGCTCATGTTGCCAGTGAGGTGGAGATCAATTTCACGAGTTGGATCGCGCGGGTCAGGCGTTGGATTGAGGTTTTTTAGGTCTGCATAAGTTAAAACACGCCTTCCATTGTTTCGTAATCCTACCCCAGGATCATCTAGTCGATATTGAGGATCGTCTGCGCGCATATCAACATGCGGGCCATATTCCGTGTCTGCATGCTTAATTCCAGGAGATTGCATAGCATTATTCATGCTACCTACGGCCCCCATAGAATGTTGAGAATGATCCATCTTTCCGGAGCTTTGCATATTATGTTGAGAATGATCCATCTTTCCGGAACTTTTCATATTATGCTGAGAGTGATCCATCTTCCCGGAGCTTTTCATATTATGTTGAGAATGATCCATCTTCGCAGAGCTTTGCATATTGTGTTGGGAATGATCCATTTGAGAGGTACCCCCCATATTATGCATGCTGTGGTCCATGCCCATACCCATATCGGTGTGAGTAAGTAGAGGCACAGGATCAAGCGCAGGTACTTCACCCGTTAAAGAATAATCAGGTGTGAGCGTTCCTCTAGCATATCCTGAACGATCAATAGCTTGAGCGAAAACTGTATAAGCCATGTCGTGTTCTGGCTCTACGATCACATCATAGGTTTCAGCAACACCAATTCTGAATTCATCAATTGATACTGGTTGAACGTACTGACCATCAGCAGCGACAACTGTCATTTTTAGGCCAGGGATTCGAACGTCAAAAAAGGTCATTGCGGCACTGTTAATAAAGCGGAGTAATATTTTTTCGCCTTTCTTGAATAATCCTTTCCAGCCTTCTGCAGGTGTGACGCCGTTTATTAGGAAGCTATAGGTGTAGCCGGTTACGTCAGAGATATCTGTTTGGCTCATACGCATGACATTCCACATCTCTCGTTCGCGAAATGTAGCTTCAGCCCCTTTTTCTTTAATATCTTTCCAGGTGTCATTGAGTGTTCTTTCGTTGAAGTTGTAGTAGTGGCTCATCTTCTTCAACTTTGCGTATACATCATTTGGATCTTCGTCAGTCCAATCGGATAACATAACGACATAATCACGATCATAGGTATAGGGTGGTGGTTCTTTAGGCTCGATAACTATTGCGCCATATAGTCCTGTTTGCTCTTGGAAACCTGAATGGCTGTGATACCAGTAGGTGCCTGATTGAGTTACTTTAAATTGATAGTTATATGTTTCACCTGGTTTAATCCCCGCAAAGGATAAGCCAGGGACGCCGTCCATTTCTGGTGGCAATATTAACCCATGCCAATGAATAGAACTGTCTTCAGCTAAAGTATTGGTTACACGTAATGAAACTGTTTCTCCTTCCTTGAAGCGTAAGACAGGAGCTGGTAAAGAGCCATTTACCGTTGTTGCGTACCGAGGGGCTCCTGTGAAATTAACCGCTTGCTTCCCTATTGATAGGTCAAAATCGTTACCTCTCAATTCGGGTGTGCCCATTTGTGGAGCTGCGGCGAATAATGATTGGGACTTAAAACCGAACCCAGCTAATACCCCACCCATTGCCAATCCGGTAACGAAACGGCGTCTGCTTGGATTAATGCTTTTTGGAAATGACTGCTTTTTCATCTGAACCTCCTTACTGACTATTACCGACTTTTATTGTTGTAATCATTCCTGCCTCGTAGTGCCCTGGCAGTGTACATGCGGCCAAAAAATTTCCTACGGAAGTAAACTTCCATATTAGTGTTTTGGTTTCTCCTGATTTTAAAGATAGAGCATTGCTGTCAGAGTGCTTCATATTAGGCATTCCTTGCATTTCTTTGCGGTGCATTTCAATTTTGTCTCGCGTACCTAGTACAAATTCGTGATGTATCTGCCCTGTGTTTGTTACGGTGAAACTTACAATGTCTCCTTTTTTTAGGTCTAAGGTATCTATGCTGAATCTCATTTGATCATTAGCGGTCAAGTTCAATGCTTTAGTTACCTCGGTGCTTTTTCCTGGTATTCCTATGGAATCGTGTTGCCCCTTCATTTCATTGTGATGTTGTATTGAGTCAGCAATAGGGCTTGCTACTCCCGCAAAAGCAGAAGGGGAGATTAGTAACATTGTTAGTAGTGCTGCTGAGAAACTCTTTTTCATTTTGAACCTCACTTAAAAAAAGAACTGGTCGGCCGCTTAAAGCATTTGTGACAGTTGCGGGGGGTGAAACCCGACCAGTTCAGAACTCCAGTATTGGCTTACGCCGGTTTTTTTTGTTGATATGGGGTTAAGGGGGAGCCGAGGTGGTTTCTTGATCCGTTGGGAAAGGGTTAATTTATACTGATCGCCAATAATATTGTTTGGAGGTACGACCTTAAATTTCGGTTCAATATTTCGTGATGAAGATATTACGGTAATAGTAGAAGAGCAATGGTTGAAATTAGAACCGAATTTGCTGCTTTCTGGTGTATCAATGCACTCTGTTTTCACAGGTTGAATCACAAAGGTCGTGTTTGAGGTAGATGATGCAAAAGATAGATTGCTCCAAATAAATAGAGCTATTATCAAGGCATATCGTCGATTTTTTGAGATGTGGTTCTTCATCTTGTTACCATTGATTGCAGAGCTATTTTGGCGATTTGTTACAGCAGTGAGGTTTGTGGTTAAAGTTGTCTCTGATATTCTCATCTGAGTATTGGTACCAACTTCTTTTCCATTTACTTAGTAGGCTGGGCTTAACTTCAAATTGATTGTTAGTTATAGCTTGCTCAATACTTTTCCACTGTATTTTTGTCGCATCGTATGAGACCTCTAACCAATCTTCAGACATAAGTAACCCAATCACTCCATCGAGATTAGATAGCTCAGCTGTTAATCTTTCGCTATCCCCTTGTTGGGAGAAGTATATATTTCGCGTTTCTGTTGAATATTTAGTCATAGCTGCATTGCCCTTACAGTTTCAATCAGCTTAATCCTTCCAGTTAGAGTAAGGTCAAGGATATAAGCAAAAAAAGGTGAATCTTAATTAAAAGCTCTTGTCACAGTAGATATTGTGGGGCTATCATAAGAATATGAACATGAGACAGCTTTTTACCATTTTTGCACTTTTGATAACGTTGTTTGGGACAACGCAAATGAGTGTGGCTGCTGCTTTACCAATGGAACACATGTCCTCTGATATGCATTCTATGGTGGAGATGGATGGTGGTATGGAAAAAAGTGTAAATTGTGCTGACCAACCTGGGTGTGAGTTGCAAAGCTCTTGCGGTGGTCACTTGTGTTCCGTTATTTCTAGCGTTACTTCTATGAAAATAGCGTATATCCCCTTTAATATATCTATATTTAAAGCCTCTTTAACAACGATTTATCTCATTCAGAAAGACAGACCTCCTCAGCCTTTGATGAGCTAATCATCAGGGGCGTAATGCTTCCTGCTTAATAAAAAATACCCCTCCTTCGATGGTGTGGGTTGGTTCCACTTATGCAGGTAATTTCAAAATGAATATTTCACAAGCAGCTAAGTTCACTGGCTTAACCAGTAAAACAATCCGTTTTTATGAAGAGAAAGGGATCATTCCGAAAGCTAGGCGGGCGGATAATGGCTATCGCTTTTACACAGAAGACCAGTTGGAAACTCTAGGGTTTATTAAGCGTGCTAGGGGATTAGGGTTCTCTCTGGATGAGTGTAAAAAACTTTTGGATCTACAGCATAATCCTGACCGTGCATCAGCGGAAGTTAAAGAAAAAGTACAAGAGAATTTAGCGCGTGTTCAGAGTCAGATTGAACACCTTGAAGATATTAAATCTTCACTGATGAAAATGTCCAAATCATGCCCAGGTAATAAGGGTCATGAGTGTCCCATTTTAGATGAACTATGCCATGGAGGTCATACAGAGGTTTTGCAGTAATGAATATGGTAATTACAAAGATGAAAAAGCTAGTGGTGTTTCTTTTAATGGTTTTATCTCTACCAGCATATTCAGGTGATCCATACTGGTTGGAAAATAGAGATGATTCTCAGTATGAAATCGATGTATATCGCAGCGCAAGCTGCGGTTGTTGTAAAACCTGGATAGCACACCTTAAGGAACATAATTTTGTTGTAAAAGATCATGTTCTTTCTGATGTGGCTCCTTTGAAAGAACAATTAGGTGTGCCTAAAAAGGGCGCTTCGTGCCATACAGCTAAGATCAATGGAAAAGTTATCGAGGGGCATGTACCAGCCCAGGACATCAAAAAAGTGTTAGCTAGAAAAGATATCAAGCTTCTTGCCGTACCCGGAATGGTTTCAGGAAGTCCCGGTATGGATATGGAGGAAGCCCCTAAGCATGCGTTTAAGGTTTACTCTATCGATACTAAAGGTCAGGTAGGAGTGTTTTCAGAATACTCTAACTATTAAATAAGGAGTCAGATTATGTGGCATGCAGGTGATATGTTTACATCAGGGTGGCATGGGTTTGGAATGTTTATTTGGCTGTTGATTATAGTTCTATTCATCCTTTTATTTGTGAAAGCTTTCGCCAAAAAGAGAGAGGCTTCTTCGACAGCTATGGATATTCTTGATGACCGCTATGCAAAAGGTGATATTTCAGAAGAAGAGTATTTAAAAAAGAAAGCGGAATTGGAAAAATGATGACCCGAATAGGCGTCGTTTTGATTCTTTCCCTTGGGTTAGTAGGGTGTTTTGAGACAGAGCCTAAAGTTGAGGGGCGTTGGTACACCCAATCCCAAGTTGATCTTGGGGAAGCAGTCTTTTTAAATAATTGTGCAACCTGTCATGGTGCAGGTGCTCAAGGGACAAGGGAATGGAAAAAGCTTTTACCAAATGGAAAATATCCACCTCCCCCCCTTAATGGCTCCGCCCATGCATGGCACCACCCATTAAAAGGTCTGAAAGCTACAGTTCAGGAGGGCGGTGCTAAATATGGCGGAACAATGCCAGGCTTTGGGGAGTTGCTCAGTGAGAGGGAGCAGGAGGCAGCAATAGTCTTTTTTCAGAGTAAATGGTCTTCTGAGATTTATCAGATGTGGTTAAAAAGAGGAGGGCTGCGATAAAATTGAGATAGAAGTTTGTTTAATTCAGGTACTAGTTATTGTTCATTAAAAGGTTTTACTAAGAGTGAAATGAACAATAATCCATTAATTTTCCGTCCATAAATATGGTATTAGTTATGATCTTGATTAACTTTTGTAGCGAAGCATAAAGCCTCAAAGAGGCTGCTTTGTGTCCAGACCGTGTGAAAAGTCTGATTGAGGATAAGCCTTCAACCATTAAGGGATTATCCATTCTGATCGCCATAATGAGCCATCTTTGGGGCTCACTTTCAGGTAAAGCCAGATTAGTGCCTAATCTATCCACTGCAAACCTACAGGCTTTGTACGGCAAAATGACAGCTCTTATTAGGCCTGTATTGCTCCTGTTAATGCTTTCACGCCCAACACATTGATAACTCGCTTAAGATTATAGGCAAGTACATGCAGACTCATCTCTGTGCTGACATTCTTAAATCTCCTTGTCAGGAAGTGAGTCGATCCCATCCATGCCTTGATCGTCCCGAAGGGGTGTTCAACCGTCTGTTTTCGGATCAACATGGTATCAGGTACAGCATTTAAGCGCTGCTGCATGGCTTCCATCTCTTCCTCATGAACCCATCGTCTCATTTTCCTGGGATCCCTCTTTGCCCGTGTACACCGGCTACGGATCGGGCAGCTTTTACAGGCTGCGATATTAAAGTACACCTTCAGCGGCAGTCCTTTCTCAATACTTTCAAATCGATACTGAAGCTCATTCCCCGCAGGGCAGATATAAGTATCCTTGTCATGCTCATACCTGAAGAGTGATTTGTTAAAGATGTTGTTCTTTTCAGAACCTGATGTGTCCCCCTTGGGAACAAAAGCTGTTACGCCAGTATCCTGGGCATTTTTAATGTCCTGACGGCTGTAATAGCCTTTGTCTGCTATAACCGTGATATCTTTCCTATCAAGGGCTGACTGAGCTAGTTCGGCTACACGAGTGAACTGACCTCGATCATTTGTATTCGTCACCTCATGAGCAATGATGAGATGATGTTTGGTATCAACAGCACTTTGGACGTTGTAACACACGGCTCGAGTCATTCCCTTGGTTTTTAGTAGACGGGAGTCCGGGTCTATCGTTGATACCTGTTTATCAGGGTGGTTTTGGACCTTCTCTTCCATTGATTTCAGTTCAGCCAGGCGCTGTTTCATCCAAGTGATTTTTTGGGCGATGGTTGTTTTGCCCTCACTGTTCGGATCGGCTTCGTCAGCCTGATCTAGCTTCGTTAAATACGCTTCAATATGCTTTTCAAACCGGTCGATATGGAACTTCAATTTCTGAGGCGTGAAGTTATTTTCCTTGCTGTTTACCGCTTTGAATTTGCTGCCATCGATAGCGACAACCGCCTCTGAGAACATGTTCATCTTTCGGCACAGATCGATGAAGGAGCGGCAGGCATTTTTAATGCCTTTGCCATTATCTTTTCGGAAATCAGCAATCGTCTTAAAGTCGGGTGTTAGCCGTTCTAGCAACCACATTAACTCGACATTACGGTTGGCTTCTTTCTCCAACCGTCTTGATGACTGAATCCGGTTCAAATAGCCGTAGATATAGAGCTTCAGGAGTGTAGCTGGGTGATACCCGGGACGCCCCGTAGATTTAGCTTTTACTCGCTGAAAGCCAAGACTGTGAAGATCAAGATGATCTACAAAGGCATCGATGACTCTGATCGGATTATCTTCTGATATGAAGTCGTCGAGAACTTCAGGAAACAACGTGACCTGTGATCGGCCCAAGCCTTGAATGTGGGATGACATATCAGCGAAACCTTGATGAATTCGCTGACCATTTTACCAACTTAAGCCTGTGTAAGCTCCGGGAAGGGTTTTGTTAGTTTTCACACAGCCTGTGCCAAAAGCAGTCATCTTCTATTAGAACAACCACGTTAATGTCTATTAACGTGGTTCTGAGTAGTCGCCTATTAGACCTAACTACTTACTCAACTTGGGCACTATTCTTCACCCTTTGAGCTCATCGGTTTCTCGTCGCTGATAGAATTTTTGAAGCCTCTATATGCGTTGCCTAAATCAGAACCAACATTTCTAAATCTTTTAGTTCCAAACACTAAAATGATAATGGCTAATACGATAAGTAACTGCCAAACACTAACTCCACCTAATCCCATAATTCTGAACCCCGTATAGTAGAAAAATTAATGCCTGAATGTTGTAACTATTTTTGAAAGATTTTCTGTTAG
>Ga0115007_10002465_pt1 | contig 11379 bp, 5 predicted proteins | sample ArcOceMetagenome_2_FD_87166 | JGI IMG/M metagenome (GOLD analysis project Ga0115007, IMG submission 87166) | Marine eukaryotic phytoplankton communities from Arctic Ocean - Arctic Ocean ARC135M Metagenome | ecosystem: Environmental > Aquatic > Marine > Oceanic | place: Arctic Ocean | collected... | reverse complement strand
TCCAATTCTTTCGTATGATGAGCGGCAACCTCTAAATCATTAAATGAGGCACATGCCCATGAAACTCCTTGTTCAATTTTTTGTTGACGCTGCTTTTCGTCAATGGCGCTTCCTCCAACCGCGTGACTCATTACCGATTGATGGGCCTGTCGACCTGTGAGACCAAGACTGGCTGTTCCAAAGATACCAGCAGATCCTTCCAGGAGGCCTTCTCCGGGCTTCAGAGGATTCACACCTAATTCTTCTGCTCGGCGACTTAAATACTGCACTAGGACATCTCTCAGACAATCGGCAAAGTAATTGGTTACAGCTGAGGCGGTACCAGTGTGACCAGTTGCGAACGCCCTTTGCGCGCCCCGACGTGCCGCATACAAGGACGACTCTACTATGGAGGTTTTGAGAGGTCCGTTGCGGTTGATGGTGCCGGAGGTTCTACCGGTCGTAGTTCCTAGAGAACTGAATTGTCGTGGATCGTCAGATGATATCGCAAATGCTCGTTGCATAGATGCAAGCAATAGACTAGACTCAATCGCGGAGTAGAAGCCACCAACCTCTGCAACTTGTTCTTGCAACTTTGTATGAGCTGGTAATATTTCGAGTGGCAAGTATTCCTTCTCTTCATCAAATAATTCGTCATCGTCGTCGTCGCCTTTTTGATCTTTTTCAGTATCGTCGGTTGGCTTCATCCCTGTCGTCCATTCTCGCCGCTCTCGTTCCATTCGATGTTCTTCTTGTTCAGATCGGTGCCTTAATTCTCGAGCTTTATTTACTTCCCGGACTGTGTGTTGAATGAATCGCGTATAAGATTCGGCATGTTGCAGACAGAGGACAGATTCTTCCATGGATGCATCGACATCAGCTAGACTGCCCACGTCTATGGAAAAGCCAGCATCGTCGAAGCTGTCACCATTATGAGCACCCCCGGAAGCTCCTCCTCCTCCCCCCTCAATGATACCAGACGCTAATCGGGCTTCCAAGATGCCATAGATACGTTGAGCGTTCCGACATGAGCGTCCCAACTGACGACTCGACACGTATTGTTCAAATAGAGGTAGGATAGCGTCTTCGACTTGAACATTTACTAGTTGAACGACGGCCGCATCTCCGTCGGCCCTATGCAAACAATGTGAGACCATAGGCAAATGATGTCGGAGGATTGTGACAGCGACATTATAAACTCTTCCCATTGGAATGTAAGGGGGAGTACGACTATTTGGTGGTTGCTGTTTGTTGTTTGCGTCGACAGGAACGGTCGATTTAGCAGCCTTTTCCAATTCTGCCTGTAAAATTCCCTTCATAAAGCGCAGATAGAGGGTGACCGCTTCCTTTTCATATTGTACCATTTGCAACATGGGCGTCAGTTTTCCCAAAGTTTGCAAATCTGAGTTTTGTACCGCCTGTTGGTAATCTTTCAACAGAGTCGCTCGCAACGCCTTCTTACTCGATTCCAATTGTGTTACTGTATACTCCCCCGCATACGCCTTCGCCCTTGCAGTCAATCTATGTTTTTGCATGAGCGTTCCATAGTCCCGAATAGCCGCACTGGCTTGTTCCAATCTCTGAGCCGAAAGTGATTGAGCGGCCACATCGCTGGCCTTCCGAAGAAGTAGCGCGGTTTCAACATCGGTTGCGTTTTGTTCTAGTTCACGTTTCTCCTGTTCCAACTGAATAATTTCTTGTGATGCTTGGGATCCACCGGACGCGATCTTTGTAAGGGAATTTAGGATGGAATCAGAACATGCAATGGCCATAGCGACGGGATGTGAATCCGCATCTTGCGTATTAGGAAGGCGTTTCAATAAATCCGGAAGATTACTGTTGTTATTAATATCCGACGACAAAGGATCTTCGCTGATTTCGGCGATTAATTTCTTGGAAAGTTCTATTGCTCTTTCTTTTGAGTTACGTGATAATGCCATGAGAGCCTCATATGGATCATCAAATTCCAATGCCTGCAAAAATGTCTTCGGTATGTTGTTAGGCGTATCATCTTTTGTTTCAACAACAGCAGTCATGTTGAGAGTCAGATAAAGAAAGAGAAATGTTACTATCTGCTTACACCGAAGGGTCCTATTAGACTAAAGACTTGCTTGTCGTTGTTGGTGAAAGTATTTGGGTATTCTCATTGATGATATCATGATATCATTTTGTGTAAAAAGTAGTTCATAATAAGTTTAAAGTTCAAAGTGTCTTGTGTCTATAATTTTCGAAGGAATGTATTGAAATATTGGGACTATTTCTGTTCTATCAACAGGGTTCAAGGGTTAGGGTTAATCTAGACGTGCAAAAAATATTTAATTTAAAAAGAGACACAACACAAAAACATTCAAACTTCCACAATCAACTATCACAACAGCAAAAATTGCACATCCTAGCTAGGTATTCAAAGCCGCACCAAGGAACGTATGTTGTTGCCAGAATAAGCGAATGTCAAAACTCATATTATAATTCAAAAAGTAGAGAAAGATGGTATATAATCCCTACGCAAAAAAACGTGCTCGACCAGCGGAATGGGGTTCTTCGAATTCATCGTCCTCGGCGTCATCAATGCCAAAAACAGTCCCTGTATTAGCTGCTGTTACTCAATCGAATGTTACCAATAGTCAACAATCAAGGTTAGGATCGTCCGCATCTTCGCATACTTTTGTGAACAAAGGACACGAAATCCGTCGTATCGATGGTAGTAGTGGAAGATTTGATAACGGACAAAAATCAAGAGCAAATCTCACAAAGAATGATAACGGAAATCATACACAACCTGCACACCCAATAAGCAAACCATACTACAATCCTTATCTGAAAAATGACAGGAGCGGCGTGTCGTCGACGGAATTACAAAGAAGTAGTGGTCAAGTGTTGCACAAAAGTACTGCTTCAATGCAAAGTAAAGAGTCTTTTCACGAATCTCGTGTATCAGGACGTATAGTCGATAGTACTACGAGGAACACTACAGCCACTACCAGAACTTCTACTATGTTGCCCTCTAGTATGGCATCGATTCGACCAACATCGTGGAAATCTGGAAGTGAACTTATTGATGAGAGGCCGAAATATTTAGTTGATACGCCGACTTGTAGCGCTTCAAAAGGTATGCAACCTCAAGCAGGTGCACAACTTAGAATGCAATCTTCTGGGAATAGGACTACTACAAGCACAAATACTAACCACAATCAATTCGTACAAGATGATAATGTAGTCGGCCGTCTCCCCCGTGAAATATCCTACACTCCAGACGAGGTTAAGCCTATTCAAGATGAATATCGAATGTTGTTAATTAAGAATGCTAAATTGTCGGCTCCTCTCAAGAATGGTTGGACGTTGTTCCCGCACCAAAAAAAGGCTATCGTACGCGCACTTACCATGCGACGGATGATATTAGCACTCGATATGGGACTTGGTAAGACACTGATTGGCGCTGTCTGGTCTAAGGCTTTTAAGGAAACATTTGGACGAGGCAAGCTAAAAGTATACATAATTTGTCCAGTCTCGTTGAAAGAGGAATGGAGAAGAACTGCTGAAGAAAAGGTTGGTTTGATGGTGCAGGAAGAAAAGTCAAAACCCAAAAGTAAAAAGTCCACGAAGAATAAGAAAATTGTAGCAAAGGATAAAATTAACGAAGACGAAGAATTAGACCTGAAAGTGTCGATTTGTAGCTGGGCGAAAGTTCCAACACAAGTAGAATCTCACATCGAACATTTCGTTGTGTGCTGCGATGAAGCTCATGCTATGCAATCTACACAAGCGCAACGTACAAAAGACGTACTGAATTTGGTTGATGATAAAAGGTACGTGGGGAAGCAAATCAAATTCAAGGATCATTATGATAATCTGCAAGTATTTTGTTTTGAACATCAAGTGATTTTAAGTCATTCGAAGTTGATGTTTTCGTCTAACCTTTTCTTTTCTTGCTTTTTTAGATGTGTGGGCCTTCTCTTACTTACGGGAACTCCGATGAAAAATGGTAAGCCGAGCAATCTATTTCCTTTATTGAAAGCGGTCCGTCATCCCTTAGGAAGAAATCAAAAGGCTTATGAAGCTCATTTTTGTAATGGTATGCTAAAGAATTTTGGTAGAGGAGCTACATGGGATGCAAGTGGTTGTTCAAATTTAGATCAGCTGAAACAGATGGTCGCATCCAACTTGCTTCACATGACAAAGGAACAATGCTTGACGGACCTACCGCCGATGACAAACATTTTCCATGATGTTCCCGTCAGCAGTCGATTCCAAATTCAATATGAACAAGCTATTGCGCATCTAGCCAACATACAAGCTAACTCAAGCAAATTGAGTGACGAGTCGGTTTTAGGAGCAGTCCAGAGACTTCGAGTTGTATGTGCGTATGCTAAGGTGGAAGCTACAGTTGAACTTGCCAGAACAATCCTCGACAATGAACCCGCAGTCGTGATCTTTACGTTTTTCGCTCAAGTTGCGAAGCAAGTCCATTCGAAGCTTGCTGCTAGTGGATGGCCAAGTAGCCTTCTAACCGGAGAAACTCCACAAAAGAAACGACAAGAACTTGTCGATAACTTTCAAAATGGACTGACGAGTGTATTCGTCTGCACATTTGGCGCTGGAGGTGTAGGTCTCACATTGACGGCAGCATCTACTATTGTTCTACTCGATCGTCCCTGGACACCCGGAGAAACTAGACAAGCTGAAGATCGAATTCGAAGAATCGGTCAAGTGAAAAAATGTAAATCATACTGGATGCGCTCATTCGACCTCGACAAAGAAATTGATGCAACATTGGAATCGAAAAAACAAACCACCAACGCAGTCCTCAATAGAAATGGGAACCAATCTGCCATCACTGGACCATCTTGCAAGATTTCGATCAACCGACTGATCCATTCTTTTGTCCTATCAGAAAATAGGAAGAATTTGTAGCCTTGTGAAAGATAGATGAAGATGTAGCCTGGGCAAAGTTAAAGTTTAAATCAATTTGAATTTGAATTTGAAATTGACTTCAATTTGATGAGAAACCATTAGCATGACGCACACGATAACAAGTACACATTCTCGAGACCTGATGAATAATTTTGAAACTCGAATATTTTTTCCCCGTTTTTAATAAGTATCGACAAGTCAAATTAATACATTAACGCTTTTTAGCTTCTTTTTTTCACAAAAAGAAAAGATGACTAACTATATGTATAAATATATATACACACCATTCTAAATAGATGTAGATTTAATATTATTATACGTATACAAAACCATACCGGTAGAGCCTCCCGACCTCAGAAGAAATGAAAGAGGCCATCTTTTAATTTTTTTAAGAGATAAAAAAATCTTCATCGCAATTAATTCTTATATTCCGCCGTTGCCTCCGATTCTCTCTCTTTCTATCCCGTCTCGCTCGACTTAGATTGTTGTTATTGGTGTTATTTCTATTGTTATTATTATTGTTGTTATCGCGCTCATCGACTCCTCCTTTTCGAATTCGGGGAGATATTCTTCGCATGCTGAGATCATTATTTTTCCTTTTTGGTGTCTTTTTTGCAACACCTAAAACATACGATACGATACTTTCCGGTACTCGTACCCTACCCTTACTTTTATCATCGCTTATTTCTTCTACTCGTAATCTCCGTCCCATAAATTTAAAACCGTGAAACCGTATAATAGCGGCCTAAATCGTCGTCGTAAAGATAGAGAAGATGGATTAAAAAGGTAACAACGATAATAATAATGATGAGAGAAAAACAAAATGGACGACAAATATGCAATAATGCTATTTATTTGTACAATATAATATTATACCAGTACTCACTTCCTTTTCTTCAACTGTTGGAAATGAAACAAATCCATATTCCAATGATTGACTATTCGGTCGTCGTGCAATACATGCCGGTACTGATTGTAACGTACTAACAGATTGAAATGTACGAGATAAATCTTCATCTTGTGCAAATTCGCATAGATTTCCAACAAAGATCGTCGTATCGAGCATTGTATCAGGAAGAGGAACAAGTTCGTACCGTTGACCACCCATCAACAATTCTATTTCATCAGGATCTCGAAGATTACGAACCATCGACAACACAACATTTGCATTCGCATTTGTTGATTTTGTCGATGATGATGACGATGATGACGATGATGACGACGATCCTGTATTTTTGTGCTTCGTCTTTGGAATTGTTGTTGCTGTTGTTGTTGTCATTGTTTTTGCCGCTGTAGGAATTATTCCTCCCGATATAAAACTATTACATCCAGAGGGAAGCAATAATAATACACCAAAAATAAGTAGCATTGTTGATGTTGATGGTGATGCCATTTTTTAAAACGATAACGGTGGCAATGCCGGAAGACTATTTTTGTTGTCTTGTTGTTGGTCAGGATATACCACCACCTTCGTCGTTGGGCTGTTGTTTATTTTTGATTTAGTAAGACGAAATGACAAATGACGAGAAACGAACAAAGTGAAAAAAATATAAGAAATACAAAATTCCAATGTATATAATTTCTGCTTTTGGAATTTTGTATCCTCTCTTCGTGTATCTATATGTCTTACAGTGCTCTGATTATTTATACCCTAATGCTATTGAAAAAATAAATGAGAGTATGTTCTTGTTCTCGTCGTTCTGTTTTGTTTTTCGCGATGACAAAATTTAATACTGTATGATTTGAGGATTCGTTATCTACTTGGTTTCGCGTTTAGTTCAACCATGTCACTTATATTCGCCTTTCTTCTCTTCGAATCAAACAAAAAGAAAGACGACAGAGATTCGATTCGTGAGAATCTTGGTTCTGTTCGATGTGAGTTGAGTCTGATGATTTATTTGCTCCTCTTTTGATTTCGGTCTTCGCTTTGTCACACATTCGAACAATACTCATGAAATAAATAATAGAAATAGAATTCTGATGCTTTTCGACTTTGTATTTCGCGTAGATTCGATGCAAGAATGAGTGACGTGTCATCAATCAATGAAATACATTCTATATCTGTTTTTAATCATGTTTTGTCATGCCTAACTAACTTTGTAGTACTGTAATAGAGGTATTGATGATGCAGATGACAAACAACATAAAAACTACACTACAGTGTAGAATTGGTGGTATTAGATAGGAGTTTATAATGGTTTTATGAGCTTCACTTGCTTCCTTCCCTCCTTAGGATTTGTTTAAAATCCAGGCAAAATCACACACACATTGTTGTCAACAATCATTGGGTATCATCATATCATACTTTATAAAAACTTGCAGAACACGGAACATCATGATGAGATGCTACCAAGAAACCCATTTTCATCAGCATTTTTCCTGTTCTTTTTCCTGCTTTTTCGAACAGCAACATCAACATAATCTGCCAGTGTTGAAACATTTGATATTAACAGGAATTGGTGATAGAGAGCAGAGATAGAGACTCGACTCTGCCTCTGATTGATTGCTCCAACTAATTATAAGAACAATGGTGGTGTGGTATTTTCCTTGTAGCATATGCCACAGCCACATCATCAATGATCACATACATCATAATACCCACCTAGCAACTAAATTATTATTATGCACAATGTTACTCTTTTTTTACATCTTAATTTTGGGAGTGTCCCCCGCCCCCTCCCCCCCTTTTTTTCGAATTTCCCAAATGGTAGAAGTAATTACTCAGAGACTATCCGATATGGACGTTTCTCTTATGAATAAAGGCTCATAGCCTGTAGGAGTGACTACTCTAGAGTATAGTACTGTATAACTAATAACTAAGGATCTAATAAAGGGAAGTGAGTACATCAAATCTAAAAGGGGCTAAGTCAGTACTTCGGGAATTTGTATGCTGTGTCGTGGAAGCCAATCACAATGAGTAAATGAATTAATCGAATCATCAGTCGATCATAGCCATCATTACTGTAGCAGCGTTCAACAAAAACAAACCCAAACAAACAATTGCAGTATCTATCGTATTAAATGCGATAGTATAGAGCTAGTTATCTTAGCCCGATTAATCCATAACTTTTACCTTCACAGAACGATACCGCAATTATACAGCTCCATTATGATGAGATTTCAATCCTGGTCCGCCGTTGCAGTCGTGATATTTTCGATCCTGCTGAATGCCGATAATATCAATAATTGTTGTTCCGCTTTTTCCTTTGCATCGACGGGAGATCCGGTTACAGCAGCAAGTTTGAGTCAAAAGGCCGTAACGAAAGCATCGAATAATCAATTTATGAGTGTTGGGACTCGAAGAGATACAATCAAAATGCCAAGCCAAACTCCGATGGTCCCATGGACGGTACGTTTCTGTCTATTTTTAAATACCTTGTTTCGTTTTTATTGTTGTTGCTTTGCTTTGCTTTGCTTTGCATTGCACTCGTACAAAATTTATAGTTAGTGCTCGTCTCAATTCATTTTTTCCTCTTAACTCATTCCATGTAATATATACTTTATATTATGATGTACGATGTGATAAAAAATTGGATCGTATATGATGATTGAATGCCATGCCGACGCACACACGCACACAATACACGGTGGTGACTGACTACGGAAATCAACGGATTTTATAACTTTTTATATGTATTTTAGCCTCCTGGTTCAGACTACGCTCAATTTATGGATATCAATTCTGCTATGTATCGGGACCGTACCCTAATGATATCTAGATTCATCGATGAAGAGGCCGCAAATGAAATTATCTCCATCCTACTTTGGATGAGACAACAGGATTCCTACAAGACCATATCCATTTACTTTAACGTTCCCGGTGCTTTATTACGTCCATCATTGGCTATTTATGATTTAATTGAACAAACCAAGCAAACTTGTGAAATTGAAACGGTCAATCTAGGTTTGTGTACCGGTATGGGATCGTTTTTGTGTGCAGCGGGGACGAAGGGAAAACGATCAGCTATGCCTAATTCTCGATTCTTATTACAACGTATGGGATTAGATCAACCGGTTCGTGGACAAGCAACCGATATTGTTTTAGAAGTAAAGAATATCAAAATGTGGAATGATAGAACCGAAAAGATACTCGCCGAGTTGACAGGCCAACCCATTGAAAAGGTTCAAACCGATTTGAAACGAGATTTTTATTTAAGTTCCGATGAGGCTGTTCAGTATGGACTAATAGATCAGGTATTATTGCCATCTCCTATGAAACGGGCCGCCAGAGGTCAAAGTGCAGATTTAGGAATTTTTGAAGGTGACGAAGAGCAAAAGTATCAAGGTAGAGAAGCTAGTGATGGTGGTGGTTGGGGTAGTCAACAACAAACTCCGCCTTCGAATGATAAACGAAAGGATGACAACGAGCCAAAAACTATGAAGTGATAAAGAAAACAAAGAATAATAATGATAGTAATTATTAAAATTATCTTATGCCTCAAATGCAAAGAAGTATTATTTTATGCTTAATATTCACTTTCTCTCCCTCTTTTTGTTTCTTTGAAAATATTAAATGAATCGAATCAATCGACTTCATGATTCTCTAGCTAGAAAAAGAATACAATTGTACATTATAATGTTTTTTTGTGAGTTCGATGCAGATACCAAGCTGCATCGAATTATTCCAACATGAAGAGAAAAATGAAAAATATATACCAATTTTTTTTAATTTTAACAAAGAAATATTTATCGAAACTATATTTTGTAGAAGCCTAACATTCGGCACCGGTAACAACTTTCAGGAGATATAATACGTACAAGAATGAATACCAAGCTGTGATCGCATGATCTTGTGGCGGATTTGCGTGGTGACTTTTTGCTCTCCCTCCCCCAGAAAGATAGGATCGAAACCCTTTTTTTGTAGAACATGTCATAAAAAATATGAATGAATAAGAGATTTTAAGATTTACATTTTTTAAATAGCAACATTCACTCATCATCATTTCCTAGTATGGTTTCTTCCTTTACCATAAGTCCATCTTGCTCCTTATTTTGGATCCCAACGTGTTCATGTTTGAAAGACTTATGGCAACCATCGATACCACAATTATAACGTTTCTCTTCCGGTGGGGGTGCTTGCTTTTGTTGATTCGAAAGCACGAAATCCATGTGAGCTTCCTGCTCGGGCCGGATCATACAGATATCCTGAATAGGTGCGTCAGAAAGCAATACACCTGACCGATCCAACCAATGTCGAACAGCGTGAGGTTCTATGATACCGTCGCTACCGGATGTGAGTCCGAGCAATCTTGGACAAGCATTAACAACCACACCGTCACGAATAGCTATCAATGCCGGCATATCTCTGTCTGGATCAATAATACTGGATGGAAAAGACTTTTGAGCCAAGGATGAATCCATCAATAGGACTGATCGTCCTCCACTTCTCAAAAATATAGTACCTGGACATTCCTTAGCAAGCTCCGTTTCCAAGTAGTAGTCTAAAGATGCACTGGCTGTAGAGTCTGGATCTACTAAGTGCAAGACAACTGCGGAAGGAGGAGGAAGAATGGACGATGTCTTATTTGATGCTGAATCCCTTCCCAAACCGGCAATCCTAAGAACACGATTTGGATCCATTTGTCTATGAACTCCGTATCCATGATAGCCTGCAATTTGACGCATCAGTATTTGGTATTCCAATTCTGCTCGTCGTTGTTCTTCGAGTTCTCTAACCATTTCGTCTTCCATTCCAAAATCCTCATCAAGAAGATAATCAAATTCGTCGTCACTATCGTCGCTGTCATTGTCGTCGAGAGAACCTTCACTTTTATTTTTGTTACCCCTCTTCAGTGCGATATCCGGTTCCTCTTTTCCACCGATTCGTTCCTCGTTGTCGTCCTCGTAGTGCTCTTCTTCTTCCTCCTCCCCCTGTCTTTCTCGTAGTTTATGTTCCTTAAATTCGATCAGGGCTCGATATTCTCCACCGTCACTTTCTGGATCACAAGAACATCGACAAGCATCACTACTTCCGGGCATCTTGACCAAATGACGACGACGTCGTTCCGCAAGAGCCGATACATCGTGTCGACGCAGCGTAGATGACAGTGCGTTGTATCTACGGTTTCCTTCTACCTAAATGAAATAAAAGAAGAGAATCGATGGAATTGTGACATTCATTATTCGAAACAAAGTTAGGCCAGCACCAACGGTGGAATAGGAAATAGACAAATCAAACTGTTACAAACATACCTCTCGACGACAACAGTCTTCCAAGGCGGGATCTATCCCATCTAGATTATATTGATCCAAACCGACTGGTCCGCCTATGCCTTCCATTTTTGAATGCTACTGAAATATATATTCTTCGATTATTCCAAGGTAGTAAGACAAAATATTTGTTAAATGGGATAAGAGAAAAGGCCTATTGCTATAATGATTAAAAGTTAAAAGTACAGTAGTTACAATTTTAAAATTGGTGTTATTCATTCAACATTCACAATTCACATTCATCTCACAGCTTTTGGGGGGAAATAGGTCGCCAGTCGT
>Ga0115007_10002462_pt1 | contig 11387 bp, 5 predicted proteins | sample ArcOceMetagenome_2_FD_87166 | JGI IMG/M metagenome (GOLD analysis project Ga0115007, IMG submission 87166) | Marine eukaryotic phytoplankton communities from Arctic Ocean - Arctic Ocean ARC135M Metagenome | ecosystem: Environmental > Aquatic > Marine > Oceanic | place: Arctic Ocean | collected... | reverse complement strand
CTGCCGCTGGAGACCGGGCGGCCACTAATTAAGTAATTTTCAATATCGTATAAGAAGAATCAGGAAAAGGACAGCCTTATGCACCTCGTTGGCATTGGTAGACCAGCACCAGGGCCCACAAACAACTGTTGACGAATCATCCTTGAAATCAGTACACAACCACAAACAAACAAACAAAAACTTGGCAAATTAAAAAAATAATTGCTGAAACAGTCTTCCGATTCTTGGAATTCTGTGTGCCAGCAACAATAATCACTGACCCACCCCGCACAAGCAACCATTCCACCATTCTTGCTAGACCCACTGTAACCCCATCGCTTCATTTTCCAAACACCAGGCTTCTTCAGATTGTGTCACACTGTACCAGTTCCTGCTCTCCTGTCGTTTCACTTCTTTTTGTACCACCACGAATGAATGGGATCAACTCTTACCAGATCTAATAAATACAAGACCAGCAAGGTCAACATCATGGAGTCTTTTCAGGAACAAAGTTCAACAATGAATCCAAACGAGGGTTCCGCCGATGAATTTGAAATCTGTCGATTGTTAGTACCTTCACGCATCATTGAATATTACATGACCAAAGCAACCTCAATCATGGAACGCCATTCCTCAACAGCGAACGACAATGAAAACATATCGGAATTGCCTTTGCTGGAAATGAAACCTTATGCTGAACAGTACGATGCAGCTGTATTGTTTGCGGACATCAGTGGGTTTTCACGTCTGGCCGAAGAGCTCCAAAAAGAATTGGGTGACGCAACCAATGCTGCCGAAGATTTATCAAATTATGTGGGCAACAGTTTGAATAAAATGGTCGAAGTCATTACAGAAGCCGGTGGCGATGTTATCAAATTTGCAGGGGATGCAATCCTAGCAGTCTTTCCCACAAGTAAAAGCAGCAATTTAGCAGCCAGTACATTGACAGCCTGCCGCGTGGCGCTTGATTTATTAAATTTAAAGTTGAGGGCTGGGAGCGTGGAACTGTCGGTACATTGTGGTGTTGGTTCTGGTACATTGATGGGTTACCACGTGGGTGGTTTAAACAATCGATGGGAATATTTCATCTCGGGTCCAATCTTGGAACAAGTTGGATCAGCAGAAAAAGAAGCAGAAGCCAAAGAAGTGGTCATTTCAAGTGAAGCGCTTGTATTGATGGTGCAGGGCATTGTTGCATGCATGCCTAAATCCGCAGTGCCCCGTGAATTACGTACCATCATTGCAAATACCTCGTTACCACAAACCTCAATGGAATTAGAACAAACGGTTCGAGCCATGGAACCCATTATCAACAAAGGAGATGTACCATGCTCCGTGCAACGGTTGCTCTCTGACTCAGGAAATTACAAATTAACCACGCTTGGCGTCAGTGGCCAAGTTCAACGAATCAACAAAGAAGCACAAAACAAAAGAACAAGTGTGGTGAATGCATTGAATCCAGATTCACCAGCGTGTGCCATTTTACTTCGTGCTCTTAAATGTTACATTCCTGGCCCAGTACTTTTATCCATCAGTGCCAAACAATCGTTGTGGAGTGCACAATTTTGGTTGTGCAGTACAATGTTTATACGATTGGAAGGTTTGACGTTTGAATCGTTAGAATACGTCGATCATTTGCAGCAAGTTCTTCTGACCATTCAACAAGAACTTTATGAATACCAAGGTACGTTGTGTCGCATGATTGTCGACGATAAAGGGACGGGCATTTTAGCTGCTTTTGGTTTGCCCCCATTTGCGCAACATGAAAACGATGCTGTGCGTGCAACAAAAGTAGCCATGAATGTCGTTCAAATGATGAAAACAAAATTCAACCATAATTGTTCCGTTGGTGTTACCAGTGGTCGGGTGTATGCTGGGGTCGTTGGTGGTCGTACAAGGTGTGAATATACGCTACACGGTTCAGTTGTGAATTTAGCCGCACGCCTGATGGTTGCTTCCGGTAAAAACGATGACGGTGTTTTTGTAAACGATGTTGTTTTTCGGGCTGCAAACAATGAAATTGAGTTTGATGACCCAGTGCACATTCGATGCAAAGGTTATGACCACCCAATTCCCGTCTATCGACCCCATGTTGTTCGTGAAGAACCTTTGGAAGCGACCGATGAAATGCACGACATTCAATTGATATGTGCACCTTCCGCATTGACCATGGTAAAGACAGCATTGACACACGCGGCCCAAGTTGACAGTGGTGGACTTGTGTTGGTCGAGGGAGAAGCAGGCATGGGGAAATCAAGGATGTGCCGTTTTATTTGTAAAACCGGGGCCGATTCCGGTTTTAATGTCATACGTGCCGCGTCCTACGATTCAGCCCCACCGTATTATCTGTGGAAACAAGTGTTGTCCTCCCTGTTAGGATTGAAACGTTACCGAAGCAGTCGAGAAAAGATGTTGGAATGTTTGGTCGATGCTATTCCACCCCATCAACGACAACTGGCACCACTTCTTAAAGATGTCTTTATTGGTCTAACAGACGACAACGTGGAAACAGCAACACTTACGGGTCAACCTCGATCGGCAGAATTAAGTTCTTTGATTATTAACATGTTACGTGTATGGTTTGAAAAATATGTGCCTGAAGTATTGAACAATGATGCCACGCGCCTGAAAGGTATCATTCACATGAAAACGAATGTAACAAAACCTTCCAAAAAAGGTCTGTTCCGTGCCAACAGTGGTGAACCAGAACCAGCCCCCCTGATGAATGATGAAAAGGGATTGAATGCTTGTGATTTAACACCAAAAGCGATGAAACTGTTGGGGATGAGCACCAATATGGACGAAACAAATCTCAATCTCAACGACCCGGAAAGGTTAACGATAAACACAACCAATGCAAATCAAGAAAGTAAACCATCGAAAAAATCCTCTCGGAACAAGTCACGAAATGGATTTAAACGAGCAGACAGCGTTCGATACACCATGTCAATTGAATCGGATAAAATTCCACACGTGGGTCATATGTTTGTCTGTGAAGACGTTCATTGGATGGATGAAGCATCCATTTCATTGTTGGTACGGGCCGTGTGTGAATTTCCCGACGTGTTGTTTGTACTTTCCGGCAGACCAACGGACGGGATGGTCGTGGGGGAATACATCAATGAATTGTTGGATTTCGAAGATACCGTTCATTTAGAATTGCAACCCTTTACCGAGGCTCAAGTAGAAGAAGCAATTAAATTAATTGTACAAGGCGCAACATCAGTCGATCGAAAATTGGTCAGATCAGTCTACAAACGGGTCCAGGGCCATCCTTTGTTTACTCTTGAATTGATTAAAATGTTAGACAGTTTGGGTAATTTAGGAACAGATGGCCAAAGCAGTGACGGCAATAAGGTCAACCAAGGAAAATGTTCATTGGTTGGTTTAACTGATTTTACCGAACTGGCACTGCCTGACACAGTACGTGGTTTAATGACGGGCAAATTCAACCGTATTGAAGACAATGAGATTCGTACAAAAATGCAACAAGTATTGAAAGTCGCGAGTGTATTTGGTTCTGAATTTCCAGTTGATTTATTGTTGGAAACAATACCAAGAGAACAATTATTGACAGAAAGAGGTCCAAAAAGTAACATTGAAAATTTAAAAGTGGATGAAAACGTAATGAGGCAACAAAAAGAATTGGAAACATATTTGGAAGGATTGGAACAAATGGGTTTTATTGCTCAATTGACCACTTCTTCGTCGGGGGCAACGATGGAAGGAACGTGCTACCGTTTTGAACAATCCATGATGCGGCAATGTGCCTATGACATGTTGTTGTTTGAACACCGACGAAATTACCACAGTCGTATAGCGCATTTGATTGAAAGGAGAAATGCAGGTTGCGTGGATTTGGTGTATGCAGTGCTGGCACAACATTTTTTCAAGGCCGAAGATGCACCAAAAGCAATTGAATATTTGGAAAAAGCAGCTCAAATGCATTTTGCAGCGTATCAAATGGAAGCGGCCAAAAACTGTTTTTCTCGTCTTTTACGTATTACGGGGGATTTGTATGGTCCACTTCCCATGGACATTCAATCAAGGGCTTGGAAACGTGGTGTCAAAGATGTCCCTGCCATTGTTACTCCTTTGAAAAAAGCACAATGGACACGATTCATGGGGGAAATTTTAGTTGATCAACAAGAGTATGCGACGGCTTCATTGTATTTTTTGTCAGCGTTGCAAATTCTTCGGTTACCACCACCACCGACGACCAAAGCAGGTAGAATGATGAGCAATTTTAAATTGAATCGTACTTCCGCCGTGGGTACACTGCGCAGCTCTATGGAATCGGTCATACTGTTGGAAGCAGCCCGTGAATATTCATGCATTGGATCTAACATTGAAGCACAACATGCCAGAGCACACGCGTTGACCTTGTCCACGTCACCGTACCCGTATCAAAAATTAGAAAACATTTATTTGTTTGCTTTAAAATATGCATTGGCTGCAAATCAACCGGAAGAACCAGGATTTGTCGTGGCTTGCTCCAACATGGCCGCCGCACTTGCCACTGCCACTGGTGCGTCCGACAAAGTACTGACTCTGTACCGAATTGCTGAAAAACAATTGTCACAAGTGACTGACATCAAAGCACAAATATCAGTCCGAACAAATTTAGCAAATTATGCATTGCTTGAATGCAATTATACACGCGCGGAAAAGGTGTTGCAAAAATTAATATGGACAGCACATTTTCATCATTTGCGGGCGGTTCAACTGCGTGGATTGGAACTCATGTGGGTGTTGAAAAGAATGGAGGGCAACACCAACGACATGTTGGCCGTGGCAGCAGAAATTCGTGAAATTGAACCGGTATTGGGTTTAATATTTGAAGCATTTGGAGCAGCGGAAGTTGGTGATTTTGAAGAATGTGCCAGAAGTTTGGAAGGGATACGGAGATTGAACGGGGCCACTTACAATTATCGAAACACCAAACAGGATCGTCTTTCTAACCAAGAACGTCTTTCTGTCTACCACGAAGCACCCGCCCATTCTACAAAGCATCGAACATCGGCCACTGGACGTTTGTCCAATATTAAAAAGAAAAAAAACAACCGAGCACAAAGGTTGTCGGTGGTGGGGAACCTTGGTTCTTATTCACCAAGAACGTCAAGTGCACAACCGTCGTTGCGATCGCCAAGAAGAGGTCAATCAACGAGTTCACTGCGTTCACCAAGAAAAGGGGGCAGTGTTGAATTGGAAACCGCCATTGAAAACAACATCAGTGATTTCATGGATGCAATGCCACGAACATTGTCCACAGCGGCGGCAGTCGCACATTATTGTTTGAGTCGTGGGCATGCAAAAAGTGGAATGGTTGCCGCTCTGCGTGGGTTGGGCCACTATCGTCAAGGTGTTATGAGCATGCGAATGTTTGATTTCTTCAGTGTGTCGTCTTGCATTGTAGCGGTCTGCCAAGCTCAAGTGTTGCAACCCTCGTTGTTGGGATTTGATGAAAATGGTGAAAATGCCGAATCAATACTTTCTGCATCTTTGACTTTTTTGTTTCGTTTTGCCAAATTCAAACCATGTTGCAAAGTGGTGAAAAAATACGTGCGTGGATGGAACGCCGCACGGAAAAAAGGTACAAGAAAAGCAAGTAAAACACATTGGAAAAAGGCAATGTTGTATTCGACAAAGTACAGCAATGTACTGGATACGTCCAAAATTCAACTATCCACGACAGCGATGGCGAACGTGTGTGGTGGGAGGGGAAGTGGAAGTGGAAGTGGAAGTGGAAGTGGAAGTGGAAGTGGAAGTGGCCACAGTGATAAAAAACAGAAGCCACCACCACTACATCAAATTTCTACGGACGAACCATTGGTCCTCATGTACAACAGTATGTACAAAGGTTGTGCGTCGGGGACGGGGGAAACGTCTTCTACTGGTAAGAAATCTACTTTTTCGAGTCGAACGGTGGACGAAGAATTTCAAAGAGAACACAAGAACAATTGCATGGTGGAGCAGAAAGTACAGTAGGGCATTTGTAGAGTGTAGAAGGTAGAAGGTACCTGTATTTTGTACATAAATTTAAGATTTTTGTTATCTTTTGTAAAATACTGAGTTTGCCCATTAACTACCATGGTATATATTATATGCATGTGTATGTATGTGGTACCTGAAGCTTCACTGGGTACATGTAGTGCAGCTTCGACTTTTGTCTGGTGTTGGTGTGTGCATCTGGTGGTGTCAAGTGTCAAGTGTTACCGCCGGGCGCGGTATATTGTTGCAATGTATTTGTGCGGCGGCCGAGGACAGGAATTGGACTACAGATTATGTTCAATGCACCACTGCTTCTTTTTATGTGCACTTGGTACCATTGGATCTCGTCAATAGGAAGGTGCCCCTCACCCTTTCCAGGTCTTCTGCCTTGTACCAGCACTAGTCCACACTTTCCTGGGAAAAAAAGAGATCCTCTGCATTCAAATTCCCCAACAGTTCATCCACAGCACGTTGTTTGTCCGCGGGCGTCACGGCGGGTGTCGCAGCAGGTGTGGTGCAGAGCGAAGGGCAGGGTGTCGCGTCTGTGCAACTGTGTAACATGTGCAGTGTTGCATTGTTCCAATCTTGAAGATTGACGTAGTTGATGGCATTGTATTGTGGTGTTTCGTTGGGGTGGTCTGATCGTACTCGTTGGGCCCAGACCTTTACCAATGCACCCATGGCAGGAAACGGAAACTTTTCGGGGGCCCTGCGTGTTTTGGTACGCCTCTTTCGAATAAACTTGCCCGTCGTGCGTGCTTTGGTGGTGGAACGAGTTGCATTAGCATTGGTCTGAGTGGCGGTGCTTGATGTCCGGAGGCGCAAGGAAGGTGGAATAAGAATACAAGCGACACCGGTACCGTCGTCGATGTGAAAATGTTCCTTGGCGTGGTCACAGGCCACGACTGTGCCGGTTATTATTCTTTGGGAGGTTGATGGCTGACAAATCAACTCTGCCATTATGTCATGAAGAAATCAGTGAAGAAATCCGAAGAAACAAAACAAAATGGCTCAAGCTCTGGGTGTGCCACACTCCCCCTTCGATGCTGACCATAGAAAAATCAAGACCATCCCTTTAGATAAATTCAACCATGGCCGCCATTGCAACAGAACAACCAGGCTCCGAGTCCGACGACGACATGCCAGAATTGGTCGAGAACGAAGCTGGTGACGCCGCTGCCGAGGAAGTGGAAGACGAAGGACCAAAGAAACAAAACCGTGCTGAAAAAAAAGCACGCAAAGCCGTGCAAAAATTGGGCATGAAAGGCGTCTCCGGTATTGTTCGTGTCACTGTCAAAAAAAGCAAAAACATTTTGTTTGTCATCTCTAAACCAGACGTCTACAAATCACCCAACAGCGACACTTACATCGTCTTTGGTGAAGCTAAAATTGAAGATTTGTCGGCCCAAGCACAAACCCAAGCCGCCGATCAATTCAGGGCACCGGACATGTCCGCTGCCGCCTCCGCCACCGCCGCCACCGACGACGCCGATGACGACGAAGACGACGAAGACGTGGATGACTCTGGTGTTGAACAAAAAGACATCGACTTGGTCATGTCCCAAGCCAATGTGTCTCGTTCCAAGGCTGTCAAAGCTTTGAAAGACAATGAAAACGACAGTAAGAACATTCAAAAAATTATAAAAATTCTTTTCTTTGATGATGGTGCATTTGACTGAACATGCCTGTTTTCATTTCTTTTTTCTCTTGCGTTCACCCCCTAACCCCTTTCTTTTCCCACAGTTGTGAATGCCATCATGGAACTTACTATGTAAGTGCGGATACTCGTGAGCAAGTATCAAAATTCGCGATAAAAAATATATAGACTTCCTTTATTTAAAAATGACGACTTGTCACTTGTACCTGGTATATACAACCGAGCCCCCAATTACTGTACATTGGTGCAGTGGAAACAAGTGCGCTACAAACTACCAACTTTTGAGAAAAAAATGAAATTTTAGCAGGTATTTTTGTTGTTTTAAAATGTTTGTTGCGTGGTGTTGTGGTGCGGACCTGCCCCCACGGCGGCAACACACACTCTGCTCCTTTTCTGCTCCACCCCACCACAAACTACTTTCCATACAACAACAATTCATCGATGGACAAATACGTGGTGTCCTGTTTGCGTCTCATAGCAGCAGCTGTACCAACTGTTCCCACCGTTCCATTCAACAATTCATCGGGGCGCAATGCCAATTCTGGGGCACCGTCATTGGCAACAAAAGCACTTTCACTTCTTTGACGTTGGTGTGTTGGATTAAACCGTGCCATCCGAGGCAGTTGGCCCAAAAACGGTGAGTGTTGCGGGGGTTGTCCCTCGGACTGTTTGTTACCCGCTTCTTTTGAAAAGGAGGAGGGTGGTGTGGTGGCAACGGCGGGTTTTCTTGTGCCATCATTTGTTGTTGCTGCATCGTATGTGGTGGCACCTCCTCCGGACGAAGCAGCGTTTGCGGCGGCCACCGCATTCGACCGGGTTCTTTCTTGCAACAGTTCGGACAGGCCTGACATGGTGGTCGCTGCCTTTGATTTCAAGGGTTCCAACGTCCCTTTTAATTCACCACCGTCCAAAGACAAATGGTACGCCAAAGACCTCAATGTAAAATGGTATCGGGCATAATCCGATGATTTTAAATTGACGTCGTACTGCAATGCTTCCAAGAATTTCATTTCCAATTCATTCAACCGTTGTGGTGAACAACCAAGAATTCTTGAAAAATCACCGGTCCACATGGTAAAATCATCGCACATTTTGGAGGCCAACACCAACGAAGTAAAGACAATTGTTCTCCAATTGTGTGTGGTAATTAACATTCCTCTTCGACCACCCACACCCAACAACCGTTCAATGTAGACCAAGCACGTCACCAAAGTATCCATTTCCAACTGCGCCGTGTCGTACACCGTTTTAAAAAATTGCAATATCTCTGCCTCTTGGGGTATTTCTTCAAAATCAAAATCAAACGATTGTCCTCTTTCCTCCCACGAGGAGTCGGAATCTCTGCTTTGAAAAACAGACACTCCCCCTTTCTTCTTTTCCGTCACTTTTCGGGAAGAATCGTCAAACACCATCCATTTAAGGGGCATACGTCGGGCGTTTGGACGTTCCCGTAACCAGGTCGCGGTGCGTGTCAGGTGGCGAAAAACAACGTGGGCAATGCAGGCCAGCGTGGTTTTGATCGGCGTCGTTTCCATGGTGGAACGAAGGGAAAACAACGAGTTGGTAGTGTTGGCTCTTCTGGTTCTGGTCGTGGTGGTGTGGGACTGACTGTGGGTTTGAGCATCAAAGGCAAGAATGGATGAGAATGCTTCTTGCCCCGAATTCGAGCGTAAGCGATGGCGGCGTGGTGGCACATGCTGGGCTACGGGTTTGGTGGATATTGTCGTGGGGGGAATGGTAAACTCCATTTGAAGCAAGGCGGAGTTCGGTGGTGCCCTTTATAGATTATATTGTTCTGCTTTGATAGATTCTGTTCATGTGATATTCGCGCAGTGGCACCAGGACGGTGGCAATCCTCAGTGTTGTTGGCCTCCACCAATGATTGCTGAAAAAACAAGGCCACACAGGCCAGCGCCACACAGGCCACGACCGGTCACGGTGGGACTTTCACTCACAGAAAGAGGAAAGAGACGTACACGTTTATTTATATTTATTTTTCAATTACACGCCGTGAACCACCTTCCCTTTTTTCATGCCAATCGTTTCACCCACCTTCCCTCCACACTCCACACTCTTCTTCTTCATGGTGTTACGTACGACAAATATAACTGGCCGCTTGTGTCACGTATCGTACCCATCTCAATGGTTTGTACGACGCATGGGCATTGATTCTTAAATATTTCACTTTTAAATTGGATGAATTGTACATTGGTATTTCAAAATCCAAACTGATTGGACCAATTTCTTTTCTTGTGGACGCGTTGCAGGGTGCAATCAATGTAATTTTTGTGACCAAAGTATGTTCGGTCCCGCCCATGAATTTTTCAATGTTCCAAACCACTTCTTTTTGTTTGTCGCGGTACTCGCAGTTTTGGGGCCCTCCTGTTTTATCTAACATGGTCGACACCGTCCCTGTGGTGCGTGGCACTGGAAAACGTACTTTGACATTTGATCCATAACTTTTGACGTCCATGTCGGCACGTACTTTGACCACTAATTCCAACCGATGTTCAGACATGTTTTCAACAAAAGGAAAGACACGAAACGGGGCATGAAAATCACCCGAGACACGATAATTCATCACCACAAATTCACCCTCGGGTGGTGAGATCACCATGGTACGGTTGTCTTCAAAATCATCTAAATTGGCACATTCATGGAAATTTGCATCGTCCAAGGCCACCCCGCCGTAATTGCCCCCCCCTTTTCCAATGATTAAATCGGGGTTCAATGCCAAACGAAGTTGTGGATTGCCCGACAAATAACTTTTCATTTGAATCCGGCCATCGATTTCAGATGAAATGATGGTGCCCGTGGAATTGAAGGTGACGGTCAATCGTTCTAAAATGTCCACAAAGATTTCGTTGCGCCTCTTTTTGTCCCGTGTGCGTGACAGTGCAATGGGTTGATTGACGGCGGAGGAATGTTTCGTTTTCTTTCCCATTTTGGAACCCGCACCCTTTCGAACCTGTTGCGAAATCATGACGGCTTCGTTGTAAATGTATCCTTTCAACGATTCCGTTGATGTGCCTTGTGGGTACCCAAAGTCCAACATTTCATCCAACAATTCGTAGACCAATATAAAATTTTTACGAATGGATTCCTCGTTGAGAATGCCCAAATAATCTTTGCATACTTTTCCAATTCGATTCAACAGTTCCAACAACATTGAGGGCGACACATTGAATTTACTGGTGGCTGCCAAGATTAAATTGTTGCTTTTCACATAGATGTAGTGAACTTTATCGATGGTAAAACAGGGTGGAGCGTCACCACCTTCCCAAAATTTAATCGTACGAAAGAGGGTGGCCGCGGAAGACTTGGGGACATCGGCACGGTAATCACGACTGATTAATGTGTCACCACGGGGGGAAAGGATAAAAAATTGGGAGATGGAAGTCTGGGACATGTTTGTATAAAAGCACTGTTGTCGTTCTCGGACAAGGTTGTCAACACAGCCGCACCGCAAATAAAGTTGGAAAAATATCCTTCGAAGGAGGGACTCGGTGTCTCTCGCAGAGTGAAGACTGAGTTTAAACCCCACAGCAATAAAAAATTGCGCGGCAATACCATAAGACAAAAGCGACCGGCTCAGGACCCAATTTAACGAGATCATTCCATTCCTGCTTCAGTTACAGTGTCTATTCAACCCCCAAACTTCCTCTTTCCTCCCATGGAATCCATGACACCCTTGCAAGAAGAAGAATTGGACGCCGAATGCGTCCTCATGGCGACCAAATCGATGGGAGAGCTCACCCCT
>Ga0115007_10002459_pt1 | contig 11408 bp, 8 predicted proteins | sample ArcOceMetagenome_2_FD_87166 | JGI IMG/M metagenome (GOLD analysis project Ga0115007, IMG submission 87166) | Marine eukaryotic phytoplankton communities from Arctic Ocean - Arctic Ocean ARC135M Metagenome | ecosystem: Environmental > Aquatic > Marine > Oceanic | place: Arctic Ocean | collected... | reverse complement strand
CGAGAGTGGGAGGGAGCGTTGCATACTTTAGCCAAGATCCATTCATAATGAACGATACTGTGAAGGGTAATATCTTGTTTGGAAAGAGCAACGAAAAGGTAGACGATGACTTGTACCGACGGGCTGTTAGATCTGCTTGCTTGGAACATGATCTAGAAATGCTTTCAGACGGAGACCAAACTGAAATTGGAGAAAAAGGAATTAATGTTAGGTGAGTTCTTTGGTCCTAATGCTAAATGACTTTGTGTGATTGTTGCCGTGAGGAATGTGATGATATTGTTATATGTTAATATTCCTTGATGCACATTTATATTTTCATTAACTCTGTTCTAACTGTCCTTTATTTTCTAAAATCTCAAGTGGTGGACAAAAAGCACGGATCTCGATTGGAAGGGTTGTATACAGGGATGCTGATATATCACTCTTAGATGACTGCTTGAGTGCAGTTGATGCACACGTAGGACGAGACCTGTTCGATAAGTGCATTGTTGACGTTCTCTTAGATAAGAAACAAAAAGAAACAAAAAGAAAGAGGACAGTAATTCTTGTCACGAACGCGCTTCAGTATTTAAGTCATCCTATGCTAGATCGGATCGTTGTTTTGAAAGATGGATCGATAGTGGAATCTGGTTCTTTCAAAGAATTATTTTCCCGTAAGGGCTCACACTTTAAGTCTTATTTGGATACCTTCAATGAATCCATGGCAAACGAGAGTAATGATGAAGTTCTCGAAGAAAAAGAAGAGGATATAGTTGAAGAAGCTGTAGAAGATATACTTGATGATCCACCTGAGCACATTGATGAGCGCAGGAGATCCTCAATATTATCTAATTCTTCAAACCGCAGAATGTCTTTACGAAAATCCTTACGAGAATCTTCAAGAGATATCGAAATTCTAAAGAAACCTGCCAAACTTATGACAGATGAGATGGCCGAACGTGAAACAGGAAAAGTCGGGTGGGAACTTTACATGTTATGGGCCAAGGCCGCTGGTGGTGTATGGGTAATCGTTCCAGTGTTTTTGGTATTTGTAGCTCCACAAATAACAGATTATTTGGGAATGATATGGGTATCAAAATATTGGGGACCCGATACTGTTGAAAATAGTCAGCTTTACTACTTGAAAATTTATGCATTTATCAATCTTGCTGGAATAGTTATGGGTGTTACCAAATCGATCGTACCTGTGCTTTTTGCATTGAGAGCTGCCGTCAAAGTAAGTTTTGGAAATATTATATGTGCTCTTATTTCATTCAAACGTGTATGTCTGTGACTTACTCAAAACCCACTGTGACATTTATTTTTCTCCAGATCTTCTCAGCCTTACTGGATTCTCTATTAATGGCTCCAATGTCTTTCTACGATACGACACCTACAGGAAGAATTTTGAATCGTTTCAGTAAAGGTAAGTATGCGGATAATCGCGAAAGATAACGAATGTGTCCCCATTCTTCATGTCGTACTAACTTTTGACTCCCCCCACCCCCTACTAGATATCAATACAGTTGATGAAACGTTGATCTCAGACTTTGTACAGTTAATGGGACAGATTTCCATACTATTCACTGCGATATTCACCGTTGTGACAGCGTCTCCAAGTGTCGCTGTCGTCCTCCCGTTGTTGTTCATATTCTACAAGCAGCAGTATGATTACTTTAGTCAATCTAATAGAGAACTTCAACGAATCGTTTCAGCAATCAAAAGTCCAACTTACGCTCTCTTCGGGGAAGCCTTAAATGGTTTCTGGTGAGTCTGAACCCTTTTTCAGTGATCATATTCATTTCAAGCCATGAATAGGCTATTATTTAAAATCCGATTTTGTTTTGTTTTGTACTGCTTACACTTCGATTTCCCCACCATTGCACCTCCCTGCAGCACTATCCGTGCTTTTGAAGCTGAGCCAGCTCTGTTAGATCGGGTAAAAGTCCTCGTTGACAAACAGATACATGCTTCTTATCTATTCAAAATAGGAAAATGCTGGCTTGGAGTAAGACTTGAATTTGTAGGATCGGTTCTCATTTTCTTTGGTTGTCTTAGCTTTGTTCTAAAAAAGCAAACTATTGTAGAGGATGACGAGCTACAATCATCCGCCAATTATAGTGGTATGGCACTTACGTACCTGCTTACTATCTCAAGCGCATTACTATATACCGTCCGATCTTCAAGCGATTTTGAAGCCGATATGGTCTCTGTAGAACGTATACGACAGTACACAGATCTCGAAAAGGAGGCACCCCACGACATTCCAGCTGATAAATTAATGGGAAAAGGGTGGCCGTCGAGAGGATTGGTCGAGTTCAAGGATGTGAAGCTTAGGTACCGAACTGAGACTCCCTTGGTTCTGAAAGGTTTAAACTTCACCGTACCTAGTCAATCTCGTGTCGGAATCGTCGGAAGGACTGGTGCCGGTAAGAGCACAATTGTGAATGCTCTTACGCGTCTAAATGAGCTGGATAGTGGAAAGATTATTTTGGATGGCGTCGACATCAAGACAATTGGGTTAACTAAACTTCGCTCGAACATCGCAGTTATTCCTCAAGACCCTGTACTTTTTTCGGGAACAGTTAAGACAAACCTTGATCCATTCAATCAGCATTCGGAAGGTAAATTGATGGATGTGCTGGGTCGTGTGGGACTATATACTAGTACCGATTCTTCTTGCGCCATCAAGTCATTGGACGATACTGTCGAAGTAGATGGAAATAATTTCAGTTCAGGTCAACGGCAGTTACTCGTAATTGCTCGCGCTTTGTTAGACGGTGCTTCGGTTGTCATTTGTGACGAGGCGACAGTAAGTCTTGTATTCTATGATATTGTTGTCGCATTCGCGGGAAAGCCCTATGTTTTCCATTATGTTTCGTATTCGATTGCGTAAATCAAAACGTGCTCGCTTCGGCTCAGTTTTGCTGCCACGACACACCGATTATTGTAGCCCCACGAAGTACATTGTACTCTGATCTGACCCGTCCTCATCGTTTCGTTTTCGATTAAATTTTGTTCATTATTTTCTAACATCCCTGTCTTCCCTCCCCATTTTCGTTGGGCTTTAGTCCTCAATTGACGCTGAAGCTGACTCTCGCATCCAACGAGTCTTCCGCGACGACTTTGCTGGTTCTACGACTTTGACTGTAGCCCACAGACTCAACACTATTTTAGATTCGACACACATTCTTGTCATGTCGGATGGAAAAGCCGTTGAATTCGATTCACCAAGCGCTCTTTTGGCGAAAGGTGGTCTCTTCAAAGACCTTGTCGACAAGTGGGAAGAAGAACACGAATAATGGATCACAAAAAAAACCCCTATAAATCTGATCGAGTTATGTAAGTTACTATAATGTACCCATCTCCACACAATGACACGAGAGAGAGATAGATGGATAGAGAGAGAGAGAGAGAGAGCAAAGACTACAAGTAGCAGGGTTCAACAATAAATGCATGCTAATAAAATATATACTAGTTTGTGTATGACTTCCTTTGCATCTGTTAAATTTTCACTTATGTATGTTCCATATTTTTTTAGTGTGTCTATTTGAGAGTTGGCTGAATGTCTCAACGCAACAATGTTACTCCCGCGTCTTTTACACCCATTAGGTAGGAAACAAAAAAATATATCTCGTCAATCAGCATAAATCCTGTTTGAATACTTCAAGTATTTCAAATTTTCCTATTGTCATGAACATAAAACTTTTTTTCTAGGATCTGCTATTCTATTGCAGTTTTTTTCATTCATTCATTTTTTATGTATCCCAGGAGTTCAAGTCTATATATAATAAAATAATAGTTGTTCCTAGTAGTATTACGGGTACTCCTTCACATATCAAAAGATCCAGCCTTGATCGGTTTTCCATCCACCCCAGTAGCAACTTGTATCTTACGTATTTTTGGCACCTTACCATAAAGTTTTGATATGGCCTTATATTGGATCTTTTTTACTTTATCAGGACCGTCTTTTCGACTAAATGAAGTACCTGCTCTCATAGAACTAGTACGACTATAGATCGGACCACTTCCATACTTCAGGTATTGTCTGTGCTTTTTGGTTCGTGGAGTAATTTTTACTAACAACGGAGAACTTTCTTCGTCATTTCGTCTCCTTAAAACAGAAGTGGGCGTATTAGAAGGCGTCTTGGCCAAATCAGACGCTTGTTCTTCAATAGATTCTACGTATTCTTTCACCCATGGTAATACGTTGATGAATACGCCGAATATCATGATACTGAGTAAGACAACGAAATAATTTCCGACGTGAGCAGATGCGTAATCTTCGACGTGTCCAATGTTTTCATTGCCGTGACTATTGGTGAACCACTTTCTACAGAAATGAATCAACGCAATGCATATCATGTTTGGAAGACCACCGACACAAAAAATGTTTGTAGCACTAGCCAAAACCTTCTTATCGGGAGGTGAAGCAGTAAAGGCCACCTCATATGCAGTGCTAACGGCAAATATTTCACCAAATCCGATGAGAATATAGGATGGTGCTTGCCAAAGGACATTAACTTGTTCTCCGGTTTGCTCGAATGTAGAATGGATCATTTTCTCAACTACAATAGCCCATGCAAGGGCTAAGGAACCTAATACAGAACCAATGGCAAATTTATACGTCGTTGGGATCTTAATACCGCGCTTCAAAAAGTACGGATAAATGCAGTTAGCCGTGATAGATCCAAATACCAGCACACTAATAGCATCAAGGCTATTCCTGTATTTTCGTGGGAGAGAAAGAAGAAGAAGAAAGATTAGAAAGGGTAATATTTAGGCATCCAAAAGAAAACAAAAGAAACATCAACACACACAAACAACTGAACTTACAAGCTGGCTACATCTAAAAAACCGAACGCCTTTTTCATAATAGATCCTTGTACGATGAATGTTGTTGGCATTTGATTGTATCCAACGTTGAACGGAACGGCCAAGAGGCAGATACGGAAGATTTCGAATAGTGATGTAGATTTTGGTTTTCTAGGATTCATTTTTCTCCCGTCTTTACCACCACCACCACCACCACCACATAAAAATAATTGTTCATTGTCACGACGTTGTCGGGGCGGAGTGCAGATGTAACGTGGAGTTCCTAGTAGAAAACATATCCCACCGATAATTAACAAGGACAACGGTATAAGATATGCAACAAATATGCTTCTTTGTGCGACTATGGGGATGATACAAATTCCAGCAAGAGCTCCGACGTTGATTACTGTGTAAAATGAGACGTAATAAGACTCGATCAACGAACTTTGCAACAATGGATGATATTGTTTCGCACCAAAGACTAAGATAAGAAGAAGTAGAAAAAATGAGAGATAACCAACCAATGAATTGAGAAATGGATTGAGCAAAAAAATGATGTTTGAAAGAAAAGAATAGAATAGAAAAACTTACCATTGACGATAGATTTCACTATTCCCGTACCGAGTGGCCAAAGAAAAAGAAATCCGAATGTTAATAATGTTTCATTGAACTCATCACCAAGTAGATTTGGTATGGTCGTTAAAACAATGAGGGATACACCGGGTATGTAAAACACCAATAAACCAATCATCAATGATTTATAATCCCCAAACAAGGAATCAGAAACAAATGCACCAATAAAGGGCGTCGTATATGCGACCATAGTACTAATACTAACAAAGGACGATGCCTTAACACTTGTAAATCCTGCATTCCAATCTTCATTGTATGCACCGGTAAGAAATAATGTTTGTGTATAATATATCCCATAGAATGCAAATCGTTCGAAGAGTTCGACTAGTAAAATAAATATTACAGAATATTGCATAGGTTTTAAACTATAGAAATATTCATTCCCCATATCATCGACATGACGAAGTGGTCGTATCTTGGTGGTCATCTCATCGTTGTCGTTGTCGTCGCCATCGGTCGTATCACTTCCACTGCTTTCGCTGCCGCCGACAAGGGAAATACCGGTAGTGATGAAAGAAGCGAGACATTCAGGTGGAAGATTTGCTAGTTGACTTTCATCTGATACGTTTGTAGGAAGATCACCGTCCATTATCTTTGTTGAGTTTGTTTTAGACATCGTATTGTTGGGAATTTATAATTTATTATGCTTTATGCGAGAGTGAGTGAAAGGTGAAAGGTATGTATCAGAACAAATTCAAAATGTGTAACTTCAAGAGTCGTGCTCGTTTTATTGCCTTGTCATCAAAAAATATAAATGATCCAACTCCGACAAACGCTGAAAGTTCGCGTAGGAAAAAGTCAAAGGAGAAGAAAAAAATCGTTATGTAATTAATAATAAAGGCAATGAATTTTCATTCTCCTTAAGTAACCCACATACCCCATCTTCAATCTACTACTGGCCTCATGATCACTCTGTATATCTTGATTCTTATCTCGCTGCATATTGTACATGAACTGAATGCATACTGTACTACTTGTAGTACCACAAGTTGAAAGTGCAATAGACATGCTCTAGATAAACGCAAATACAGTAGTATGCAAAGGTATACGACACTTCAATTCTGGGACGAATATCATAACGAAAATGATTCTCAAGAATGGATATCCAAACCTGGTGAAGAGCTACTCGCGATGATCTTTCACCATTATTGGAATCAAGATCAAGATCATCTTCTTAGTAATCAACGAAATAATATGCAAATCAACAACAAGAACAACAGCAACGACAACGATATGCTCATGCCGACGAGTGACATAAAGAACAACAATGAAATAATAAAATTACTTGAAATTGGATGCGGGACGTCTACATTAGTAAGAGATATGAAAGTACACATTGAAAATACGTATCCTCGGATAATAAAAAAGGTTATTGCCTGTGGAACCGACGTATCACAAGTCTGTATCGATGTTAATCGACAACGTGACAATTACACCCCTGATTTGTCGTACGAAGTATTGAACTGCTTAGAGGATGACGATAACGACAACGACAACGACAACGGAGAACAACAACCATCATCATCATCATCATCATCCTTCCATCATCGAGGAAATTGGGACTTGATCATTGACAAAGGTTGTTTAGATACGTTTATGTTTCGTAGCCGACAACGAGGTACAAACAGAATCTATCCTGAATCAGTTCGGAAATTATTAGACAATATACATGGTTGGCTTTCATCATCATCATCATCATCGAAATCCACATCATCTGATGGTGGTGGTGAACGAATAGAAGAAGACGAAGAAGAAAAGGAAGAATTAAGAAATATAAGAGTAGGCTGCTATATATTCATTTCACCAAGGTCGAAGGTGAAGGCGGTGAGAGACTACGCTGGATTTTCTTCTGTACGACGATATCCATTACCCGGAAACTACCGAGCCGAGCTGGAGGGGAAGAAAAACAACTTCAACAATAAGAGCAATAATACGACGGATGTTTGTGGTTCTTCTAACACCACCACATCACCGTCTTCTCCGGGATATTTGTTCGTTTGCACGAAAAATATCAATTACAAGGTCGGCTTAGAAGAACCCTTTCCAACCACAACAGCAACCGACCAGCATGGTGATGGTGGTGATCGGAATAATGAAACACTACTGAACGATAATACCAAATGTCCACAATGTGGGATATCCTTTTTGGAATTCCGAAAAGGTGAAGGTTTAGAGTTTCGTGGAAATAAATTTTGGACTAGAACATTTAAGGGACATTGTATCCATTGCAAATAATATTAATGATAGATAAAAAATAATAAATAGATTTATATCGATACTAGCTAGGATATCTATTGTGAGTAATAATATAAGATAACGTGTTTTTTATATTACACCCCCCCGGAAAGTATTTTTTTTTTATCAATCGCTAAACACTGCTGCTGCTGCCGACGTCGAAAGTATTGGAATGACCCAAAAAGTATCAAACTTACACCAAAAATAACAAGTAATGATATGGTAACTCTTGATCCTGTGCGTGTCGACGACGATTCTTTTGAGATAGGATTCAAATAGGAGCGTTCTCTTTCATTCTCGGCTAGGATAGCAAAAATAGGAATCTGAATGGTTTTAGAGGAGGACCGCTCTTGCAACCATCTTTCTTGTTTCTCCTCCTCTTCGTGTTGTAATAATCGATTAGCCTGATAACCCCATTGTAATGTTGCTATACCAGTACCAGCAACAGTACTTTGAGGATTGTTTTGAAAAAAATCAGCAAATAGTAAAGTTTCAAATGAACATTGTTCAGATCCTGGAATACATGTAAGTTCTGTTAGGAAATTAGGTGCAGCAACTTCATTCACTATCGCCTCCTGAGGCGTTAGATCCTGAACGAATGTAAATTGATCAATATGTCTCATCCGGAATCCAACTTCTTTTGCCTGTTCAGTTGGTTCAATACACACCCGAACTAATTCACCCTGTCGTAAGGGAACAACGTCACTTGGAGGTTGTCCAAGTTCATTACATATAAAGGCTTGTACAAAGAATTCATCATCGGTTGTTTGTACATCACGATCTTTTGCTTCTACATTCTGTCCATTAATTGAAAAATCTTCATCGGTGAAATCTAATGATAATGAAATATTAACCTCTAGATAATTAATCTCTGAAGAATTTGGATCATTGGGACCCTCGCCATTCCAAAGACTAAATCGAACACAATATGAAATGTATGCATCTGCTGTACCGTCTTCTAGTGATGTATATGAATTTGATGTTGTTATATTTGTTGCCACGAGACTATTAGATACTGTGACGATTCGTTTACTATTCGGATCTATTCCCATTCCAATTGGTGTAGTATCGTTATCGGTTACCCATGTTTCCATTATGTCATTATTCGTAAGAAGATTATTGACATTTCCACAATCGACACTACTGTATATATCATATCGAACATGCTTAGTCGCCTCTATATAATCACTAACTGTGAAATGTATATCGAATTGTAATTTCTCATAGTCTACAGTTGGTGGATTTTGAATCGCCCATCGTAATGCAACTATATTTTCATAATCCCAGTCAATTATTATGGGCGCTTCGGTTTCATTCTGACAATTTGAAAATCGAACATTCGTCGTCAAGAGAATTAGCACCGTCACCAGTACGTGTATTAGCTTGTTGTTGCACCAACATCTGCAGCCAGAACGTTTGCGACGAATTATAACCATGATTTGATATGAATATTGAATATGTATATTATTATATATATATTATTATTATTGTTATTATTAAAAATAAGAATCAACAAGGGGAATGGCAATTTCGAGTGAGTCTCCTCTCCTCTCCTCTAAGAATGAAACTTAATTCCATAGCTCTACTTATACAAGTGGATGTCGTAGTCTACAGTACTTGTACTGATATAATTTAATATAGGTCCTACTGTATATGTCATGTATTAACGTTCAGTTTTATCTTCCTTGTCTTGATTCGTTCAGTAATCGTGGATTTAACATTATGCCTATTGCTGTTCGTTTGTTTAGGGTTATTATTAGGAGTATTGTCTGTATCGGCGGTTCGTTTTTCTTGTTGTGTCGTAAATACAGTACTTGTAGTACTGTATGCACGGTCGGTATTCAAAAATTACGCCATTGGAACACATCATTCTTCTTCATTCATCATCATACTTCGACATTCCGTGTCAAAAATTAAAGGGGGCGAGTATAGGGATCACATATATATTGCCCCTTTAATCACTCCTCCCCCCAAAATAGGCAGCTTTTTGTCGCTTTGATTTTTTCGTGTTGGCATTATTATTATTTTTATTTTATGTGACTTTATTATTGTGTGCGAGGCCCAAGGGAAAACGCTCGCTACCGCCGACATAGACTTGATACACTTGATACTATTTTCAGCTATTCAGCATTCAGCATCATTTACATCATCACAAATAAAATGACATAAATGTAATACAACAAGCACTACTAGCTAGCTAACTAGTAACTTAGAAAAACATATATATTATCACCATCATCATGGTCGAACAGTTCGGATTACGTGATAGCACGAATAATCATGATAATTTACATGATTATGTTGATAATGTGGTCGATAATAATAATAATAATAATAATAATAATGCTGAAAACAGAAACAGCAAATCGATCGAAATGCAACCGCTGACACAAAACATGAGCGATAATCACAATAATAGCAACGGAGATAAACTTATTCTAGGAGGAGGAGGAGGACGAGATCCAATAAAAGCTAGAAGTTCAGACTTGGAAGAAAATGATGGTATTATGATCGATGATGATAATAATAACGACAACGACGACGACGAAGCTACTGGAGGGAGAATACACGAGCTCGATAAACCATGGAATCTACAAGATTTTTTATATCCACCACAGTTACCACCAGAATTACAATTATTAAGAAAAGAAAATATTGCAATACCAGCATGTTATTTGTTAGTTGGTATATTGCAAGGATTGTCTGGACCGTTATTGAATGTATATCCATTAGATCTTAATGCAACAGAAGCACAGCAAACAACGATATCAACATTAAAATCTTTACCAGCATCATTAAAATTAATATTTGGTTTCATATCAGATAATTTTCCTATATTGGGATATCGACGTAAATCATATATGATCATTGGATGGTGTTTGGCTGCATGTTCTTATGGTTCTCTTTTACTTACTACTGATCTTACATTATCAGAAGAAACATATGAAAAGGATGATGGAAGTATAGGAACGAATACAATAGCACCATTCGGTGCTCCATCGATACCATTTCTTTGTTTAACTACTTTCTTGTACGGTTCAGGTGAGTGAGTAGTGACGAACCAAGAAGTCTTTACATAATTTTCTATGATTAAGAATCCCCCATACCCATGCATATATATACACAATGCATGTATATGTATATGTGTATGTGTATACACAAATTGGAATACTCTCAAATCAACTCACTCACAAAAATCCAATTCAAAACTTAACTCATCTCATCATTGGCTTTATTTATGTATATAGGTTTCTGGTTGGCTGACGTTATGGGTGATAGCGTTGTGGCTGAAAAGGCAAGATTAGAGCCACCATTCGCGAAAGGTATTACACAATCATCGTGTTATAGTTACCGATTCTTTGGATATATGATTGCTGGTCCTATTTCAACTGGACTGTATAAGTATTTCGGTCCAAAGGTTGTTATATTCCTTTTATCAGCCCTACCGTTTTCTATCCTTCCATTAGTTTGTACTTTGGGGGAGGTACGATACGGCCAAGTTGCATCGACGAAAGATCAATGTAAAGAAATATGGAACACAGTTTGTTCAAGGTTAGTATACAATATATATTCGTCGTATGTGTATATATATATATATATATATATATATATGATCTATATAAATATATATATATATATATATATATATAATAAAAAAAAAAACGGAACTGGCCCCAGGCACATTTTGGAATACTCAGCCCCTCCATGGGCGGTGCCCTCCCCCGGGGCTCCCTTGGGCTTCCCCT
>Ga0115007_10002457_pt1 | contig 11415 bp, 7 predicted proteins | sample ArcOceMetagenome_2_FD_87166 | JGI IMG/M metagenome (GOLD analysis project Ga0115007, IMG submission 87166) | Marine eukaryotic phytoplankton communities from Arctic Ocean - Arctic Ocean ARC135M Metagenome | ecosystem: Environmental > Aquatic > Marine > Oceanic | place: Arctic Ocean | collected... | reverse complement strand
GAACATGGGGATTCCTCAGGCTGTGAGCCAGAACGTGGGCAAGTTTTATGAAGCGGGTGGCGATGGAGCTGAGGCTTATCAGGGACTAATTATAAGAATAACGGAATGACCCCATTTAGCCTCTGGGTTAACTGCTGAGGTGATCGGACACGGGCCTAGCTTAGCCCGATTTGATGCTTTTCGTGCTGAACGTGGTTTGACAGCGTCGCTGTTGAAGAAGCGATGAGTTATTTCGCGTATGTTAATCGTTGAAAACTAAGAGGTTTTGAAATGGTGGAAGTTAGATTGATTGAAATGGAAGTCTATTGCTTGACTTCCATTTTCATTTGTCCAACTTCCAATACTGTGATTGAAGACGACTATCAACTTTCCTTTCCTGCGATACGTGGGCGCCAAGCTGGGCGTGAGTATTACGCAGCGATGTGTCCGCTACACGTCGCAGTAGATATCATTAAGCTAAACGAAGACGACGAGGCGATTCCTGCTGAATTACGTGCGCAGCGTGCTTTAAATAAGAGCCGAGTCCCTGCCATTTCGCAGTATATTATCGATAATCCGGATAGCTATGCGTTTTCATCTTTAACCATCTCAATTGATAGTGCTGTCAAGTTTGAGCCGATGGGTTCCGAGGGGATTCAGACTAAGATTGGAGTGTTGAAAGTTCCATATGGAGTGACTTATTTAATTAACGACGGCCAGCATCGCCGAGCCGCAATCGAGCAGGCTCTACGAGAGAATCCTAAACTTAAGAATGAGACGATTTCTTTGGTGATCTACATCGATCGTGGGTTGGAGCGTTCTCAGCAATTGTTTGCCGATTTGAATCGTTATGTGGTTCGTCCGACCACTTCCCTTAGTATTTTGTATGATCATCGTGATCCGATATCGCGGCTCTCGCATGACGTTGTTGAAGGAGTAGATGTTTTTAGTGGGCTGACTGAAAAGGCAAAGATGTCGATCTCCAACCGATCGCGGAAGCTTTTTACTCTCAGTTCGATTTATCAAGCAACATGTGATCTACTCAAGAAGAAGAAGGGAGACGAAGTCTCCGAGAAGGAACGTGATCTTGCTGTCAGCTTCTGGAATGCCGTCGTTGCGAATATTCCGGACTGGCAATTTGCTGCGGACCGCAAGGTCGCTCCGAGTGAATTGCGTAGTGATACGATTCATGCGCATGGTATCGCCTTGCGAGCACTTGGACGAGTTGGTTGTGAATTAGTGGTGATGCCTCCTCAGCAGTGGAAGAAGCGTATGAAGGGATTACTCAATATTGATTGGTCGCGTTCAAATGCCTCACTATGGGAGGGGCGGGCGATGACTGCGGGTAAGATTAGTCCGTATCAAACAAATATAATTTTAACCGGGAATGTGATTAAGAATTCCTTAGAGCTACCACTTAATCCTTCTGAGGAAGAGGTGGAGCGTGAATTTAACAAGAGAGATAAAGCATAATGTCTGTAGCTAAAGAGTCAGAATTAACTCGCGAGAAGATCGAACTGATCGAAGAGCGTATTCGTATCATTTATAAGCAAGACAGTCGTCCTTGGGTGATCGGTTATAGTGGCGGCAAGGATTCATCTTGTCTGCTCCAGTTAACCTGGAGCGCACTCGCTAAGATGCCGAAAGAGGAACTGACGAAGCAAGTGTATGTGATTACATCAGATACACTTGTCGAGGCTCCTGTGGTAGTTAATGAGTTGCACCGGACGCTCAAGCAAATCGGTGATGCTGCGAAGGCTGCTGGCATGCCAATCGAAGTGCATAAGGTGACACCAGCGATTAAGGATACTTTCTGGGTCAACATGATCGGACGTGGTATTCCCGCACCCTATACGAATTTTCGTTGGTGCACGGACCGTATGAAAATTGCGCCGACCACGACCTTCATTAAGAACAAAATCGCAGAGTTTGGTGAGGTGACGATCCTACTCGGCACGCGTCGGACTGAGAGTGCCGCTCGTGGACGTGTGATGGCGGGACGTAGCGATAAAGGTGCATACCTCTCTTGGCATAATGACATTGCGAACGCGCTGGTATTCACGCCGATCGAAGATTGGGTGACCAATGAGGTGTGGGAGTATCTACTGGCGGTGCCGAGCCCGTGGGGCGGCCGTAATGATGCGATCGTGACGATGTATCGAAATGCTCAATCGGGTGAGTGCCCACTGGTTATTGATAAAACCACCCCTTCATGTGGCGGTGGTCGCTTTGGCTGTTGGACCTGCACCGTGGTCGAACGAGATCGCTCGATGGAGGCCATGATTGAAAATGGTGAAGATTGGATGCAGCCGATGCTCGATATGCGTGATTGGCTTACGGAAACGCAAATCCCCGAGAACAAACCGGGGATTCGTGATCACCGTCGTCGTAATGGTAAGGTTACCTATTTTGATGCCAAGGGTGATAAACGCCTGGTCTGGGGGCCATACCTTATGGAATTCAGGCAGACCATATTACGACGTCTTCTGAAGGCCCAGAAGCAAGTTCGCGAGGATGGCCCAGATCCTAAATTAAACTTAATCACGCCTGAGGAGTTACATAAAATTCGTCAACTTTGGTTGCATGAAGAGGGTGATTGGGAGGATAGCTTACCTCGTATCTATAGTGAAGAGCTGAGTGAGGATTTAGATTGGTTGGTGGACGACCACGCTGGAGTCGGGCTCGAAGAGAAACAAATACTTCAAGAAGTCGCTGCAGATGCAGAATTACCGCTAGGCATGCTGCAGGAATTGTTAGATACGGAAATGAAGCATTCTGGAATGTCTCGGCGTTCCGGGATTTATGATAAAATTAATACAGTTTTTGAAAAAGACTGGATGAGTTATGACGAAGCGCTCGCAGATACAGAGAACCAGCCGGGGTTAGATAAATGATTTTAACGAAATTCAAATTAGAGAATTACGGACTCTTCAGTGGGGAGAATGAGTTCGATTTAGTGCCACGAGTAAAATATCGAAAAACTCGTCCTGTCATCTTGTTTGGTGGTAAGAACGGCGCGGGTAAGACTACTTTTCTCGATGCCATTCGCTTGTTATTGTATGGTCGCCGCAGTCAAGGAGCGAAGACATCCCAGAAGGATTACGAAGCGCTTCTTCTCGCCCGTGTGCACCGCAATAAGAACGAGAATACGCGGGCGAATTACGCTAAGGTAGGGCTTGAGTTTGAGCACGTGGTCGGAGGCGAAAAGCATCTCTTTTATGCCGAGCGTTCATGGGAGGTCGGGGCGGGTGATAAGATCACTGAACGTTTCCGTGTGCTCAAAGATGGTGAAGACCTCGATGAAATGGGGATGGATCATCAGCAGTCATTTATCGCCGATATTGTTCCAGAGCGTTTATCACAGCTATTCTTCTTTGATGGAGAGAAGATCAAAGGCATTGCTGAGGATATCTCTAGTAATGCTGCCATCGCCGAGGCGATACAGTCATTGCTAGGTTTAGATGCGGTGCTCTCACTGAAGACTGATTTGTCGGTATACCGTAGCCGCTTATTAAAGAAGGCGAATCCAGATGAGTTTAAAAAACAACTGGGCTCCAATCAGAAAGAGGTCGCAGGCTTTGAGAAGCAGATGGAGCAGGTTGAAGATCAACTTGCCGAGGTGAAATGTAAGATTGATGGCACCAGTATTGAGGTGCGGGACTGCGAGAAAGCGCTTGCAGAGCGCGGCGGTTCATTCGCGGGCTTCCGAGATGAGAACCTTGAGAAGGCAGAAGCGTGTAAAGTCGAGATACAGAAGGAGGAAAGCGCGATCCGTGAGTGCCTAGAGGGTAGTTTGTCATTTGCGATGTGTCCTAGCATTAGCCGTATGTTACTTGCGGAGCTTGAAGGGGAGGAAGCATTGCAAGAGCAGGCCGTAGCAAGTCGACATATCGAAGATTTTAGCAGTCAGCTAGAGCAGGCATTGTCTAAGGTTCGAGACCGCTCTGTATCTAAAGAGCTTAAACTGTTGGTTAGAGAGCAAAAAAAGCAATATGGTCAGTCACTTATTGCTGATGGAACCGCAGCAGAATCTTTAACGAAGCATGGCCTCTCGCAGCGTGAAGCGCATCGTATTTCAGACATACTGAGTAATTCGGTAGGTAGCGAGGTGAAGTCCGCAAAATCTAGGCTTCGTCGACTGGAAAAACACTCCAAGGCTTTACATGCAGTCTCAAGGGATCTCCAGAAGGCCCCGGACGAAGTTGACGTGAAGGAATTCTTTGACCGCCTTTCGGGATTGAACCGTGAGCTGGGGGCGCTGCGAGAGCAGGAATCGAAACTATTAGATGAGGAACGTCGTTTGACGAATGCATTGGCTCTCTCGCAACGCGAAGGGGAGCGTTTGACTGATAAGATTAAAGCCGGTGAGAAGGATGAGCAGAAGTTGGATCAAATTCGTCGTTTAGGGCCTGCCCTAGATGCGTATAAGGATCGTCTGACTAAAGCCAAAATCAATACACTGCAGGCTGAAGTGACCGAGTGTTTTAACCGTCTCGCCCGCAAAACTGACTTTGTTAAAGGCATTCTTGTGGATCCGAAAACATTCCGAGTGTCTGTAGTTGATTCACATGGTCGAGCTCTTCCGAAGGAGGACCTCTCTTCTGGAGAGAAGCAGATCTTTGCGATCGCGATGCTTTGGGGCCTAGCCCGCACTTCGGGGCGCCCGCTTCCGGTCGTTGTCGATACACCTCTTGGCCGTCTCGATTCAGATCACCGCACAAAGTTGATCGAAAATTATTTCCCGAATGCAGGCCATCAAGTGATTTTGCTCTCTACCGATACAGAGGTGGATCAAGGTCTCTTTGAAAAACTTAGCCCATCAATTTCACATACTTATCACCTCGAATATCAACATGACGAAGGTAAAACATCATTCAAAGAAGAGTATTTCTGGCGCAACCGAGACAGTGTTTGATCTCGGGCTTCAGCGCATTCCGTTTTCTGAGTCAGTTGAGCAGAAAATGCGCACGCTCAAAGGGCGCACTTCTGTCACGCCCAACCTACTTGCGCGTGTGGGCTTTTGCCTCTCACTTGAAGAGCCGGGTGTGCCTGCTGATCCGTTCGAATCTGAGGGGGAGGGGCGCGTAATCAATCGAGGCACGCTTCTAGGTGAGAATGATGCCACCTATGTTGCTTTACTGCGCACATGGGTTGGTAAGAACCTTCCAGATGAGGCGATCACTCAAGATCGTTTTAATGCACTGTTTATCGAGCACATGAATCGTGGATTTGAATTAATCAGTTCACGTATGCGGTCGTTGTCAGACTTAGCGAATTTATTGGGTAAAAAAGTAGCATGAGCGACGACGATATTCAGTATCCCATCTACCTAGATTACCAGTCCACGACGCCAGTGGACCCTCGCGTAATGGAGGCGATGCAGCCTTATTTTTCAGAGATCTTTGGCAATGCGGCCTCGAAGTCGCATCAGCATGGGCATGATGCTTTAGCGGGGATTGAGAAGGCGCGTAAGCAAATCGCGAAGGCGATTAACGCCAAGCCGCAGGAAATAGTGTTCACTTCGGGGGCAACGGAGGCGATCAACTTGGCGATCAAAGGGATGGCTCTCTCTGACCGGATTAAAGGGAATCACTTCATTACGGTCGCGACGGAGCATAAGGCCGTGCTGGATTGCTTTGATTGGCTCAAGCGCCAAGGCTTCGATACAACCATCCTACCAGTTGATTCCGAGGGGATGTTGACTGTTGAGGATGTTGTTGCAGCAATACGTCCGGAGACCGCGATGGTTGCTGTGATGGCTGCGAATAATGAGATCGGTGTGCTGCAGCCAATCAATGAAATTGGACAAGCTTGCCGCGAGCGTGGCATTCATTTTTTTACCGATGCGACGCAGGCGCTAGGTAAGATCCCGCTCGACGTCCAAGCAGGTCAGGTCGATTTGCTCTGCGGCTCTGGGCACAAGGTCTATGGTCCGAAAGGGATCGGAATGCTCTACGTGCGTCGCAGTAACCCACGTGTTCATTTAGAGCCCCTGATTCATGGTGGAGGCCACGAGGGAGGTCTTCGCTCTGGGACTCTTGCAACACCTTTGATTGTTGGGTTTGGTGAGGCAGTGGAATTAAGCTGTAAAGGTATGAAGTCTGAGTCAGCTCGTTTGAACGAGCTGACTCAGGAAATGTTGAAGAAATTGAAGGCTAGCATTCCTGATCTCAAACTCAATGGAATTGCAGATAAACGTTTGCCAGGTAACTTAAATGTTTCACTGGGTTGTGTAAATGCAGAGGCTCTTGTTGCAGGGCTTAGTAGCAAAGTGTCGATTTCGACAGGATCAGCCTGCACTAGCAAAGAGGTGCTGCCATCTCATGTGCTTGATGCCTTGGGGATTGACGAGGAAGTCTTGAGATCCTGTATAAGAATTAGTTTCGGTTCATGCTCATCCATTCTGAGCGCAAATCATGCAATGCTTGCTATCGCAGATAGTTATAAGAGGCTGTCAGCTTTCGGCTAGCGCCTTCTCAATTTCCTTGATGTCCTCTTCACTCATCGTCTTCTCAAGGCTTTGATCATATGCGTAAAGAATTGTTTTTCTAATTCGCGTTCTTCCCACACCAGTTGTTCGTAAGTAATAATTACTTTCGTAGTTCACGTTTTTTGATTTCGACAATAATTCGACAAAGACTTCTTTAGTCATGTCGACTTCCTCTAACGACCCTGTGGATTTTAATTGATGGCTTAGATACATTCTCAATGCGTCTAGCAAGCCATGCCAACCTATGCCCTTATTCAGGGCTGATTTTGGATTTGAGAATGACGTTAAATTTTCTGTTGCCGCGGTTAGGAAGTTTGAAACTACCTTAAATAATGAATAATCTAGCTCATTGAGATAAAAATCTCTGAGTGGGGCCTTATCATTGTGCCTGTGGTCGGCCAATGCAGCTCGATTTTTGATACTTTGCTTCCGGTCTGCTATAAGGTTTTTGTCTTTTTTAGGGTCGGATGAAATCAATCTTAGTATAGCATCAGTCACCGCCGAGAGGCTAAGCCCCATTTTCGATCTGGGTCCCAGCCCTGTGACTGAGATTGGTCCTGTTAATATCGATTCTTCTTCTAGTTTACGAGCGACCGAGATCGCTACTTTATCAGGACTCCATAACTTCGATGGAGTTTCGACAATGTCATATCCAAACAGCTGGTAAGCAATGTCTTTTGGGACTTTTCTTTGGTTCGAGTTGATCGTCGCAAACAAGAATGCCTGTAAGGATGCAGGTAAATCTAAATATACTGAGCAAAGCAATTCTGTATCGTATTCTTGTAATTCGGATTCACTGAACCGATCAAATCCAAAGAGTCGATGTTGTCCGTCAATAATCGTGGCCATTTTGGCGACCTTCGGTATTAACATGTAGTTTTCTCCGTCGGGGCCATTGTCTCTACTTTCTAGAGACCAAATCGATTTTTCTTCATCCATAACAAATCCCTCAGGGGAGATGTTTGCAGCTAGGATAATCGAATTTGGAAACGCACAGTTTTTGCTGCGAATATAATCTTGGATTTCACCTGTTCGATTCGGATCCAACGGGCGTTGGATCCCATCGCTGCCGTCTTCACTTCTTCTTATAGAATCCGAAAAAGCAAATTTCAACAATTCAGAAGCCTTGAATTTAGTGACATAAAACCTTCCGAATGGTTGGTTCATTTCAAATACTAATTTTTTTAACATGGCTCTCTAAAATTTATATATTTTGTTGGATTTAGCAGATGAATTAGACACTTTTTCAGTATCCCCAAGGGTAGCATTAGGGTCAAAACTAACTAAGTTTGAATTCAATGTTGGATTATATGAATTGATATTCCACCACAGCAATAGGGTGGAAAATACGGTCAAGCATGATAGAATGATGTGCCCCAGGGAATCTCCAGAGAAGAGCAATATACTGTTAGTGATTACTAACAATAAGCCCAGCGTTAGACATGCGAAACGAAGGGTTTTACCGATTTGTTTAACTAAAGTTCGGTCGGGTTCGTGCAAAAATAAATCTGCTATAGTTGCGGCTGAAAGTGCTAGTGAGAAGGTTATTAGCGCAGTTTTTAGCCCCTTGTATTTCCCTGCTTCTTGATCTGGGATATTGATCGCTTCAATCCAGATGCCAAATCCACCAATCAAAACGATGAAGATGAAGAAATAGATGACGAATCTCGGGTCATACCATTGTTCCTTGAAATTCGATGAAATTTCCGAAATTAATTCTTTCCACCCCTCTTGATCCGCTGTTTGGTCAGCCGGTTTTGTGTCTGTCGTGCTCATGGTCTTATTTGGTCGCGGAGTTTGGTAGCTGCCAGAAAGCCAGATCCTTCATTTTTGCTACTTTCTTGTCTCCATCGACATAGAAACTGTAGTGCTTGTCGAGTTCCCGAATTTGCTGCATGAAGGCCTCTTGTTCATGTTTGTTGTCGGGATTGAGGATACTTTGAATGTCCTGCCCTTTTATAAGGGAGACACGGTGTATAATCCATGTTAGGATGTAGCTGGAATAATCTTCCCCTGAAGCTTTGAAGTGAGTGAGCTCTTGGGTTGATAGGATGGTCCCCACGCCGAATTCACGACCTTCCTTGAGGATCTTTTTAAGGCTTTCGAAGCCCTGAGACATGAAGTTATCCGCTTCATCGACTAGAATCATTTTAGTGATCTGTCGGTAGTTTCCCTCGAGCTGTGAGCTCCCCGCGACATGCATCTGCGAGTAAAATAGATCGAGTGTCAGAGCGACGATCAGGTTCTGCAACTGTGGATCATAGCCGGATAGGTTGATTACAGTGACTCCAGTCACCATCTCGTTCAGGGAGATGGTTTTGGATGAATCTTTTTCGAATATTTGAAAATCAATCAGATCACTAAAGGCCGCAAACAGAGAGTCTTCGTCTACTTTCTCTTGGCTTTGTAGGACATTCCAGACGTCGTCTAGCGTTGGCGCATTGCGAGTCCATGTAGATGAATCGTTCGCGTAGATTCCCGCACTCTCGTAAGCCTCTAGGATGAGATTGCGGACTTTATTCTGCTGTTTGACGCCTAAGCCATACGCCTTGCCCATTGTGGTGCGAAAGAGATTCGCGGTATGGACGGGTAGCATTGGTTTACTGCCGAATAACGAGAAGGGGTTGAATGGCAGGTTATACGGCTTATGGACCGTCGCTCCTGTTGCCTCGATGAAGTCATCTTTGATATAATCAGCCTTGTAGTCGAAGATCAGAATCCCGATGGGGTCATTGCCGACATTGTTCCTCTGGTTGCGCTGCAGCTGAGTGATTAAGCTCTTCGTGAACTGAGTTTTACCAGTTCCCATCGTTCCAATGATACCTGTATTGGTATTAAGTAACTTGGCTGTATTTGTCGGTTCCCAAAGTATGTCTTTATTGTCGCTGACGTTCGTCCCAAATTTAATGGATAAGGGTTCGGTAGGTGATTCATCATAGCAGGGTGCGTCCTCAGCGACGGCCTGATCAAGTTGAGCTGTAGCCTGTTGAGTTACTGCTGCAAAAGCCTCTACGTTTGGAGTGTGTGCGGCTTCAGGCACGACGTTAATATTTACCTTCAGTGGAGTTAGGTAGGCACGATCAGGTAGGTTCAAGATCTCCCGGTCGCGGATCTTCTGTGTTAATTCTGTCAGGGGCGTCTCTAATAGTGTATCGAGGTTGCCTTGTGGCACTTTGATCTCCAGTAGGGTGCCTTCCTGCTGACAGGTTGCCGCAATGCAGCTATGGTTTGATAGGATGCCAACCACTAGGCCCTCCGCATAGGCTGGGAGTTCGGTTATTTGATAATTGCCCGATAATAGTTCTTCGCGGTTTTCGATCTTATCTTCACTCAGCATTTCTCCAAATACTTGATACAATTCGAACTTTTCGATCTGCATCATTAACTGTCGAATAAACAAGCCTCGGTAGATTTTCCCTTCAAGTGTCGATGGGCCGAGTAGGCCTTCGACTAGGAATTCACGGAGTGCTTTAACTTGCTCACGTGCCTTTGATAGTGATCCGCTATGATGTTCGCCAGTCTTCACCTCAACAGGCAAGAGATACACTTCGGTGCCTTTCAGGCCAACGAAGAGCACGTCGTCGGACATTCCCCCCTTATATTGGTCATTCTTGTGGTAACGAGCGAAGTCGCTTTCCGTAATCTTGAGTCCAATGTTACCTGAAACGCGAACCATCTCAGCGACAGACAATGGTATCCAGGTGATGCCGCTTTCGCTTAGCAACCCGTTAACCATCTTCCAGGCTGCAATGATACCACGGCGCTCGAGTTTAATCTTATCAGGAGAGGCAACCATCTTAAGTAGCCATTCACCATTGAATGAGTTAAACTCGCCGAGTAGGTGCTTCCCGCTGCTTGAAAGCACGCGATTGTAGAGGTCGACATGGCCGGTGACTGTAATGGCGTCATAGCCTGCGGAATTGGTGTATTGGTCTGAGTAGTGTATCAGCACCACATCATCTTGGCTCTCAAAGAAGCTGAGCGTCACTTTAGGGTCGATGATTGTGGTCCACAGGGAACTGGCATAGCACTTTTTGAGCTGCTCTCGGAAACCGCTGCTGACTGAAAGCTGTAGTGCGGATGAATCTCGGTAGTGTTCGTTACTTTGGCGTGCTGGCCTCAGTAAGTTGTTCACCAAGTGAGCAATTCTTAGATGTGGCTTATCGTCGCAATTTACATTCTTAAGGCCGATCGCAGTGTAGTGATTGCCTTCTCTGTGGGTCGAGGTTTCCCCGCTGAGTAAGCCATCGGAAGCGACGCCAGACTTGTGCTGCATTAAATCGTGAGCGACTGTGGACACCTTCTCGTTGTTCTTATAAAATGCAATGTGGCACCATTCGAATTTATCTTTTGCCGCGCCCAAATCGGAGAACTTACTAAAGCTCAATCGATTTCGGAGCATGGCTATGATGTGATCACCATCATCTCCAGACAACGAGTAGCGTTTTTTGATCTCTTCATAGGAGCTCATCTCTCCAAAGTCTTCAAACTCGGTAACAAAGCCGTCTGCGCCATAAATATTTACATGTATGGTCTGCTGCTTCGACTTTCGTTTTTTGAGAAACTCTAGGACGCCTCTGAAAATTTCACGGTTTTTTCCGTTATTGAAAGAGTTCAGGATCAAGGGTGCTTTGTCGTCACCCTTGAACAGGTTTGGAAATGTCTTCGCTAGTTCGTCGATTTTTTCAGCGACGAGTCGTTCGACGTAGCTGTAAGAGTTGTCCTGATGTGGGACGATTTCGAGCCACAGCATATTCTCGTCGCATACCTGAGTGTATCCAAATTCATTCTCCTTTATAAATACGTATGGAATGAGGCCTTTTGGATTCAGGCGCTTCAGTGTTACTGGTGGTAGTTTTTTGAAGCTTAGGCTTTCATCTTGTATGATAGATTCAGCAAGATGGAGGTAGTAGGACAGGACGAGTGGATGAAAAGGCGTGATGAAT
>Ga0115007_10002456_pt1 | contig 11420 bp, 10 predicted proteins | sample ArcOceMetagenome_2_FD_87166 | JGI IMG/M metagenome (GOLD analysis project Ga0115007, IMG submission 87166) | Marine eukaryotic phytoplankton communities from Arctic Ocean - Arctic Ocean ARC135M Metagenome | ecosystem: Environmental > Aquatic > Marine > Oceanic | place: Arctic Ocean | collected... | reverse complement strand
CGCACCGAGTAGAACCATGGCCGCCGCGATCCATAAGCCTAAATTGTAGTCACCTAAACGTTCAGCTAAATTGCCGGTAATTGCAGGGGCGATGATTTGTGCGACACCATAGGTTAAGGTCATTTTACCCATAAGTTTTGCCGGTTTTGTTGGGTAAAAGCGGCCAGCCATGGTGAGTACTAAGCTCACAATTCCGATAAACGTGCCGCCAAAAAGTACGGCACTTATGATAACGGCTGCGGCTGAATCGGTAAGCGCGGGAAGGATAATGCCTAATATTTGTATGAGATAAGCGATGAGCAGAGCGGTTAACACGCCTAGCTGTCGAGCGATTAAGTCCCAGATAATACATGCCGGTGCAGCAGCTAAACCAACAATAAGGAAAACAATGGGGCCTAGCCCTTGTAGTGCTTCCTGCCTATCAACAATGGCGACAATAAACGTGGCGCTGATAACATAACCGTATCCCGCGCAAAAGTAGGCGGATAGCATGAGGAAAAGAAAACGTCTGCTGGGAGGATTATCCACCATTTCAGCGCCTGAAATAGTCGTACCTGAGGTGTCAGGGCGTGGAAGCCAAGCCCACGCAGGGATCGCCAAGAGTACGCCTAGACCGGCGAACAACCACCAAAGCTCTTGCCAGTTAAGCGTTAGATCCATTAATGCCACAACGGAGGAGCAGAAGACAATACCTAAGCCCATGCCGGCAAAATGAATCCCGAGTTCACTGCGAAAGTTGTGCCTAATGAGCCAGTTTAAGATTAAACCTGAACCAATCAATAGCCCCGCTGCACTGGTTAGCCCTGCGAAAAAACGCATGATTCCCCAGATGATGACATTGTCAGTGACAGCCATACCTGCGGTTGTGAGGATGGCAACAATAAGCCCCAACCTATAGAGTTTGTCTTTTAATACTAAGTCACTGATTGAGGCGGCGATAAAAGCGCCAGCCATATATCCCATATAATTAAAGGTCGCTAACCAGCCACCAATGGCATCACCAATCCCTGCTTGTGCTTGCATGATCGGTAGCATAGGGGTGTAAGAAAAACGTGCAACGCCAAGCATCAGCATCAAACTAAAGATGCCAGCAACGAGTACTTTATATTTTTGTAATTGAGTCGTCATAGTATTGGGTTCATAAATAACTGGTGCTGAGAAGATTAACTCGCTTAAACTATCACTACAAATGAATTAATAAGAATAGTTTGTTCGGTTTTAGAGAAGAGTGGCAGGATTATGGAATTAATCTCATTAAAGACATTTAAAACAGTTGCAGAACAAGGTGGTGTGTTAGCGGCTTCACGCTTATTGCATACGGTACAGTCTAATATTACCGCTCGGATTAAGCGTCTGGAAGAGGAGCTGGGTTCTGAGTTGTTCTATCGTAAAGGGCGAGGCTTAGAGTTAACGCCTACGGGTCATACCTTGTTGGAGTATGCCAATAAACTGCTTCACCTTGAGCAGCAGGCGTGTATGGCGGTTAAGCAGGTGGGTGAGTCAGTCGGTGAGATTAGAATTGGCTCAATGGAGTCGTTTGCAGCCACTCGAATGCCTGGGCTTATACAAACGCTGCGTAAAGCGCATCCTAAGTTGCTGCCGAGAATAACGACCGAGACCAGCAGTGAGCTGATTCAACATATACTGAACTACCGGTTGGACTGTGCGTTTGTGGGCGGGCCGATTGAACATGAGCAGTTGATCTGCCAGCAGGTGTTGGTGGAGGAGTTGGTGCTTGTGTCGGCAAAAAACATGGAGGTTCCTGATTCATTAATCCTTTTCCGTGAAGGTTGTGCGTATCGTGAAAGAGCGCTGGATTGGCTAAAAGAGAACGGCCGTATCGATACCGAAATTATGAACATGGGGACGCAGGAGGGCATTTTAGGCTGCGTTGCAGTGGGGCTTGGGTTCACATTAGTACCGCGCAAAGTGGTTGAAGAATCACGTTATGTGAATGATCTGACTATGGTGCTTTTAGCACCGGAATATAGTCAGGTTCCGACCTTATTAGTGACCCATAAAGATGCGGCACCGATGTCAGGTATTCACACGTTGCTGGGTTTATTTAAAGATGACCTTCCCGAATGGGAATCGGCAGCCTAATATTAGTATTTATTGCTTGCACCTAGGGCGCGTTCAAGTTTCAATGGCGCAAATTTTTTATGGTACTTTTCGGGTATTGGTATGGGACTTAGTAAACTATTAGTTGGTGCTGAAGAGTGGTGTCGTTTTCCCGACTTAGCGTTGCCTGCTGTTAAGGCACGCGTCGACTCGGGCGCAAAAACATCCTCGTTGCATGCGTTTAATATTCAGCCTTTTAAACGGGGTGGTGTGCCTTGGGTTCGTTTTAATATCTGCCCGATACAAGATAACCGTAAAACCTTGGTGTCCTGTGAAGCTCCGGTTCATGATCGTCGAAAGGTTAAAAGCTCAAGCGGTACATCAGAAACCCGGTATGTCATTAAGACAACCTTAGGTATTGCTGATTCTAGCTGGGAAGTGGAAGTCACCTTAACAAATCGCGATGCCATGGGGTATCGCATGCTGTTAGGCCGTGAGGCGATGTCGGGTCGTATTCTCGTGGATCCTGAAGGGCGTATGCTGCTAGGTGGATTGTCTGATACTGAGCTTAAAGCTCTCTATCAAACTAAAAAGCCGTCAGTGGGCGGTTTGAAGATCGGTTTGCTGGCCAGTAATCCTAATTTGTACAGTAACCGACGTATTATTGAAGCGGGTGAACAGCTCGGTCATGAAATGGTGTTTTTAAATATTAAGCACTGTTACATGAAGATGGATGCGGAAGAGCCTGAAGTTCATTACCGCGGTGGGCGTGTTCTCGATGATTTAGATGCGGTTATTCCACGTATTAGGCCGAGTATGACCTTTTATGGTTGCGCATTAACACGTCAATTCGCTTCCATGGGGGTTTATTGCCTGAATACCGCGGCGGCGATTACACAATCACGAGATAAGCTGCACTCTTTACAGTTGCTGTTTGAAAATAATATTGATATTCCAATTACGGGCTTTGCGAATTCGCCATTAGAAACGGATGACCTTATTAGCATGGTGGGTGGTGCACCGCTTATTGTTAAACTGTTGGAGGGCACGCAGGGTAAAGGCGTGGTACTGGCAGAAACCAATAAGGCTGCAGACAGTGTTATCAATGCTTTTAAAAGCTTGAATGCAGATATTCTGGTACAGGAGTTCATTAAAGAAGCGCAAGGTAAAGATGTTCGTTGCTTTGTGGTCGATGGTAAAGTGGTATCAGCGATTCAGCGTGAAGCGGAACCGGGCGAGTTTAGGGCTAATATTCATCAAGGGGGTACGGCGAGCGTGATTCGTCCAACACCTGATGAGAAACGGATCGCTATTAAAGCGGCGAAATGTATGGGCTTAAGTGTGGCGGGTGTCGATATTATCCGATCCGCTAAAGGACCGTTGCTGCTAGAGGTGAACTCATCTCCTGGATTAGAGGGGATTGAAGGTGCAACGGGGAAAGATATTGCCCGGATGATGATTCAGGCGATCGAGAAAAAGTTGCAGTGGCAGCAAGGTGATACGCTGTCTACAGCGAAGAGCGAGGTTAAGAGCAGTTCGCTAACTTAACCAAGGGTGCTCTTTAAGGCTTTCAATCATAAAGTCTATAAATAGGCGTACTTTAGGGTTTAAATGCCGTCTACTTGGGTAGAGGGCATGTATGCTCACACTTGGTGCTTGATAGTCGGAGAGCACCTCCTTTATCAGTCCCGCTTCAAGGTCATCTACACAGAAGGTGACCGGCAAGCGGGCAATTCCTAAGTTTTTGATCAGTAGCTCTCGGCAAAAACTGATGCTATTTGCGCGAACCTTAAAGTTTGTTGGAACCGGTTTGCCACCGTTCCAATTATTAAAGCCCCAGCCTTGATCGGATAGAGCGCCGCCTAAGCAGTGATGGGTAAGTAGGTCATTAGGGGTTTTAGGTTCGCCCTGTTCTTGTAAATAACCTGTTCCCGCATACAGTTTGATATTTACATCTGCGATTTTTCGTCCAATTAAGCTGGAGTCGGTTAGCTCACCGACCCTTAATGCGAGATCGATACCCTCTTCAACTAAATCCACCAAACGGGAACTCAGTTCAATGTCGATCTGAATGAGGGGATACATCTTCATGAAACCGGCGATGACGTCGTTCATGATAAAAATGCCCATTTCAGGGGGCATTGTGATGCGTAAGCGCCCTTTAGGAACCGCTTGTTTAGATACGACACGATCTTCAACGGCTTCCAGCTCATCGAGAAGCGGTTGGCAGCGTTGAAACAGGTCTTGTCCCTCTGAGGTGAGGCTTAGCTTGCGGGTTGTTCTTTGTAGAAGCCTTACGCCCAGTTCATCTTCGAGCTGAGCGATACGCCTACTGATCGTTGATTTTTGTATACCTAGTTTATCGGCTGCCGCGGTAAAACTGTTATGTTCAATTACACGGATAAACAGCCGTACATCATTTAGGTTCATAATGATTCTATAAGATCAGTAAAGAAAGGGGCAAAACAACCAAGCTAAAAACGAGACTTAGGAGCAGTTACCACGGGTTGTTAAAACAACAGAGGGTGTTGTAGTTTTAACAGCTTCGAAACTCATATCTGTTTTGTTGATGGTCAACGTAGTGGTGTCCATACCGCCCATTATAGGGTCTTTTGCGGTTCGGCTTAATGTAACTGTGCTGTCGCTTTGTTCAACATTAAAACCGCTTACACCATTGATGCTGCCCGATGCGCCGGAGATGAGAATTTCATACTTGCAGTGGCTTTCTGGGCAGTTTCGAGTGCCAGGCGTTTTCATGAAAGGGGCGGTGAATATAGCGTGAGTATAGGTGCATTGATAACGGCTATCGTCTGCATGAGCAGCCATGGGTAATAATGAAAAAACAGACAGTCCAGCACTCGCTATAATCAATTTTAATGTACGGTTCATATTCCTTCCCCTTAAATTTCCTTGTATGAGTTTAGGCCAATTTTTTGATCGCTTAAACCTTTTTTTGTTGAGTTTTGTTTTTATCGAATGGTTAAGTTACGCCTTGTTTATATGAGTAAATCTTAAGTTGTGTTTTTTTGTAGATCTATATTGCTCAATATTTGTCCATTTTCATCTCGCATATTCACCATGGAATGGTTAATATGCAGCCACTGACGATCATCAGAGTACGCTCTGAGGATAGACAAGTAGTATTCCTGAGCTGGATATACCGGCTGCAGTCAGGCTGCGTAGCTCAATATTTATTATTTTGGCGCTTCTGGCGCTTCTACTTATCAAGGAGTCACCGGTTATGAAAAAGCAATTGATTACAACCGCACTTGCGGCGATGTTAGTTCTTGCTCCTACATTTGCAGCCCATGCAGATGATGCGGCTGCAGATCGTGTACAAGTGCGTAAGCTTGTTTCCGTTCAGGAGCGCGCTGCGCATCGTACTGAATTGAAAAATGCTAAATCTCCCGAAGAGCGTGAAACTATCAGATCTGAGTACCGTGCATTAATTCAGCAACGTGCTGATGAAAAAGGCATTACGCTACCTGAAAACTTTAAGGCAGACTAAGCCCTAATACGCCGGGGAACGGATCTTTCTCTGTTCCCCAGCTTTCGTGGTTGCTTACACGTCTGTTATTAGGGACTATTTGTACCTAGTAGAGTGTATTGGTCGTCGCGCAGTCCTACCAGTAGCATCTCCCCAGTAGGGCTTACCTTGAATTCACCGTACCGCGCTTTCTCATAGATTTTGGCACTACCTTCTTGGAAGAAGAACGCGTTAGTGGCAAATTTTAAGACACCATCACGGATCCTATAGTGCAGTTTGTGCTGTTGAGGCGATAACTCAGTATCCGGGTTGAGTGTAATAAACTGAGCGACATTGTGTTGATCGAGCTGCACAATGGCAAACCCATCTACGGATTCACTGTCGCCGACCGCGTACTGAATTGTTTGACTCATTGTATAACGAAGTCGCATGTAATCCCCCTGCATCAGTGAACGTGGATCAACTGGCGCCAGTTTGAGTAATACGCTTTGCCCTTCGCGAATTAACGATTCCTTTTGATAAATATTGATATTGATACAGGCTAATACGATTAAAATGGTGGCTAAGGCGATCCATTTTTTCCCCTTCACCGGTGCGCTGTTTGCTGGGTCTAAGGTAGGTTGAGCCTTGCTGAAGTAATGCAGGGCTCCGACAACCGTCAGGCAGACTGCGCCGATGGAGAGTAGATAGATCGATTTAACCAGCAGTGTCTCCGATAGGCTGTAGTAGTACCAAGATATAAAGCTGATTAAGGCAAGGATGCCTAACGCCATTAAGATAAGGCGTTGTCTAAAGAAGCCGATCAGCAGAATTAAGAGGGCACTGCTAACACCTGCAATATTAAACGATAGCCCGAGTAGCATGAGGGTTGCGATAACGGCGATAGAGCCAGATGGCGAGGCCAGTTTGATTTTCTGTTCTGACAGAATAGCAAAGACAAGATAGACACATGTGCCCGCCAGTACCAGGCTCCCAATCAAGGGGCTGTATTGTTGTAAAAAACCCACCTCTGCTCTAGAGAGATAGTGTGATAGTTCATGTTGGAAGAGGAAATGTCCGCTAAATTGCAGAAGTGAGATCGCAAGACCGAAGCTGATAGGCAGTAGATGTGAACGGTATTTATACCAGTGTTCTTCTTTGATCCAAATCAAGGTGAAAAGCGCTGCGGCGAGTGCGCTATCTAAGCCAAAAATTCCCTGTTGGTTTAAGCCCCAAAAGAGCGCAACCATGGCGAACCAGCTACTGAAAACTCGATGCAGGAAGTTCGGCATAACCAAGGCCAGAGCCCCTTGAAATAAGGCTAAGATCAAAAATGCGGAGGAATCTGAAATCGAAAAAACGGTGAAAATTCCCCAAGCCACCATAAACTGGCCGCACAAGCTTATAGCTAAACCGAGCTGCTCTAAAAAAGGGGTTTTATCATTACGAAAGATAAAATACGCGGCAGTACAGCAGACAAGGCCGCAGAGGGCCAATAGCACTTGGTTATCGTAGATAAATAAGCTACCAATAATGGTGCCGACAAAGGCGAGTAAAAACAGCGCGGCTATCCAACCGGCAAAACCCTGCATTGTTTTTATATACCAAGGGCTTAAATCTAATTCGTTTTCCGGATAGTCAGCGCGGGTCAGGTTATTTCTCTGTAATTCAAGCCATAGCTCATTCCCAGAATTACGCATCGTGATGCTCCTTATCGCTCGCGATTGGCTGATCGGCTGCATGTTCTTTACTTAGTTTTTTTAACCAGATGCCCGCCGATGAAGAGAGCCCGATAATAAATATTGCGATAATTAAGAAGGCGTCGCTCTCTAATGCATCATTAAATATATAAATTAATAAGCTACTCGCAATAACAATAGTGCTGGTTACACAGCCAGAAATAATGAAAAGGTCGAAGAGGCGGTAGCGGTAGTAGAGATAGGTGCAGAGGATCCAGACTAAATAGCAAGGGAGCCCCCATTGTAGTGTGGCCTCATCAAATATTGCCCAAATCGCCAACCATGTTGCGGCTATGCCGGACGCTAATAAGCAGGTTTGAACGACCAAACGGTTATCTAAACAGCGTGTTTTACCCTGTTGAAGTACTTCAAAGGCGATGGCTAATAACGTATTGAATAGCAGGAAAAGGCCCACTAAATCGTCATAGTGCAGCAGAATGCCAAAGACACCGCGGAAATCATAATAGTAGAGATAACAGGATAAATTGATTAAGAGGACCCACAGGAGCCACAACGTGCTGGCGCGGTTGATGACGGCAATGGGGGTCATAAATAAAGCCCAAATGGCAAACAGCTGCCAAGGGTCAGCTCCCGTTTGGTAAACTTGTCCACTTAACGCAAGCAGGGCGCCGATCAACATTACCATAAGGAAAGCGATGGCGGTGCTGGGTAGCGTGAACGGTTTGAGCTTGGTATAGACCAGGGTGATGACCACGAGAGTGGTTTGCACTAAAGCGAATTTGACGAGGTTGCTCATCTCATCCCAGTTAAATGCAAAGAAAAATAAAGTCCCCGCCGCTAGAGAGATAACACCCAGCCATAGAAAAAGGTTTTTTATAAACTGAAACCATTGCAGGTTACCGGGATTTGCATGGGAGAGTGAGAGGGCGGCATCTACGTCATCAGGGCTGATGTAGCCTTGCTCGGCCCAATGGAGTATATGTTGGCGTTTTGAGTTCATAAACGGGCTTCCTGCCGATCAATGTAAGAAAATTAAACAGGTTTGTTGCGAGTGTAACAATCTATGGCGTGATTTTCTGCCGAAGCGGTCCTTTTCGATGGATGAGTGGTGATAACAACAACTCAGGTAGAGGGGAGCGCTTTTGTGCGCTCGCTACTCACAGCCGCCGCTTGGGCAGTCCCCACCGTGGGCGCAGGGCCGTGTGTCTGGGGTGTTAAGCGTGTGGCTTTTAATGATTCCCGCCGCAGTCAACAGTTTAGTGACTTTGCTTTCTGGGGGGATATTCAGCAAGCTAATATTGGCTAACTGACAGAGTTCACCCCAGTTTTTTGGGGTGAGGGCCATGGTATGTTTAACTTCAATCACATCACCTGTAGCTTCAATGCGGTAATCGTAGGTAGGCATCCGTTAATCCTAATGTAAAGTAATGCTCATGAACGGGCGTGTGCGTTAATCCGTTGTGTTAGTCGAGTACCGGTTCATGCCAGTTAGTGTTTTTTAAGAATTTGTGAGCTGGGTAGAACTTACCATCACTGCCGGTTTGGTCTTTTGTGGATTTTACATAGGCTTCTGGAAGTTCACCGCCGGCATAAACATCTAGGCCTTTTTCATCTCGGTAGAAGGCAAGCGTTTTGTCGATCTCTGCTTGGGTTTTACATAGCTTTGATAAGTTGCTTGCTTGGACCGCTGCCATATCTTTATCAGCATCGATGCCCATAATATGTGCCATACCGTATGTTACGACAAGGATATCAGCAACCGCGTCACGGATCTCAGACATATCTTTGTTTTCAATGCCCTCAACAAGCTCGGCAAGTTCTTCTTGAATAAGGTGGAGTTGCTTTGCTGATTTCTCCCAGTTTGGGTTTTGCATATCCCCTTTTTCGTTACCGAAAACCGTATTAAGGTAGGATACATCAGTAAAATTGCTCATCTCTACTCCATTGCTGTTATTTAATGTAATTAAAATAGTTGAATCATTAAAGCGTGTTTATGACGTTAAGCTATCTTCAGCTATTTGATAAATTTTATCTACTATCGCCCGAATGCCGTTGCCTCTCGATGGGCTTAAATGACGCTGCAATGCGAGTTGATTAAAAATCGATTCGATATCGGTCGCTTGGATCTCTTGGGCGGTCTTATTATCAAATAGATCAAGAATTAAGGCGAGTAGGCCACGAATAATACGTGCGTCTGAATCAGCCCTGAGCCGTATCGTTTCTCCTTGCTGGCATTCGTAGACTAGCCAAGTATTACTTTCGCAGCCTTTCACTAAGTGTGCATCAGATTTTAATGTCTCTGGCAGGTGGGCGAGTTGTTTACCTTGCAGCATGATTTCACGATAACGGGCGTTCCAGCCATTTAATGCCAGTAGCTTGTCATGTAGCGAGGTCTGGGCGCTTAGCTGCGACCTGTCATCGTCTGTTTGTGGTTGATGAGTGGGGATCGATACTTGCTGGGCGTGACTGATCCTATCTAACGCCTCGACTAAACGGTTGACCTCGTCGCGGGTGTTATAAAAAGCAAATGACGCACGGGTTGTGCCGGCTAAGTTCAGTGCTTGCATAAGTGGCATGGCGCAGTGATGGCCTGTGCGAACGGCGATCCCTTGTTGGTCGAGAATGTAACCAATATCCTGTTGGTGCTGATCGGCTAATGTAAAGGAGAGAAGGCTCACCGATTTTTCAGGCGAGCCTATACGTTGCCAGCCCTTGATCTGTGAGCAGCCATCCAATGCTAGGTTAAACAGGTGAGCTTCATGTTGTTCAAGCAGACGCCTATCTTGTGCTTGTAGCCACTTGATCGCTGTTGCAAAGCCGATAGCTCCACTAATATTCGGTGTACCCGCTTCAAATTTAAAAGGCAGGTCGTTAAAGGTTGTCTCTGTAAAACTGACCTTGGCTATCATCTCGCCACCGGCCTGCCATGGGGGCATTGATTCTAAAAGCGCCTGTTTTGCATACAAAACACCGATGCCGGTAGGGGCATAGAGTTTGTGGGCAGAGAACACGTAAAAGTCAGCGTCTAAGTCGGTTACATCAACGTTAAAGTGGGGCAGTGCTTGTGCACCATCGATCAGTGCTAAAGCCCCTGCAGCATGTGCTAATGCGATAATCTGTTTAACCGGATTAATGGTGCCTATGGCGTTAGAAACGTGAGTCACGGCGACTAAGCGGGTTTTAGTGGAAAGTAATCGCTTATAGGCTGCTAGATCAAGATCACCGTTATCCTGCAGAGGGATGACGTTGATCACCGCCCCTGTGCGTTGTGCTAATAACTGCCAAGGGACAATGTTAGCGTGATGTTCAAGTGTGCTCAGGATAATTTCGTCGCCGGGTCTAAGAGTGCTACCCCAGCTATGGGCGATGAGATTAATGGACTCTGTTGTACCGCGGGTCCAGATAACCTCTTTGCTATGACCTGCATTGATAAACTGTGCGAGGGTTTCTCGGGCTTGCTCAAATTGCAGTGTGGCCTCGGCGCTTAATGTATGACTCGCGCGGTGAACATTGCTGTTCGTCATTGTGTAGTAACGGTTGAGGCTATCAATAACCCTCTGCGGCTTTTGTGTGGTGGCCGCATTATCTAAATAGACAAGAGGCGAGTTGTTCGCCTGCTGGTCTAAAATCGGAAATTGTTTGCGCACTTGCTGTAAGGCTTGTTGTTCAGCGCGATACTGAGCTGTCATAGGGGTCTACATATCTACCGAGTGAGTGACGGGCTGGGTCTAATTGTCCGAGCCATCGGCGTTTGCTTGTTGTGCCGCTGATCTATGCGCTAACTGTTTGTTGTAGCGGCTCTGCCAGCGTGCATACATCATTGAGCTGGTGAACAGCGTGCCGACTAACAGTGAGTAACCTAGCCCATAGATAAACGTATTGGGGTTGGTTGCAGCTAAGACCGACTGGATAAACGGCAGTAGTAAAACGAAACATAGCCAAGCATGGCCACGGGGATTGCCGGTGATGATGACGTGAATAAATACGAGTAAGGGGAGCATATGGATTAGGCTGATCACCCACGGATTAGCGGTGGGTACGGGGATTAAAAAAACATGCCATAAGATAAACCAGCCCAAGAGGGTGACATAACTTGATACGGTCACTATTCGGCCAAAACGGGCTTTAGCAGCGTAGTTATGATCGTCAGGTATATATGCTTTCAAAAGAGAGTTCTCAATGTAGTCGTTAGG